>Ga0126309_10000013_pt1 | contig 59591 bp, 45 predicted proteins | sample Plot56_FD_92541 | JGI IMG/M metagenome (GOLD analysis project Ga0126309, IMG submission 92541) | Serpentine soil microbial communities from UC McLaughlin Reserve, CA, USA - Plot56 | ecosystem: Environmental > Terrestrial > Soil > Grasslands | place: USA: UC McLaughlin Reserve, Lake County...
GCCGCGGCGATCGCCGAGAAGTGCTGGCCGAACAGGTAGAACGGGTGGGTCGGCACGAAGTCGACCCCGTCGTTGCGCTGATGGGCCGGCGTGATCCGGCTGTCATCCAGAGAGAACTGCCGCGCCACCCAGCCGCCGTAGAGGCGGTAGGCGGCGGTGAGCAGGATGACGAAGGCCAACGCGAGCAGGGCCAGGGTCATGGCAGGCTCCTCTCCCTCGGCCTCACGCGCCGCGCCGTTCCCCACGCCCGAGAGCCCACATCCCGCCGAGGCCGGCCGCGAGGCCTGCCGTGATCAGGAGCAGCCCCCAGAGAGCGCGGGCATGATCCGCGGTGCTCGCCGTCGCCGCCTCGTTCAGGAGCTGGACGGGGCCGGCGTCGTGCGGGATGACGAACAGGCCGATGCCGGCGAGGAAGAACCCGAGGCCCGCCAGCCGCTGCGGGAGCCCCGCCTCGGTGGGCCGCCCGGCCTCCCGCCCCACCAGGCTGTGGTTGTAGCCGTAGGCGAAGTAGACCGACATCCCCAGGACGAGCCAGCCGATGAACCGCCACCACGACGCGGGCGGCAGCCAAAACATCAGGAACACGCAGGTGATGGTGCCCAGCATCGGCAGCAGCCAGGGACCGAACGGCACGCGGAAACCGCGCACGCGGTCCGGATCCTTGTAGCGCAGCACGGTGATGCCCACGCAGACCAGGACGAAGGCGAAGAGGGTGCCGATGTTGGTCAGGTCCACCACTTCGTTGATGTTGGCCACGCCGGCGAAGAGCCCGACTACGATCCCGGTCAGCCAGGTCGTGATGTGCGGCGTGCGGTATTTCGGGTGGACCTTGGCCGCCCAGCCGGGGAGCAGGCCGTCGCGCGCCATCGAGAAGAAGATGCGCGGCTGGCCGAGCTGGAAGACGATCAGCACGGACGAGGTGGCGAACACGGCGCCCAGCGAGATGATCAGGGTCGCCCACCGCATCCCTAAGCCGGAGAAGGCGGTCGCCAGCGGCTCGGCCGTGCCGAGCTGCGTCCAGGGAAGCAGGCCGGTGAGCACGATCGCCACGAGGATGTAGATCACGGTGCAGATGACCAGGCTGGCCATGATGGCGATCGGCATGTCCCGCTTCGGGTTGCGCGCCTCTTCCGCGGCCGTGGACACGGCGTCGAAGCCGATGTAGGCGAAGAAGATGATCGCCGCGGCGGACAGGACCCCCGTGGCGCCGTTGGGCGCGAACGGCGTCCAGTGCTCGGGAGTGACGTAGAAGGCGCCGACGGTCACGAAGAAGCCGATGATCGCCAGCTTGAGCACCACCATCGAGGAGTTGAACCAGGCACTCTCACGGATGCCGATCACCAGGATCCAGGTGATGACCATGATGACGAGGAAGGCCGGCAGATTGAACACGATGGGGATGCCGAGGATCCGCGGCGCCTGCTCCAGGGCCTGGGCGGCGCGCTGGACCACGATCCCGATCGACTCGAGGTCGGTCCCGCCGGCCCGCGCCTCGGCGATCTGGGAGGCGGCCTGGACGGCGCTGCGGTAATCGGTGCCGAGCCACTCCGGAAAGCGGATGCCCACGGAGCGCAGCAGCTCCTGGAAGTAGCCGGACCAGGAGATGGCCACCGCCACGTTGCCCACCGCGTACTCGATGATCAGGTCCCAGCCGATGATCCAGCCGATCAGCTCGCCGAGAGTGGCGTACGAGTAGGTGTACGCCGACCCGGACACCGGCACCATCGAGGCGAACTCCGCGTAGCAGAGAGCCGCGAAGCCGCAGACGATCGCCGTGACCATGAAGGAAACGATGAGGGCGGGACCGGCGCCCGGGCGGTCGACGGAGCCGGCCGCGGCCGTGCCGACCGTCGAGAAGATGCCGGCGCCGATGATGCCGCCGACACCCAGCAGGGTGAGCTGGACCACCCCGAGGGAGCGGCGCAGCGTGTGTTTCGGATCCTCGGCGGAAGCGAGGATCGCGTTCAACGACTTGGTGCGGAAGATGCCTCGGAGCATGGTCCTCCCCTGCGTGGCGGTCCGTAAATGCTCGGCGGAGCATGACATGGGAGAGGCGAAAGGCGCAACGAGGGGGGCCCGCGAAAGGGACGGGGTTTGCATTGCGCCCGTTTTCCTCTAGGATTCCGGCCGATCGCCATGGCGCGGAAGAAGATTCCCCTCCACACACGCATCCTGATCGGCGGTCTCCTGGGCGCCGTGGGTGGGATCGTGTCCTATCTCACCGCGGGGGGCTCGCCGGGGCTCCAAAGCTTCATCACCTGGGTCACCGCCCCGATCGGCAGGATCTTCCTGAACCTGTTGTTCATGCTGGTCATCCCCCTGATCTTCTCGGCGCTCGTCCTCGGCGTCGCCGGGATGGGGGACCCCCGCTCGCTCGGGCGGATCGGCCTCAAGTCCCTGCTCTACACCGTCTGCGTCTCCGCCATCGCCGTCCTCCTCGGGGTCACCCTGGTCAATCTCTTCCGCCCGGGGGACGTGATTTCGCCGGAGCTCAAGCAGCGCCTCGAAGCGAGCGCCGCCCAGCGGGTCGCCACGTCTCAGACAACTCCGGCGGCCCCGGCGACGGCGACGCCGCCGAAGTCCGGCATCGACATGGTGGTCGACATCGTCCCCCGCAACCCGATCAAGGCCGCCGCCGAGGGGGACATGCTGGCGGTGATGTTCTTCTCGCTGTTCGTCGGCATCGGGCTCGCCCTGGTCCGCACCCCGGCCGCCCTGCGCTTTCAGGAAGCCGTCGAGGGCCTGCTCGACGTCAGCATGCGCCTGATCGACCTGGTGATCGCCTTCGCTCCGATCGGCGTCGCGGCCCTGCTGTTCAACCTCACGGCGCAGCTCGGCTACGAGGTGCTGCAGCAGCTCGCGATCTACGTGGGCGTCGTGCTTCTCGCCCTGGCGATCCACCAGTTCGTGGTGTACTCCCTGGCGGTGAAGCTCCTGGGCGGCATGAGCCCCCTGACCTTCTTCAAAGGCATCCAGGAAGCGATGCTCACCGCCTTCTCCACCTCGTCCAGCAACGCGACCCTGCCGACCGCGCTGCGGGTGGCCGAGGAGGAGCTCCATCTCCCTCCCAACGTCTCGCGCTTCGTGCTGACGATCGGCGCCACGATGAACCAGAACGGCACGGCGCTCTTCGAGGGGGTCACGGTGCTCTTCCTCGCGCAGTTCTACGGAGTCCACCTGACCTTGCCGCAGCAGGCGATGGTGGTCGGGATCTGCATCCTGGGCGGCATCGGCACGGCCGGCGTCCCCTCGGGGTCGATCCCCGTGGTGGCGATGATCCTCGGCCTGGTGGGCATCCCGCCGGAGGGGATCGGGTTGATTCTCGGAGTGGACCGGTTCCTGGACATGTGCCGCACGGTCTTGAACGTCAGCGGCGATCTCGCGGCGGCGGTGGTCGTCTCGCGCGGCGAAGAGGGCCCGCCGGTTCCGGCCCCGGCGGTCGAGGGTTGAGACGCGAAGTACGCTGTTGCGCGCAAGTGAACGGAGCGAGGAGGGTGTGCACTATTTTCGGCACGGATTCTGCTTCTACTTCGGGTTGGCTCCCCAAGCCCCCCTGTTCGGGGGCTCCGCCGGGGGCGGAGTTGATGGTCGGTAGCTGGCTCCATCCGTGCGCCGGAGCAATGCCGGCGCTTCGGAGCCTGCCCTACCGATCGCAACCCGAGAACGAGGTCGGGAACCAATTTTGTTCTGCCCCCATCTAAAGAGGCGGAGAGGTGATTATGCATAGACCGACGACCTATCTTCTCGCCCTTCTGTTGCTGACGGCGCCGGTGCTCAGCGGCTGCAACAAGGTCCGCGCCCGGGTCGAGCTCAAGAAAGGCAATGCCTTCTACCAGCAGGAGTCCTACGCCAAGGCGCTCCCGCAGTTCCAGAAGGGTCTCGAGCTGGATCCCGGCGCGACTTTCGCCTGGCGCTCGGTCGGCTTGACGGCGCTCGCCCTGTACCGGCCGGGCGACGCGAACCAGCAGAACCGTGAGTACGAGCGGGTCGCCATCGAAGCGTTCGAGAAGTACCTGGAAGACTATCCGAACGACGCCAAGGTCCACGAGTACCTGTTGACGATGTACGTCAACTCCAAGCAGTACGACAAGGCGATGGCGTACATCGACCGGCAGATCCAGGAGAATCCGGAGAAGCAGGCGGAGCTCGAGGGGATGAAGGTGAGCGTTCTCACGCAGACCGGCCAGCTCGAGCAGGCCGCCCAGCTGGCGAAGCGGGTGAACCCCGAGAAGCGCGCCGAGATGCTGTACTCGGTCGGCGTCTCGGCCTGGGACAAGGCCCGCAACGACACGGCCCTGGACAACGCGGCCCGCGAGAAGATGGTCGACCTCGGCCTGTCCTCCATCAAGCAGGCCCTGGACGTCCGGCCCGAGTACTTCGAAGCCATGGTCTATTACGGCCTTCTGTATCGCCAGAAGGCGGACGTCACGCTCGACGAGGCCAAGAAGCAGGAGTACCTCGCCATGGCCACTCAGTGGCGTGACAAGGCGGTCGAGTTGAGGAAGAAATCGCAGGCAGCCGCGGCGGCGCAGGCCAAAAAAGCCGCGGCCTAAAGAGGTGCCGAAATGTTCGAGAACTCCCTGATCGAGCTGGATACCAAGAGAAGCAGCCGCGGTGTCCGCATCTGGCTCATGCCGGTCGCCGTCGGCCTGCATCTGGTGGTGGGCGGCGCGCTGCTCTTCGCCCAGTACTGGAACGTCCCAGCCGTCCCCGAGCCGCCCATCAACGTCGTGTTCATGAGCGCGGCGGCGCCGCCTCCCCCGCCGCCGCCGCCCCCGCCGCCGGCCGCCAAGCCGCAGCCGAAGGTGGAGACGCCGAAGGAGGTCGTCCGGATGACCGAGCCGGTGCAGCCGGTCGAGATCCCGGACAAGATTCCTGACAAGACGGAAGTCCCCGAGGTCGCCGTAGGGGTCGAAGGCGGCGTCGAAGGCGGCGTCGAGGGCGGCGTCGTGGGCGGTACCGTCGGCGGCGTCGTCGGCGGCACGCCGGGCGGCGTCGTCGGCGGCACGCCGGGCGGCGTGGTGGTCGACGACGCGCCGCTGCGGGTCGGCGGCGGTGTGAGCCGCCCCGAAAAGATTTCCGGCTCTCCCCCCGTCTATACGGAGGTGGCGCGCAAGGCCCGCGTTACCGGAGTGGTGATCGTCGAGGCGATCATCGACGAGAGCGGCCAGGTCACGAATGCCCGGGTGCTCAAGGGGCTGCCCATGGGCCTCGACCGTGCCGCGCTGGAAGCCGTGCAGAAGTGGCGGTTCAGGCCGGCGCAGTTCCAGGGCAGGAACGTCAAGGTCTATTACACGCTGACCGTCAACTTCCAGGTGCAGTGAGCACCTAGGCTTTCAGAAAAAGGAGAAGCGCATGGATCTGAATCCTCTAATTCTGTGGGAGCAGATGACCATCCTCAACAAGGGTGTGATCATCCTCCTGATCCTGATGTCGGTCTGGTCTCTCTACGTCTGCGTCGAGCGCCTCATTCTGTTCCGGAAGGCGCGGAAGCAGTCGCTCGCGTTCGCCAAGGTGGCCGCCGAGCACCTCAAGAACGACCGGCCGCAGGCCGCCATCGACGCCGCCCAGAAATACCCGCAGAGCCACCTCGCCCGGGTCGTCTCGGCCGGCCTCCAGGCGTTCCAGTTCGAGAGCCAGACGAGCCCCCTGACCGACATCGAGGTGGTCGAGGCCGCCGGCCGCGCCATCGAGCGCTCGACTCTCCTCACCACGTCGGACTTCAAGAAGGGCATCGGCTCGCTCGCGACGATCGCCACGATCACCCCCTTCATCGGCCTGTTCGGGACCGTGATCGGCATCATCAACGCGTTCCACGGCATGGCGCTGACCGGCTCCGGCGGTATCGGCGCGGTGTCGGCCGGTATCGCGGAAGCGCTCGTCGCCACCGCGTTCGGTCTCGGCGTGGCGATTCCCGCCGCCTGGATGTTCAACTACTTCACGGCGCAGCTCGAGCGGCTCTCCGTCGAGATGTCCAACTCCTCGTCGGAGCTAGTCGACTTCTTCATGAAGAAGAAGAGGGGCCGGCATGCTGCCTAAGCACAAGCCGAAGATGGTGACGGAGGTGAAGAGTGACATCAACGTCACTCCTCTGGTCGACGTCTGCCTGGTGATGCTCATCATCTTCATGGTGGTGACGCCGATGCTCCAGAAGGGCGTCGACGTGCAGCTGCCGCAGACCAGCCAGCCGGAGAAGATGCCGGAAGGTCAGAAGCAGCTCACCATCTCCATCAAGCAGGACGGCCACGTCTTCGTGAACCAGAACTGGGTTCCGGACGAAAACCTGGAAGCGGCTCTCGCGGAGATCCACAACCAGACCCCGGACAAGGACGTGGTGATCAAGGGCGACCGGCGGCTCAAGTACAAGCAGGTCCGCAAGCTGATGCAGCAGATCAACGAAGCGGGCTTCAGCCGGGTCGGCGTGATCGCCGAAAAGCACCAGACCTAGGCATCAGGAAGGAGCTCCAACAATGGCGATGAACGTCAGCGGTGGATCGAGTGGACCGAAGGGTGACATCAACATCACGCCCCTCGTGGACGTGGTGCTCGTCCTTCTCATCATCTTCATGGTCGTGACCCCTCTGCTGCAGATGGGCTACGAGGTCCAGGTGCCGCCGAAGGTCGAGTCCGCGGCGCCGCCCCCCGACATGAGTGACCAGATCGTCGTGCGGATGGATGCCAGCGGCAACAAGTACATCAACAAGCAGATGATCCCCAGCGCCGAGTTCCCCACGAAGCTCGGCGAGGTCCTGCGGGGCCGCCAGAGCAAGGTCGTGTTCTTCGCGGCCGACGGCGAGCTCGACTACGGCAAGGTCTCCGGCTTCATGGACGAAGTGCGCAACAATGGAGTGGAGAACCTCGGCATCGTGTTCGACGACATCCGGCCCGCTACCGCTACCGCCGCTGCGGCGACCGCGCCGTAGATCCGCGCTCTCCCAACAGACAAGACGGAGCCCCCCTGTCCAACAGACGGACCAGGGGGGCAGATCCGCCTGTTCGCCTATCACTCTACCTGTTCGTCGGGTTTTTCGGCCGTCTCCTCTTTCTGCGGAGGGTCGCCGTGCCATGCGTGCCGGAGGCGCCCCAGCAGCCGGTTCAGCGGGTTCGACCGCCCGAGGAACGGCAGGATCGGCTGCGCCCGGATCCCGAGCTCCTGGTGGAGACGGAGGAGCTCCGGATGCTGGCGGATGACCCGGAGGCCGTCGAGGACCGCCCGGACCGCCGCGGGGCGATCTCCGGCCAGCAGATACGTGCGGGCCAGATTGACGTAGTTCTCCGGCTCGTAGAACTGGACCTTCACGGAGTGCTGGCAGAGCTTCAGCCCCTCCTGGACCCGCCTCTGGCGCAGGGCGATCCCGTATCCCAGGTAGGAATAGAAGAGCCCAGGGAGAGCGGACGAGCGCTCCGCCTCGGCGATCCGTCCCAGAAAAGCGAGACCGACTTCCCAGTCCCCTTGACGGCAGCGCTCGATCCCCCTGCGGAGGACGTCGGAGAAATCCGGCTGAGCCACATGCATGGAAGCACCCCCTTCGTCCACATGAAGATAGCTGAATCTACATAGAAGCGTCCGCGAATTCAAGGCTCGCTGCGGCTTGGCATGCTATGCTCTTTTCTCCTTCGGGAGCTGTCGAATGAGCGATCCGCAGAGTCTCGCGCGGGACGTCACCGCGCTGACCGACCTGGCGACCCGTTTCAGCCAGGGCGGCCGTCACGAGGAAGCCGCCGAGCTTCTCCTCCTGGCTCTTCGTCTGGACCCGAAGAACCTGAGCGTCAAGCTGGGTCTCGCCGAGGCCCGGAAGCAGCAGCGCCTGCAGACCGGAGGGGCCTCCCGAAGCGTCAAAGACGTGCTGCGCGAAGGGTTCCGCCGCAATTCCATCGACGCCGCCCATTTCCTCGGACTGGCGCACCTCTATGCCGAGAAGGGCGAGATCGCCCGCGCCGGGGAGTGCCTGGAGATTGCCAAGGCGAAGAGCCTGGCCACCCCTTCGACGCACAAGCTCCACGGCCGCCTCCTCTTCCGGCGCAAGGACTTCGACAGCGCCGTCGACGAGCTGACCCAGGCTCTGCGCTACAACCCCTTCGACCGCGAGGTCTCCGAGCTCCTCGGGCGCACCGAGTACGAGCGCAAGCAGTACGAAGCCGCCCTGCGGGCTACGGTGCACGCCTTTCTCCTGATCAACGAGGGGGATGAGGAAGGGGTCGAGCGGCTGCGGCGGCGCATCCAGACGCTCAAGCAGATCCTCGGCTGGGGCAACCGCGAGCTCGGGCAGGTCTTCCGCGAGCGGCAGGAGCACCTGCGCACCGCCTTCGACCGGCTGGAGTGGCACCGCGAGCGCTTCCTCGAAGAGTCGGGGCTGACGAGCCTGGATTCTTTCGCCGCCGCCGCACCGGCCACCGCGGCCCGGCGCGAGGGGCGCGGACAGCTCGAAATGGCCGCGCGCCTGCGGCGGCTCAAGCCGTGGGCCCACTTCTCCGACGAGCAGATCTTCCGGATGACCCATGCCGTCGAGGAGGAGGTCCACGACACCGGCAATCTGATCTTCGCCCATCGCGCCAAAGGGCGGGATCTCTATCTGCTGGAGAGCGGCGAGGTCACGCTCCAGCGCACGACCGGGTATGGCACGTTCGTCCTCGGCAGCGTCCTGCCGGGGGAGCTCTTTGGCGAGCCCGGCTTCGTGGCGGGACACGAGAGCGGCTGCGACGCGGTCGCCACCCTCCCCTGCCAGGTGCTGCGCCTCGACGCCGACGCTCTGGACCCCATTCTGGAGGACGCTCCCGATCTGGGGGTCCAGCTCTTCTGGACGCTGTGGCACAGCCTGGCGCGCAAGCTCCGCGCCACCAACGAGCAGCTCAAAAGCTTCTTCTCTGCCGAGGCGGCGCCGGAGAGCTTCCTGCGCCTGCGCAAGCAGCCGTCCGGCGTGGCGGCCTCGATCAAGGTCGAGGAGACGGACAAGATCCGCCTCTTCCGGGAGCAGGGGATCTCGCGCAAGGAGCTGATCACCCTGGCCGCCTTCTCCCGGGAGAAGCGCTTCGCCGCCGGCGCCTCGATCTTCCAGGAAGGGGACGCCGGCTCGGAGATGTACGTGATCCTGGAAGGCCGGGCGCTGATCAGCAAGTTCATCCCCGGGGCCGGGGAGGAGGCGCTGGCGATCCTGGAGCGGGGAGATTTCTTCGGCGAGATGTCGCTGATCGACGGCGAGCCCCGCTCGGCCGACGCCCGCGCCTACAGCGGTCCGCTGACGGTCCTCGCCCTCGACCAGTCGACCGTGCACGAGGTCCTCTCGATGGACCCCGAAGCCGCCCTCGAATTCCTCCAGCTCCTCTGCCGCCTGATCGCCTCGCGCCTCCGCGAGATCGACGAGAAGGTGATCTCCTGGCGGATCATGTCGGGCGAGCGGAACGAGAGCGTGTCGGCGTAGGGGTTTCTCAGCCCGGAGCCCACCCTTCCGGCGCCATCTCGAACGCCGCAAACTCGAACGCCGGCGCCACCGTGCACCCGACCAGGGCCCAGCCGCCTACGGCCCGGGCGGTCTGCCAGACGCCGGCCGGCACCACCACCTGGGGCCTCTCCCCCGCCGTCAAATCGGAGCCGAGACGCACGGCTTCAATGCTCTGGCCGTCTGGCGAGAGGGTGAGATCCACCGGCGCCCCCGCGTAGTGGTGCCAGACCTCGGCCGCGTCGCGCACCCGGTGCCAGGCCGAGACCTCGCCGTCGCGCAGCAGGTAATAGATCGCCGTCGAGAGGCCGCGGCCGCCGTCGCCGGCCGGATCGCGGAACGTCTCGCGGAAGAAGCCCCCCTCGGGGTGGGGCTGAAGCCCGAGGAGAAGCGCCACCTGCTCCGCCGTCATTCGGGCGCGATCTCCCAGCGGACCGTCACGCTCGCCGAGACCCCGACCTGGCCGGCCGAGACCGGCGTATCGGCCATCGCCGCAGACTCCATGGCGATGCGGCCCCGCAGGAACGGCTGCGGCGTGACCGCGATGCCCCCTTCGGCGACCTCCAGAATGCGGACGAGGCGGACCTTGAGGGCGCGCGCCAGGGCGTCCGCCTTGACGCGAGCCGCCTCCACGGCCTGGGTGAGGGCTTCGGCGCGCGCCTTGCGGTCATCGCGCAGGCCGAAGATCACCCCTTCGAGCCGGTTGGCGCCCGCGCCCAGACCGGCATCGATCACCGGACCGACCTTGTCGAGCTGCTCCACCTGGACCGAGACCACGTTCGAGGACTGATAGCCCACGATCCGCGGCTCTTGCGGCTCGCGGTCCGGCCGTCCTTGGCCATAGACGGGACCGAGATTGAGCTCCGACGTCTGGATGCGGTCCGCGGGGATGCCGAGCTTGCGAACCGCCTCCAGGATCGCGCCGGCGGTCCGGTTCACCTGATCCTGGGCATCGCGGGCGGTGGTCGCCTGGGCGGAGACGCCGAGGCGGACGGTCGCCTCGTCCGGAGCCACCCGGGATTCGCCATTGGCGGACACGGTCAACACGGGCACGAGCGGCGGCTGCATGGTCGCCTCCTGGGCGGCGACGGGCCGAGCCGCGAGAAATGACAGACACACGACGGCGAGCGGAGCCAAGCTGGATCGGTTCATCCGGTCCTCCCTTCCGGCTCCAGTATATGCAGAGCCGGAAGGGAGGGTGACCCGGCGAGCCCGGCCTCAGCCTTCACCGGGGACGAAGCCCTTGGCTTTCGCCTGCGGTGTTGCCGCCTGCTGTTGGAACGCCCCCGCCCTCTTGAGCGCTGCGATCTGCGCGTCCCACCTCGGCTTGACCCAGGTGGCGAAGCGATAGCGCACAAAGAAGCTGTAGAGGTTGAGAAGGACGCTCAGGATCACCAGCACGAGGCCCAACTTCGAAGCGGAAGAGGCATCGAGCTGGAAACCCAGGACATGCGCCATGCGACCGAAAATCTCGGCCGGGTCGGGGAGCATCAACAGCGACTGAGGTCCGGAAAGTGTCTCGTTACCGAGCAACAGGGCGCCCGTGGCACCCGTGCCGATGCTCACTGCCTGGGCATAGTTGGCGCGCGGGGGAATCCACGGATCTGGTTCGGGGTCGAGCCCCTGACCCTCTGGATTGTTTAGGTTCTGTTCGTCGGCCATTTGCTCCCTCCTGGAAGAGCGTTCTACTTTTTTCGATCCAAACCATCCGAGGTGACTCTGCTCATACTTCCATCGGCGCGGCAGGAGGCCGCATCGTTACACATCATCTCGGATCTCCTGAAAGGATGAATGGCGCCCACCGGTAGGGCTCTTCTCCTGCCTTCACCCTCTGCAGCTTGGCTTGCCGCAGGGCTTCGGCCTTTGTTCCCATATCCTCCAGGTGCCGATAAAAACCGATCATCAGATCGGGCGTCGATTGATCCGACACCGGCCAGAGACTGACCAGGAGGCTCCGCGCCCCCGCGTAAAGGAAAGCCCGGGTCAGCCCGACCATCCCTTCGCCGGTCACCTGCTTCCCGAGTCCCGTCTGGCAGGCCGACAGTGTGACGAGGTCGGCGCTCAGCCGTAGGTTGAAGATCTCGAAGACCTGCAGACGCCCATCCTCGACCGAAGCCGGATTGCGCGTCAGCAGCAGGTAGGAGAGCTGCGGCCGGATCTCGTCCACAAAACCATGCGTGGCGAAATGAACCCGCCGGGCTGTCTGCAGAAGCGGGTTCGCCTTGACGTTCTCCTCGGTCGCGGTTTCGCGGAGATAGAGAGCCACCTCGCTCCGGGGATACAGATCGGCGATCGCCCGGACCTCGCGATCCGATCCAGGGAGCAGTGGTGGCGCCCCAGGGGAGGCGGGGGACCGGATGGGAGCCGAGGCCACCTGTGCCGCGGGGAGAAGCGGATCGCCGAAGGCGACGAGCCCCTTGGGCGGCACCGCATCCGCCGCAAGCGCCGGCCGCGGCCCGCGCAGACTCTCGAGCACGCTCGCCGAAGGCACATAGGAGATCGCATGCTCGGCCAGCAGGTAGGAGAGATCTTTATACGAAAGACCGCGCGCCGGGTCCACCAGCAGGACCTCGAAGGGGATGAACGAGAGCGGCCCATCCGGAGAGATCAGCAGATTGGGGCTCTGCGCCAGCCGCGCGGCCATGGGGCCGAGGAGAACCTTGTACAGCTCTCCGGCTTCCATGCGAAACCGTCCGAGCGTCAAAGCTCCGGGGCGCTCCAACGTCTGCCGCAGCTTCTGCACTCTGGCGTCGAGCTCATTCGCCGGCGGCAAACGGTGGACGGCAAGCCCGTCGTGGGTGACGACGAAGAGGAAGGACGCCTCCCGGCCCACGAAGTATTCGAGGAGCGCGGTCCGGTCGTCCAGGAGCTCCCGGATCTGATCGAGCCGCAGCGGCGTCGGATAGCGGACTTCGGCGTAGTGGGGGTCCCGGCGCCGGACCTCCTCGGCGAGCTGCTCCATCTTCTCGCCGAGCTGGTCCAACTGGCCGCGCCATCCGGCGGCCTTCGCGCTCTCCGGATCGAGCGCCAGCTCCTGGTCGAGCTTCTCCTGGACCCAGGACAACTGCGCGCCGAGAGCCACCTCCCGCTGCTTGAGATCGGGCGCGATCCCCTCCTGGACGTCGATGCGTCCCTCGGCGATCAGATCGAGCAGGCCGCGCGCACGGGCCCGCTCGCTGACTTCGAGAGCGGCCGCCGCATAGCCATGCCCCGGCTCCGCCTCGTCCAGCCGCATCAGCAGATCGATGTAGAGCTCATACCAGGCGCGCTTGGACGCCAGAAAGGTGACCCGCAGCTTCTCGCTCGACACTCCGCTGCGCACCGATTCGATGCGTTGAAGAGCTGCTTCGATCCGGCTCAGCGCCTGCCGCAGATCTCCTCTCTGGCGGTCGAGAACAGCCCAGTGGAACAGGCAGGCCGCCTCCAGACCGGTATCGCCCACCTGCTTCCCGAGGGCCAGGGCGTCACCAAAGAGAGCCGAGGCCCGGTCCAGATCGCCCAGCGCCTGCCAGGCTTTGGCTATTTCGAGCAGCGTGCCCGCCTCGGCCGACCGCTCCCTGCGCTCTCGGCGCAGCGCCAGGGCCTGCTCCAGGAGACGCAATCCCTCCCGAGCCAAGCCGCGATCCATGTAGGCAACTCCGGTGAACTCTAGGGCTTCGGAGATCCCTGCCGGGACATCCCTCTGGCGGGCCAGGTTGAGCGCCCGCTCGAAATAGCCGATCGCCGCCTGAGGGTCCCCCTCGAGATGGCGAATCCTGCCGATGGCGTTCAGTATCCGGATCTCGACATCGGGATTCTTGCCCTGGAAAAAGGCGAGAGCCTGCTCATACGAGCGCTGGGCTTCCTCGTAATCTCCCAAGTCCATATAGATCGAAGCGAGATTGTAGAGAGCCTGGGCCTCCATCTGACCGTACCCGGCCCGATCATAGAGGTCGCGCGCAGCCCGCAGGCTGGCGACCGCCTCCCCGAGCTGACCGCGATAACGCTGAAGGGAGGCCAGCGCCTGAAGAACAGACGCTTCACGCCCTTCTCCACCGGGCGAGCGGCTCAGCGCGAGAGCCTTGGTCGCGCAGTCCGACGCCTTTTCGATCTCTCCCTGGCTCTGGTACCCCGCGATGAGAGCCAGAAGAGTGATCAGCTCGCCGCGGACATCTCCCGCTGCCTGCCGGAGCGCGAGCGACTCGGACAGGTAGTGGATTGCCTCCTCGAGATCCCCGAGATCCCGCAGCAGAACGCCGATGCCATACAGCACCCGGGCTTGCTCGCTGGTGTTGTCCAGTTGCTTGAAGAGAGCGAGCGCCCGCTCGTAATGCGCGAGTCTCTGCGCCTTGTCGAACGCCCCCGAGATCCCCGCCAGGTTGTTGTGCGCAAACGCTTCCCCCTCCAGCTCGCCGATGTCCAGAGACAGGGACAAGGCGCGCTGGAAGGAAGCGAGCGCCGCCTGATTTTCCGAGAGCTTACTCTGCACGATGCCGAGCTCGTTGAGTGCGCCGATGACCGCCTCCGTCTCCCCGATGCTTTGCCAGAGGCGGATCGCCTCCTGGAAACGAAGGATCGCCTCGCGCTTCTTTGTCTCTTCCTGTGTTGTCCCCAGACGCCACGCCTCGGCGATCGCCTTCTGGGCCGCCGCGCGCTCCGCGTCCCCCGGCCCGGCGGGCCGTCGCGCCGTCAACGCCACCCGGTAGGCACCCGACGCAGCTTGTGGATTATGCGAAGTGACAACCAGCCGCAGCTCTCCACCGGCCGAAGCGATCACCGCCAGAACCTCCTTGTCTTGGAGCCCGTCCGGATCATCCGTCGAGAACAGGGGCGCGCCATCCGGCCCGAGCAGGGTCGCGGCCACGTCCACTCCCACCTGCTCGATCTCCAGACGGACGTACCAGCCCGCCTCCACCGCGACTCGATGTTCCTGGCGCTCTCCGCCGCCGAGCATCCTCTCCACGGGGCGGCCCTCTTCCAGGAGAGGGATCTGCGGAGCCGGGGCGAGGCCGGCCTTCGGTATGGCACGCGACGCCGGAGCGCAGGCCAGGCAGAGGAGCAGAAGACCCAACGAGGGGGAAAGGACTTGGCGGACCCCGGACGGGGTTGAAAAGGACTTTACGGCCAGGAGCTTCAATCGGGGCTCCAAAAATGGTCTGGAAGACCATCTTAGCCCAGATTGAAAAAGATCGACTGCATCCGTCCCTGGCTTCGAGGATAGGATTCAGACGATGGCGACCGACGACAAGGACCTGGTCGCCCGCTTTCTTCGGGGCGAGACGGATGCGGTGGGGACCGTGGACGGGTGGATCTCGCGCGCGGCCTGGCCCTATCAGCGGCGCCTGGCCAACCGGTGGGACGACGTGCTCCAGGACATCCGCCTGGAGATCACCCGGCTGCTCAGCCAGGGGAAGTTCCGCGGCGAGTCCAGCCTGCGCACCTATCTCTGGCGCGTGATCAACCACACCTGTCTCGACCAGATCCGCTCCGAGGGCAAGCGCCAGTGGACCGATCTGGAGGAGATCGAGCAGGGGATCGGTGGACAGCTCCCCGACACGGCCTCGGCGCAGCAGGAGGACCGGGACCTGCTGTGGCGCGTCCTCGAACGGGTGTCGCGCGACTGCCGCGACATGTGGCGCATGATCCTGGCGGGTCTCTCCTACCGCGAAATGAGCGTGCGCCTGAGCGTCGCTGAAGGCACATTGCGCGTGCGCACCCTGCGCTGCCGGGAGAAGGCGATCGCCCTGCGCAGCGAGCTGCTTGGATCTCCTTATGACAAATCCCCGTAACGCCGAAGCGTCTTCGACGCCTAAAAAGGTTGAGGAGGCGAACGGATGATCTCAAATTGCGATGATGTGCGAGGGATATTCCCTTGGCTACTCAACGGCACACTGAATGAAGAGGAACGGCGCCAGGTGCTCCAGCACCTGTCCACCTGCGAGACCTGCCGCCAGGACCTGGCGGACACCCGGTTGGCCGCCGAGATCTTCGACCAGCACCCACCCGCGGAGGCGATCCTGGCTCTGGCCTGGGACGAGCCCCCTCGCGGCATCGACCCCGCGTTCCTGGAAGAGCACCTGGCGAGCTGTCCCCGCTGCGCCGCCGAGCTCGAGCTGGCGCGGACGAGTCGTCGCCGTCTCGAAGAGGACGAGCGGATCTTCCCTCTGACGCGGCGGACCACCCCGGCGCCGGCCACGACCACCGGCTGGCGCGGCTGGAAGTCGGCCGCCCTGGCGGCGGGCCTGGCCAGCGTGGTGGCGTCCGCTGGCTGGATTCAGACCGCCGGGCGCGTGCAGACCCTGGAAGAGAGACTCGCCGAGCGGACCGTGGCTCCGGCTCCGGTCGCCCCGGCACCTGTGCCGTCCAAAGCCGGAGAAAACCCCCAGGCGGACGCCCAAAAGCGGATCGATCAGTTGGAGGCGGAGCTGAACCAGACCCGGCAGCAGGCGGAGACGCTGAGCCAGCAGGTCGAGCAGATTGTCCAGGGCGCGCCATCCGCACGGGCGCCGCAGGTCGTTTCCCAGGTCTTCCAAATTGATTCAGGCGTCGACGTGGCCCGCGGCGCGACGGACACACCGGTGCCAGAGATCACGGCGCGGGAGTCTGCGGTGCTCCTGCTCACGCCTACTCATCAAGAGACCGAGAACCACCTGGACCATGCGGTCGAGATCGTCAACGCCGCGGGGAAGGTTGCCTGGAAAGCGACTGGGCTGCAACGCGATCCGGTCAACGGGCTGTACCCCCTCATCCTCCCCTCCGGCGCTCTCCCGGCGGGCTCCTACAAGATCCGTGTGTTCGGCGTCACGAGCGGCAAGCCCGAGCCCCTCGAGAGCTACTCAATCCAGGTGCGGTAGGCCTGGAGGGGGCTACAACCGCCGAGCCACCGAGCCGTAAATTGCCCGCGTCGCCGGGTCCTGCAGGAACGCGGCGACGCCCAGGTTCCCCCGCTTCCAGCGCTTGTCGAGGCCCAGGACGATCTCCGCCGTATCCCGGGCTCCGGCTTTCCCTGGCAATGTAAGGGCCTTCTCCAGGCGGCGCACCACGTAGTCGTTGTGGAGGGTCCTGGAGGCGTTCTCGCCGGCGCCGACCCGCGTCTCGAGGCCTGTCTCCCAGACAGCGACCCAGAGGTCGAGGTTGCCCGCCGCGGCCTTCTCCATCTCGGCGCCGACCCGCACGCGCAGGCGGTCCTCCGTGCCGGCCGGAACCGCCTCCAGGGTCACCCGGCCGGCGGGAGCGGTGGCGAGGGCGGCCGCGATCTGCTCCCGGACCACCTTCTCGTGCGAGCCCACGCACTCGGTCTTGCCGTTGACCACGAGCTGCGGTGTGTAGATCCGGTTCGACCGGAAGCTCCGCCCGTACTCGCGCTGGCGCTCCGACCAGCGCGGCGAGGCGAAGGGGTCCTGCCAGCCGATGTAGTCCCAGTAATCCACATGGAACGACAGGGGGATCACCCGGTCCTTCAGCCCGCCATCCTGCGCCAGGCGGGTCAGCAGCCGGTCGGCCGGCGGGCAGCTCGAGCACCCCTGCGAGGTGAACAGCTCCAGGATGACCGGACCCCCGGCGGGTGGAGCGGCCTTTTGAGGGGCCGCATCGCCGGATCGGGAGACCAGGGCCAGGGCGCAGAGCCCGGCGAGGAACGGGATCGCGAAGAGAAGCTTGGTGCTCATGACCAAGGATACGTCAGTCGAAGGCCGGGTAGCTTTCAAACCACTTGCGCGGCCGGAGGATCTTCCAGTCGCGCTTGCCGTCGGCCAGCTCCACCCCCACGTCGAGCCGGCCCCAGGCCGCATAGAGGATACCCCGCGGCTGTCCGTCCGCCACCTGGAACCTCCCCTCGACCTGCGCTTTGCCGCCGGCCACCGCCAGGTGATCGACGCTCAGGAAGCTCCGCCCCACCGTGAGCTCCGCCGTGGCTCCAATCCCCTGGATGTCCAGCAGGTCGTCCACCCAATGGAGCATCCTCCCCCGTCCCCCGGCCGGCGCGACCAGGGCGAAGAGCGGGCGGGTGTCGCTCAGCGTGCTCTCGACCCGTGCGCGCAGGAAGGTCGGCGACCCCGGTGCGAGCACAGCCCGGTCCAGATGGGCGCGCGCCCACCAGGGGGACCTGGGCGCTTCGCCGGGCGCGGCGTCCAACGAGATCACGTCCGTCAGATCGATCTTGCTGCCACTGATGTCGAACCGCTTCTCGCGGAGATCGGCCCGGCGCAGCAGGGTGTGCAGGGAGAGGTTGCCGCGCAGCCGCTTCTCCTGGAATCGGGCGCCGAGGCCGCGCGCGGCAAGCCGCATCTCGCCGGAGCCGATCCACTCCGGCGCCGTGGCGCGGAACCGGGCGCTCATCCGGCCCGAGCCTCCCGTCAGGGCGAGCCCGGACCGCGCGGGCAGATAGGCGTTGTAGAAGCGCAGGTCGGGGACCTCGGCCTGCGCCATGTCGATGGAGACCCACTTGGGCTGGAAGAGGCCGCCGATCCGCGGCCTCTCGCTGGCGGCTTCGAGCCGCAGCCCGCGTCCACGCACGTGGGGCCGCCCGTACCCCTGCCGCTGGATCCGGAAGTGGTCGAGATCGAGAGCGATCCTCCCCTCCGCCACACCCTTCTCCGGCTCCACCCACCAGCGGACCGTGCCATTCCCCTGGGCCCGATAGTCGAGGAAGGCGACGGTGATCCCCTCGGGCCGCGCCTCCATCCGGCTGCCGGGGAGGATCTGGCCGCGGCGCAGGCGGAAGTCCGCGGTCGTCCGGCCACCGCCGAACCGCAGGTCCACCCAGCGGGTCTCGCGGAAGAGGACGTCCAGGAAGGCCAGGCTGCGCACCTGCCCCTCCAGGGTGGCCCGGCCGCTGGTGAACCGGAACACCTCCCACCCCTTGAACCGCCGCGGCGAGTAGGGCTCGATCCGCCCGTCCAGGCGCCCCCGGGCGTCCGCGAGGATCGGCTGGGCCTTGGCCCCGGCCCCGAGCGCCAGCGTCCCCTCCTGGATCTCGACGCGGCTGGGCTCCACCTCCACCCGCCGGCGGGCCCGCACGTCGAAGCCTCCGGTCACGCGGGCCTGGCCGGCGAAGCGGACCTCCTCGACCCACACCTCCCGCACGTCGTCCAGGCTGATCCCGGTGATCTGTACATGCCAGGGTGGACGCCGCGGACCGGGCCGGGGAGGATAGAGCTTCTCCGGCTTGGCCACCGGCGGATTGGCGAGGCCGGGGATCGGCGGGTAGAGCTCGGGACGGCCGGGCCGCGCCCGCGGCGGTGTATCCAGGCGGCGGCGCAGGCGGAAGGTGGCGCCCGTCCCGGTCAGCGGGCCGAGCAGCAGCTCGCGGTCCTGCAGGCTCCATAAATCCACGTCCACGGTGCCGCGGTCGACCGCCACCCACCACTGGAAGGTCCGGGTCTGGTTGCGCAGCTCGAACCCGCGCACGTGGACCACGCCGGGCCAGAGCGTCCAGGCCGAGTCCCAGTGGATCGACAGCCGCTCCGGCCGGCGGTTGAGCATCCGCTCCAGCCCGCCCTGGCGCAGCCAGACGTTGCCGGCCACCAGATAGAGCGGCCAGAGGATGGCGAGGCCCAGACCGAAGGCCAGCAGCAGGCGGATGAGAAGCTTCTTCTTCATGAATCCTCGCGCGGCATGGGCTTTGCGAGAGTCGTGCCCGGCCGCGAGCAGCCTGCCTGAATCGGACTGATCGGACCGATCATCCAACCGATCCGTCGGATCTCAAACTCCGCCCCCAACCTTTTTCGATCTCCACACGTACAACTGTATTGGTTGTGTAGTACACTGAGCCATAGTCATCGCTGCACGACTCGCGAAAGGCCCGTGGCTCGCCGGGTCTGAGGGGACGTGTCTCTGGAGGAGCGCGGATGATCGAGCTGGAGGACCTGACCAAGACGTACGTGGACGGCACGCGCGCTCTGCGCGGGGTGAGCCTGTCGCTCGACCGCGGCATGCTCGGTCTCCTGGGGCCAAACGGCGCCGGCAAGACCACGTTCCTCTCGATCCTCACCCTGTCGCTGGAGCCCTCGTCCGGCCGGCGGATCTATGACGGCCTCGACGCGGCGCAGGCCCGTCTGCGTCCGGCGATCCGCCGGCTCATCGGCTACCTCCCTCAGGACTACCGCCCGCTCGGCCATCTCACGGGCCGCGAATACCTGGCGCACATCGCCCGTTTGCGCGGCGTGCCCCTGGGCCGGAAGGCCCTCGCGGAGCGGGTGCGGCACCTCCTGGAGTCGGTCGGGCTCACCGCCGCCGCGGACCGGCGGTCCGGCGAGTACTCCGGCGGCATGCAGCGGCGGCTCGGCATCGCCCAGGCTCTCATCCACTCCCCCCGCCTGCTGGTGGTGGACGAGCCCACGGCCGGCCTCGACCCGGAGGAGCGCATCCGCTTCCGCAGCCTGATCACCGACGTGGCCGAGCACACGGCCGTCCTGCTCTCGACGCACATCGTGGAGGACGTGGAGGCCACCTGCCCGCGCCTGGTGGTGATCGGCCGCGGCAGCCTGCTGTTCGACGGCCCGCCCTCGGAGCTGCTGCGGGCCGCCGCCGGCCGCCTCTGGCAGGTCCCGGCCGGCGTCGAGCTGCCGGAGGGCACCGCCGAGGTCACGTACCGGTCCGATCAGCGCGGCGCGGTCGAGCGGGTGGTCTGGAGCCCCGAGCCGGTCCCCGGCGCCCAGCCGCGGCCGGTCAACCTGGAAGAGGCCTACGGCGCCTGGCTGGCGGTGCGCGGCCTGGCGCCCGAGCCGGCGGAGGAGGCCGCCTGACATGAGGAGGACCGCCGCCTTCATCCTCCACGAGCTGCGCACCCAGGGGCGCTCCCTGCGCTTCCGGGTCGCCGCCGGGGCGTACGTGACCGCCGGGAGCCTGCCCGCGGCGCTCACCTATCTCCGCCGCTCGGGCGAATTCTTCCGCATCGGCGGCGCCACCTACGCGAGCGAGACGATGACCGTCCTGCCGCTCCTCACCGGCGTCCTGGCGCTCCTCCTGTCGCTCGACGGCATCGGCCGCGAGCGGTCGAGCGGCGCCTGGACGACGCTCGGGCTCACCGACCTGACGAACGCGGGGTATCTGGTCCGGCGGTGGCTCGCCCTCCAGGTGATCGTCCTGCCGCTCAGCGCCCTCCCCCTCCTGGTCACCGCGGGGCTCGTGGCGGCCGGCGGCTACCCGGCGCCCGCGCCGGCGGTGTTCTGGGCGCCCTGGCTGCTCCACGTCCTCCCCCTGGCCGCCCTGGGAGTCACCCTGGGTCTCGGCCTGGGGACGCTCGGCGGCAACGGCATGGGCGCGTTCGTGGCCGCGGCCGTGTTCCTGGTGGCGCTCCCCTGGGCCCTCAACGGCGCTCTCGCGCCTCTGGGATATCGCATCCAGAGCCCCTTGCGCTGGTTGGATCACCCCTCCGCCCGGCTCGCGGTGAGCCGGATCGCCCAGGTGTACGGCTCGCTCGACGACCAGGGCCGGTTCTGGCTGTTTCCGATCCCGGCGAGCGAAGCCGGCTTCGACCTGTCGACGCGGATCGAGCAGAGCTTCGCCGACAGCCTCCTGCCCGTCCTCATCGCCGCTCTGGCTTTCGGCGGAGCGATCGCCCGCCTGCGGCGGACCCGGCCGGACCTGCCGCCCTGGACCGTGCGGCCGGACCATCCGCTGCGCAGCTTCCTCCAGCTCTCCGGACGGCTGCGCGACGCGGTCCTGCCCGATCCGGCCCTCGCCCCGGCGGACCGCATCGCCATCGCCCTGACCCTCCTGCTCGCCGCCGCCGCCGGGGCGGCGCTCCTCGCGCGGGTCGACCGCTACGACGAACGCGCCTGGCGCATGGTCCGCGCCGAGATGAATCCGCCGCGGCCGACGCCCCTCGACGTGCTCCCCGGTCTCTGGACGGTCGAGGGGACGGTCGCGGCGGACGGCGAGGTGGCGCTGCGCGTCACCGGCGTGATGCGCAACACGGGCCGCAGCCCGCAGAGCCATCTCGCCTTCGCGCTCGACGAGGAGCTGAAGGTGCGCGAGGTCGCGGCGGACGCGGGCCGGGTCCGCCCCACGCGCGTCTGGGACCGCCTGACCGTCGAGCTCGATCCGCCGCTCGCCCCGGGCGCGAGCCGCACGCTGCGCTTCCGCCTCGCCGGCCGCCCGGCCCAGATCGCCTTCGCCGGCCGGCCCAAGCCCGAGCGGCTGGTGGACCCTGCCTTCGGCGGGCACCAGCGGGCCCGCTTCGACCGCGACCTGATCGACCTCTCTCCGAGCTACCGGATTCCCGCGGTCTCCGGCTACCGGGTGGACCTGCGGGCCGAGGACCTGCTCCCCGTGCCGCGCTACGGCCCCTGGACCTTCTCCAACAACTACGGATATCCGGAGGTCGCGGCCGAGACCGTCTTCCCCAGGGCCGAGGTGCGCCTCGCGCTCGCCGTACCGCCCGGCCTGTTCCTGGCCGACGCCTGCGGCGGCGTGGCGCGCGGCGGCCGGCTGGAGAGCCGGTGCGCGCTGCCCCTCCACGAGGTGACGGTCGCCGGCGGCCGCCACCAGCTGCTGGCGGGGAACGGCGCGGGCGGGGCGGCGGTGGCGGTGTTCCCGTCGCACAGCGCCGCCGGCGAGCTCCACCTGGGCTTCCTCGCCCGCGGCTCGCGGATGCTGGGCGAGGCCTGGCCCGGCCTCGGCCGGCTCGACGGGACCGTGGTCCTGGAGTGGCCGGACAACAGCATCCACAACCGTGTTCCGAGCTATTGGTTCTTCTCGGGCGAAGGGCTCAACGAGAGCTTCGTCGAGGTGCGGGGGCGGCTCATCTTCCTCTCCGAGGCCAACCTGATCCAGACCCGGCCGATCGATCCCGAGGCGCTGGTGGCGGAGGTCGTGTCGTCCCGCCTGTCGTCGCGGCGCCGGCTCGATCCCGACCATCCGCTCTTCTTCCTGCAGCTCTTCCGGACTCTCGCGCTGCAGCGCCTGGGCCTCGGACCCGAGCGGGGCGCAGTCGTGGGGCCGCTGGACCTCAAGGACATCCCGGTGGTCCAGGTACCGGCCCTGGGAGAAGGATATTCGGCCTACTGGCGTCTCCGCTTTCCCGCCCTGGTCGCCGCGCTGGAGCATCGGGCCGGCCGCGAGCCGTTGCGCGCCGCGGTCGACGAGCTCCTCGCGCGGGGCGGGGACCGGCCGGCCACGTTCGACGAATTCGCCGAGATCCTGCGCCGCCGCGCCGAGCAGCCGGTGGAGGGCATGTTCCGCGACTTCTTCCGCGCCGGCCGGCTGCCGGAGCTCGTGCTGGAGGACGTGGCGTTCCACCGCGCCGGCCCCGGCTGGCGGGCGACCGGCCGGGTGCACAACCTGGCCGACGGCGAGGCGACCTGCCGGGTGGTGCTGACCGCCGCGCTGACGCCGGCCGAGACCACGGTGACGGTCGGCACCGGCGGGACGGCCTCGTTCTCGCTCGAAACGCAGCACCGGCCCCAGGCCGTCTTCCTCGACCCCGATCACGAGTGCCACCGCATGGAGCGCAAGGGCGCGCCGCGCGACCGGGTGTTTTTCGAAGGGGGGCTGCCTTGAAGGGGGCCGTGAAGAGCGCGCTCCGCGGCGTCCGCGGCCCCCGCGGCCTGAGCGGCATCAGATTAACCCTGGAGCTGCTGCTCGGGCGCCGGCTCTGGCTGTTCGCGGGGATCGACGCCCTGTTGATCCTGTCGCAGATCCTCAGCATGCTGCTCGGCGACGGCGGCGAGCCCCCGGGGATCTACACCTGGGTGATCCTCTTCCCCTTCCTCCTCCTCGGGCTGCCGGCCCTCTCCGGAATCGTCGAGGTCGAGCGCCGCGCCGGCTGCCTCGACCTGGCGCTCTCGACGCCCGGCGCCGTGGGCTATTTCGTGCGCCGCGCCGCCGCGGTCTGCGGCTTCATGGCCGTCCAGGGCTGGGTGATCGCGGTCGCCGACTGGTTCTATGAGGACCGGGGGTTCCCGCTGCTGACGGTCCTCCTCCAGGTCGCGGCCGTGGCCTTCCTGGTCGGCGCGCTGGCGCTCTTCTGGGCGGTCCGCCTGAAGACGGCGGGCGCGGTCTGGCTCGCCTCGATGGCGACGCTCGTCGTGCTGAGCCCCTGGTTCTTCCGCAACCCGATTCCCGACATCTACTTCTCGCGCTTCGGCGCCTGGCTCCTCGGGCGCGACGAGGCGCTGCCCTGGCTGGGCAGCCTCGCGGTGCTCGGAACCGCCGCCACCCTCTTTTCTCTTTATGCCCGGCGCCGCCTGCGCCGGCCGGAGTCGATGCTATGAACAGAAAGGCAAAGGACTGCAAGGACGACAAGGACTGCAAGGGCAAGCCCCGGAAGACGCCCGCCGCGCGTTTGTCCTTGCTGTCCTTGTTGACCTTGCTGTCCTTGCTCGGCCTCGCCACCGCCTGCTCCCCGGCCCCCGCCGCGGTGCCCGAAGCCGCCCCGGCGGTGCCCGTGCGCCTGGAGAAAATGGCCCGCGCCACCTTCCAGCCCACCCTCTCCGTGCTCGGCGTCGTGCGCCCGGGCGAGACGGCCGAGGTCGCGGTCACGGCCGGCGGCCGGCTGCGCTATCCGGCGCGGTTCGCCGACGGGCTGACCACCGGCGCCGAGGTGCGCGCGGGGGAGGTCCTGGCCCGCCTCTCGCTCCAGGACGCGGAGGCGAGCCTGGCCGAGAACCGGCTCCACCTGCGGGTCGCCGAATCCGAGCTGGCGCGCCACCGCAAGGCGTTCGAGGCCGGCGTCGAGGCCGCCGTGGTGCTCGCCGCCGCCGAGGCCGAGGCCGAGCTCGCGCGCAGCCGCGTGGCCGCCGCCGAAGGGCGCCTCTCCCGGCTCGACCTGCGCGCCCCGGTGAGCGGCCGGCTCATCGTCGACCGCCGCGTGCCGCCGGAGTCCGAGGTGGCGGCGGGCGTCGTCCTCGCGCGCATCGCCGCCGGGGGCTTCCCCGAGATCGAAGCGCGCGCCGCCGCCTCCGACCGCGAGCTCCTGCGGCCGGGGCTCTCCGTGCGCTTCGTCGCGCCCGGCTCCCGCGAGCCGCTCGGGGAAGGGACGATCCGCGAGATCTCGCCGGTCGTCGAGGCCGCGGGAACGGTGCCGCTCGTCGTCCGGGTGAGTGACGCCGCGGGGCTTCCCGCGCCGGGCGAGGGAGTGGAGCTGCGCATCGAGCTCGACGCCCGGCCCGAGACGATCACCGTCCCCGAGGACGCCCTGGTGGCCGGCGAGAGCGGCAGCGCCGTGTTCGTGGCCCAGCGCGGCCGGGGGAAGAGCGTGGTCCGGCGCCAGCCGGTCGAGACCGGCGCGCGCGGCGGCGGCCGCGTCGAGATCCTGCGCGGCCTCTCGGCCGGCGACAGCGTCGTGACCGGCGGCGCGTCGATGCTGGCGGACCACGACCTGATCGAGCCCGTGGAAGGAACCCCGGAGGGAGCTCCGTGATCCGCCAGGCGATCGAGCGCCCGGTCTCGACCCTGATCGCCGCGTCCTCGCTGGTCGTCCTCGGGGCCTTCTCGCTGTTCCGCCTGCCCGTCTCGCTGCTCCCCTCGGTGGAGCGGCCGGGGCTGGAGATCACGGCCACGGCCGAGGGGCGCTCGCGGGACGAGGTGCTGGACCGGGTGACCCGCCCGCTGGAGCGGCGCCTCGCCGCCCTCGCCGGCGTGACCTCGGTGCGCACCCGCACCGCGGACGGCGTCGTCAAGGCGCACGTGGAGAGCGAATGGCAGACCGACGCCGACCGCCTGCGCATCGAGGCCGAGCGCCGCCTCTCGGACCTGGACGGAGTGACGCTCGCCGTGGAGCTGACCGCCGGCGACCCGGAGCCGATCGTCGAGGTCGGAGTGCTCGGCGGCGGCGGAGCGGAGCGGACGGCGTTCGCCGAGCGCCTCCTCGTCCCCGAGCTGGCGCGCCTCCCCGGTGCCGGCCGCGTCGAGACCGTGGGCCTCGCGCCGCGCCATGCCGTGGTACGCCCGCGCACCGCGGCCCTGGCCGCCCGCGGCCTCACGCCGGCCGACCTGGTGGCCCGCCTGGAGACCGTGGGCATCGCCGTGCCGGCCGGCCGGGCGCGCTCGGGCGCCGCCGTGCGCCCGCTCCTGGTGCGTGAAGAGGTGACTTCCCTCGACGCCCTCGGCGCCCTGCGCGTGCCCGGTCCGCACGGCGAGAGCGTGCTGGGGGACCTGGCCGGGATCTCGCTGGAGGAGGTGCGCGACGGCTCCCTTTTCCGGATCGACGGCCAGGAGGGCGTGCTGGTGCGCGTCTTCCGGGCGCCCGAGGCGAACGCCGTCGCCCTGGCTGCCAACGTCCGCGAGCGCGTCGGAGCGGTGGGGACCCGCGCCGGCTCGGGACTCCACGTCCGGATCGTCGACGACCGCAGCCGCGAGGTGGTGACCGCGCTCTCCGATCTCGGAATCGGCGCGTTCGTCGGGCTCCTTCTCGGCACTCTGGCGATCCGCGCCTTTCTCGGGCGCTGGCGGCCGACGCTCGCGCTGGCGGTCGTAGTGCCGGCCTCGGTCCTCGCCACCTTCACGGCTTTCTACCTGGCCGGAGCGTCGCTCGACGTGGTCTCGCTGGCGGGCCTCGCCCTGGCCGCCGGCACCGTGGTGGACAGCTCGATCGTCGTGCTGGAAGCCATCGAGTCGGCACGCGCCCGCGGCGAGACCGATCCGGTGCTCGCCGGGACCCGGCAGATCGCGCTGCCGGTCATCGCTGGGTCGCTGACCACGGCGGTGGTCTTCCTCCCCCTGATCTATCTCCAGGGGCTGGCCCGCGCCTTTTTCGGCGTCCAGGCGTTCGCCATCGTGGCCTCCCAGGTCGCCGCCCTCCTCTTCTCGCTGACGGTGACCCCGGTCCTCGCGGGCAACGCGAGCCGCGCGGGCGGCTCCGGCTGGAACGGCGGCCGCGGCCTCTATCTGCGGCTGCTCGACGGCGCCCTGCGGCGGCCGGTCCTGCCGGTGCTGGCCGGCCTGGCGGTCCTCGCCCTGGCGGGGCTCTCCCTGGTCCTCCTGCCGCGCGAGCTGGTGCCGGACGCGCCGGCGCGGGAGCTCGTGGCCCGCTACCGCCTGGCGCCGGACCTCACCCCGGAAGCCGCCCTCCGCCTCGGCCGCGCCCTGGAAGCCCGGGCGCGCGCAGCGCTCGGCAACGCCGCCAAGGTCGAGAAAATCGGAATCGCCACGATCCAGGCCACCGCCGAAGGGCTCACCCGGGAGAAAGACGGCGAGGAGACCGGCCGCCTGCTCCTGGCCTTCCCGGATGCCGCGGCGGCGGAGCGCGCTCTCCCCGCTCTGCGCTCCGCCCTCGGCCGGCTGCCGGAGGTGGACGTGCGCATCGAGCCGCGGACGAGCGCCTTCGTGGAGCCCATCGAGCGCTCCGGCCGCCGGCTGGAGGTGGTCGCCCTCGCCGCCACCCCCGAGCGGGCCGCGAATCTCGCCGGCCGCGCCGCCGAGCGCCTGCGCGCCGCCGGCCTGCGCGAGACCGGAGCGCACCGCGACCGCCCGCACGAAGCGCTCCTTCTCGCCTGGGACCTGCCGCGCCTCGCCGCCGCCGGAGCCGACCGCGATCAACTGGAAAACCAGATCCGCTTCGCCCTCACCGACCAGACCGCCGGCCGTCTGCATCTCAGCGGCGTCGAGCCCGAAATCCACGTGAAGCCCCCCGAGCCCTTCGACCCCGCCCTGCTGCCGATCTCTTTATCCTCCAATCCATCCTTGGCGTCCTTGCAGTCCTTGCCGTCCTTGTCCCCGGTCGTCCCCCTGGCCGCCCTCGCCCGCCTCGTCTCCGGCGCCCGCCCCGCCGACCTCGAGCGCCAGGACGGCCGCCCCGCCGCGCGCCTCGCTTTCGACGGCACCGTGCGCGATCCCGGCGCCCTCCTCGCCGGTCTGCCGGGCGGAGCCAACGAGGAGCTGGCCCCGGGGGGCAAGGCCCTGGAGCTGGTGCGCGCCTTCGGACAGCTCCGGCTGGCGCTGATCCTCTCGCTCGTCCTGGTCTTCCTGACGCTCGCCGCCCTCTATGAATCGTTCCGCCTGCCGCTCGTCGTCATGTCCACGGTGCCCATCGCCCTGGGCGGCGCCCTCGGCTTGCTCCTGGTGACCGGGCAGAGTCTGGACGTCCTGTCGTTCCTGGGCCTGATCCTGCTCGGCGGGATCGTGGTGAGCAACGCGATCGTGATCGTCCACCGGGCGGAGGAGCGCCGCCGCGCCGGCGAGCTGATCGACGAGGCGTTGCGCCGCGCCGGAGCCGAGCGCTACCGGCCGGTGATGATGACCACGCTCACCACGCTGGCCGGCATGCTGCCGCTCGCCGTCCTCGGAGGTGAAGGCGCCGAGCTGCGGCAGTCGCTCGCCACGGCGGTGGTCGGCGGCATGGTGACCGCGACGTTCGCGTCGCTCCTCCTGGTCCCCGTGCTGCAGCGGGCGCTGGCGCCGAGACAGAGGCCGAGGCTCAGATGAGATCGCTCCTCGCCACCGCCGCCCTCCTGGTCCTCGGCGCCGCCGCCTTCGCGCGGCTGCCGCTGGACTACCTGCCGCGGCAGAGCTTCCCCGAGCTGACGGTGAGCCTGCGGCTGACCGACGCGCGCGATCCGGCGGAGGTCACGCGCGACCAGGTCGAGGAGATCGAAAGCGCCATCCGCTCCCTCGGCCGCGTGCGGGGGACCGACGGCGAGGTGCGCCCCGACGGCGCCGAGATGCGCGTGCGGTTCGCGCCGGGGACCGATCCCGGCCGCAAGGCCGCGCGCCTCGAAGCCGAGCTGGATGGATTGCGGCGCCGCCTGCCCGAGGGCTCCCGGCTGCGGGTCGAGCCCGCGGCCCGCGAGGACGGCGACCTCCTGGCCATCGTCTGGCTCACCGGAGCGCGCAGCGAGGCCGACGCCGAGCAGGCTGCCGAGATCCTGCGCGCGGTCCCGGGCGTCTGGGCCGTCGAGGTCCTGGGCACCGGCCGCGAGGAGGTGCGGGTCGAGCTCGCCTCCGGCCTCACCGATCCGCGCGGCACCGCCCAGGCCGTCCGCACCGCGGTGGCCCGGTCGCTCCGCGCGCCCATCCTCGGCCAGGTCCGCCGCGGCGGCCGCGAGATCCCGGTCGTCGTGCCGCCGCTGGACCCCGAGCGCCTGGCCTTCCTTCCCCTGTCCGAGCCGGGTCCGGGCTTCTCGGATCAGACCCTGCCGCTCGGCTCGCTGGCCACGATCCGCGAGCGGCGGGGGACGCCGTCCTACCGCGTCCGCTACCAGGGCCGGCCCGCCTTCGCCCTCTTCGTGGGCCGCTCCCACGGCGCGCCGCTCCTCGCCACCGACAATGCTCTGCGCGAACGGCTCGCCGCTCTCCCCGCCGGCCAGCGGGGAGTCGTGGACTGGAGCGAAGCCGAGCCGCTGCGCGATCTCCTCGGCCGGCTGATCCTGGGAGCCCTCGTGGCCTCGCTGGCGGCAGCGGCGGCCGGATGGCGGCTGGCCGGGCGGGTGGGAGCCCTGTCCCTGGGACTGGCGATCCCGGCCGGAGCCGCAGCGGCGGCGAACATCTTCTGGCTGACAGGCGTCCCGCTGCACGTGCTGACCCTCGCCGCGCTGGCGTTGGGGGTGGCGGCGGGGCTGCCGGTGGCGGCGTGCCGGATCTATAAAAGGACACCCAGGAGAGTTCCCCCTCTCCCGGGCGGGCGTGAGTGCGTGTGGGAGAGGGGGCTAGGGGGTGAGGGTCCCGGCGGAGCCGGCTCTTTGGCCCTGGCGGGAACTGCCATCGCCGCGGCGCTCGCAGTTCCGGTGGCGGCCAGCCTGGCGGGCCCGGAGCTCGAGCCTCTGCTGGGCGAGCCGGCGCGGGCGTTCTTTCTCGCGGCGGCGGCGGCGATCGTGGCGGCGGCGATCCTGCCGGCCTCACCCCCCAGCCCCCTCTCCCATCGCCCAACCACCGACCGGGAGAGGGGGAGCCAAGACCCGAAAACCACGGGAAAACGAAAGCATCGATTCTTGAAAGCAGTTTCCCCCTCTCCCGGTGGAAGGGTGGGCGATGGGAGAGGGGGCCAGGGGGTGAGGTTGCAGCGCCGCGCCCTCCGCGATCCCGGCACCGCGCTCCTCGGCCTCGCCACCGCCGCGGCCATCACCGCCACCCTCTGCGGCGGCGCCCTGGTGCCGCGCACCGGCGACCTCTCGCCCGACGGCGGCACCTTCACCCTCGTCCTCCCCCTTCCCGAAGGCTCGACCCTGGACGAGTCCGAGCGCCTGATCCGCGGCGCCGAGGAGGTCCTGGCCCGCACTCCGGAGATCGTCCGCTTCTGGAGCAGCGCCCAGGCCGGCCGCGCGTTCGTCTCCGCGGTCGTGCGGCCCGGCGACCGCCAACCCGACCGGCTCGCCGCCCTCGCCACGCGGCTGCGCTACCAGATCCCCGGCGGCGCCGCGGCGCGCATCGACACCGGCCTGACCGCGGCCGGCGGAGGCGGGCTGCGCATCGACCTGGAGGAACGCGCCCGGGCCGACAAGGAAGGCCGCACCTACCGTGCGATCCTGCGCAGCGCCGACCTCGAAGCCCTGCGGATGGCCCACGACCGCCTGCTCGCCCGCCTCGCGCAGCTCAAGGTCCGCTCCCACTGGATCACCGCCTGGGGCACCCCGTCCGTCGTGCTCAGCCTGCGCCCGACCCTGGGGACCACCCCGGCCACCGCCGCCGGCCTGGCCGCCGCCCTCCGGGAGGAGAGCTGGCCGCCGGCCCCGGTGCCGCTGCCGCGCCGGCCCCCCGGGTCCGCCGATCGCGCCCTCGTCGTCGTCCCGGCCGGCGCGCCGCTCGATCCCGAGCGCCACGTGCCCGCCGCCGGAACGCTCCTCGGCCAGACCGTCCTCCTCGCCGGCGGCCGCACCGTCTCCCCCGCCGCGTCCCTCGCGCTCCGCGAAGAGGTCGTCCAGCCGCGGATCGCGCGGCAATCCGGCCGCTTCGTCCTGCCCATCGAGGTCCAGCTCCCGCTGAACAGCGAAGAGCTGCGGATCGGCCGGCGCAAGGAAATGGATCGCAATCTCGGACGCCTGCCGCTGCCGCCCGGGGTCGACCTGGAACGCCCGTCCCTCTCGCCGGCCGTCTGGGAAAGCGAGCAGTTGCGGCTGCTCCTCCCGGCGCTCCTCCTCCCGCTCCTTCTGGCCACCGTCGCCGCCTGGCGGCTCGGCGCGCCGCTCCGGGCGCTGGCGGTGCTGGTGCCCCTCGCGGCCGGCCTGATCGCCGCGGCCCCCGTGATCCAGTCGGGCCTCGGGCAGATCGACGAGCCGGGCCTCTTCGCCCTCGCCGCCGCACTCGCGTTGGCGTTGGCGCCCGCGGCGGAGCTGGCGGGAGCGGGGGGCCCTCACCCCCGGCCCCTCTCCCGCAAGCGGGAGAGGGGAGCAGGTAAGCCGGTCTCACGGAATTCGGAGCTGCGCAAGCTAACCCACACCCCTCTCCCGCTTGCGGGAGAGGGGCCGGGGGTGAGGGCCCACTCCACCGCCGACTCCACCGCCGCCCTCTGGCGAGCCCTGCGCCGCGAGACCCCCTGGCTGCTCGCCGCCGCCCTCCCCGCCGTCCTCCTGCTCGCGCTGCCGACCCTCGGCGCCGACCCGATCCGCTACCGCTGGGCCGTCCCTCTGCGCGCGGCGGCCATGGCGGCGGGCGTGGCCCTCCTCGCCTCCGCCCTGATCACGCCGCCGCTGCGCCTCGCCGCGGCCCGCTGGCGCGACCGCGACCCGGAGGAGGCACGGCGCCGCCGCCTGCCTCCGGCCTGGGAGGAGCCCGGTCCGTCGTCCCTCGAGGTCCGGGGGCTCACCAAGACCTACGCTTCGGGTGTCACCGCTCTCTCCGCCATGACCTTCCGGCTGGAGCCGGGCATCGTCGGCCTGCTCGGCCGGAACGGCGCCGGCAAGACCACGCTTCTCCGCATCCTCACCGGGCTCCTGGATCCCACCCGCGGCCACGTCCTGTTCCGCGGTGTGCCGGTCACCGCCGACGACCTCGCCGCCTACCGCCGGCGGATCGGCTTTCTGCCGCAGGAATTCAACGCCTACCCAGACTTCACCGCCGAGCAGTTCCTCGACCACTGGGCCCTGGAGCACGGCGTCGCCGATCCGCGCGAGCGCCGGGCCGAGGTCGAGCGCTGGCTCGCCGCCGTGGACTTGACCGAGCACGCCGGCCGCAAGGTGCGCGACTTCTCGGGAGGCATGCGGCAGCGGGTCGGCATCGCCCGCGCCCTCCTCGGCGCGCCGCCCATCCTCATCGTCGACGAGCCGACCACCGGCCTCGACATCGAATCGCGCAGCCGCTTCCGGCAGATCCTCCTGGAGCAGGCCGCGGACCGCATCGTCCTCTTCTCCACCCACATCGCGAGCGACGTCGAAGCCGCCGCCCGCCGCATCCTCCTCCTCCACCGCGGCCGGCTGCGCTTCGACGGCACGCCCGACGAGCTGGTCGACCGCGCCCGCGGCCGGGTCTTCCGCGCGCTGATCGAAGACGCCGAGCTGGCCGGCATCGGCCACCGCTACCGGGTCACTGCCCGCGTCCGCCGCCTGGAAGGAATCGAGATCCGCGCCGTCGCCGGACCCGGCCAGCCGCTGGCCGGAGAAACCGTCGAGCCGAGCCTGGAAGAGGCCTACCTGGCCGAGGTCGACCTCGCCGAATCCGAAGCCGGCGGGGGCGGCGAGCGCTTTGCCTTTCTGGGCGCAGCCGGCGGCTAGACCTACCGGCCCTCTCCCCGCCTCCGCTGGCGGAACTCGGCCACTTTGGCCTTGTTGCCGCAGCCGGCCATGGAGCACCAACGCCGCTCGCCGGAGCGCGAGGTGTCCACGAAGAGCAGAGCGCAGCCCTCCCCGGCGCACTTGCGGATCCGCTGCGCCAGAGGACCTCCGAACAGCTCCACACCGTCCCGCGCCAGCGTCGCCAGCAGAGCGCGCACGCCGGTGTGGGTCCAGGTGAGCCCACCCTCGGGTCCGAGCTGGGGGACGGGCTGCGGCTCGGCCGCCCACCGGTTCAGCAGGTCCCTGTCCGCCGCATCGAAGCCTCGCCCCTCGGCGCAGGCCAGCGCCAGACGATAGAGCGCCTCGCGGAGCTCTCGCGCCTCGTCGAGCTCTTCCGCCGCCGGCTCGGGATTGCTCTCCGCCAGCCCGGCGGCCACCAGCCAGCGGCCGAGATCGTGAGGCGTCGCCAGCAGGTCCCTCGGCTCGGCGCGCAGGCGGGCCGCCACCGACGCCGGCAGATCCAGCGCCAGCCGGCCGGAGCGGAACTTGAAGCCATCCCGCACCTCGCCCGTGGCCGGCGTGGAGTTCTTGGGGGTCAACGCGGGCTCCTCATCATCTGCAACCTCCTTGACAGGTTACACCATCTGGCCTATAACTGCCTTTGTAACCCAACAAACAGGTTACGCATTCCTCTCGCGGAGGTCTTCATGCAACTCGAAGGCAGAAAAGTCGTGGTCGTCGGCGCCGGCTCGGGGATCGGTCGCTACGTGGCTGTCGCCGCTTCGGAAGCCGGCGCCACCGTCGTTCTCGCGGGCCGCCGGCGTGAGGCCCTGGAGGCCACCGCGGCCTCGCTGAGCGGCCCGTGGCAGTCATACCCCCTCGACGCCTCGGTCGAGGAGGAGGTGGCGGCGTTCTTTCGCGCGGTGGGGCGCTTCGATCACCTGGTGAGCACCGCCAGCCAAGGCATTGCGGGACCGATCACCGGCCTCGAGGCCTCGGCCATCGGGCGGGCCTTCACCGCCAAGCTCTGGGCTCCCATCTTCCTGACGAAACACGGCGCTCCGTGGATCGCTCCGGAAGGCTCGTTCACGTTCTTCTCGGGGATCCGCGCCGCGAGGCCCGCGGCGGGGACATCGATCACCAGTCTCGTCAACGGCGGCCTCGAAGCCTTCGCCAAGGCGATGGCCGTCGAGCTCGGGCCTGTGCGCGTGAACGTCATCTCGCCCGGCATCGTCGATTCCGGTCCGTTCTGGGACCGGCTCGGCCCCGAGGGCCGCGAGCGGCTCTTCGCCGACTTCGCCCAGAAATCCCCCGCCCGCCGGGTCGGCCAGCCCGAGGACGTGGCCGCCGCAGCGCTCTTCGCGATCGCCAACCCATTCCTGACCGGCACCGTCCTCGCCGTGGACGGCGGCGGTCTTCTGATGTAGCCCAACTCGGCATCCGGAGGTTACCTATGAGACGCACCATTCCACTCCTGGCCCTCGGCCTCGTCGCCGCGGCCCTGTCCGCTCTCGAGCCGCAAAGCCCGGTCCGCCCCTCGCCCGAGCCCTTCGCCGGAACCTGGACCCTGCTCTCCGTGAGCAATGTGCTCCCGGACGGCACCCGCGTGCAGCCCTACGGCCCGAGCCCGCAGGGCATCCTGATGTTCGATGCCGAGGGGCGGTACTCCTTGCAGATCTTCCGCTCGGGACGTGCCGGGTTCGCGTCCAACGACAAGAGCCGGGGGACCGCCGAGGAGTACAAAGCCACGGTCGAAGGAACCAACTCCCACTTCGGGAGGTACTCGGTCGACGAAGCGAGCCGCGTGATCACCTTCCAGATCGAGCATGCGTCGTACCCGAATTGGGAGGGGACCGAGCAGAAGCGCTCCTTCACGCGGACCGGCGACGAGCTGCGGTACACCGTCCCCACCACGACGACGGGCAACGGAGCCGTCGGCGAGGTGGTCTGGAGCCGAGCCGCCAGCGACTGAATCGGCCCGGCCTCGCCGACCGAAGCCGGCGGGGGGCGGATAGAATCCCCCCGCCATGCCCCTCGTCGACCGCCGCTGGCTCATCCGCCTGCTCAACCTCTACCCCCCGTACCTGGAGCCGGCGTGCGCGTCCGCGCCTCCGCCGACCTCCTCACCTTCGACGTGCGGATGAAGCTGAGCCGCTGGAACCGCAACTACGTGGGAACCCACTTCGGCGGCTCGCTCTACACGATGTGCGATCCCTTCTACATGCTCATCCTCGTCGAGCATCTCGGCCGCGACTACATCGTCTGGGACAAAGCCGCCACCATCCGCTTCCGCCGCCCCGGGAAAGGCACCGTCCACGCCCACTTCCACATCCCCCCGGAGAAGATCGCCGAGATCCGCGCCGCCGCCGACCGCGACGGCAAGGTGGAGCCGGTCTTCACGGTCGAGGTGCGGGACGACAAGGGGGAAGTGGTGGCGGAGGTGGAGAAGCTGCTGTACGTGCGGCGGAAGGACTCTGCCCCGACCCCTTGAGTCGTGTTACCCTGCCTGAGCTTTTCCACGAGGATGACCCAATGCTGCGACGTTCGCTTCCCCTGTTCGTGCTCTTTCTCGCGTTCGCCGTCTCTGCTGCCGCGGATACTCTGCTCACCCTGAAGAACCACGTCGACTCCTTCAAGGTCGCGGGCGAGACCCAGCCGGCCAAGGACACCGACATCCGCATCTGGGCGAGCAGCGGCAAGCTCCGCCGCGACGAGGGGGATACCACCGCCATCCTCCGCCTCGACCGCAACAAGCTCTACGTCGTCCGCCATCAGGACAAGACCTACAGCGAGCTGACCCTGCCGGTCGACTTCGTCCGCCTGATGCCCAAGGGGAGCGAGCAGGCCGGGGCCGTCTGGGCGCAGCAGATGAAGCTCACCGTTCAGCTCCAGCCCACGAACGAGACGCGCACCGTGGGCACCTGGAACGCCCGCAAGGTGAAGATGGACATCACCAACGCCACCGGCATGAAGATCGCCAGCGCGCTCTGGGTGAGCAAGGACGTCCCCGGCTGGACCGAGCTGAACCGCCTCGCCGCGACCCTGGCCGCGCTGCAACCGGGGAGCGCCGCCTGGGTGAGCGCCCTGGAGGGGCTGGAGGGCTTCCCCGTCCTCCGCGAAGAGCGCGTCGAAGCCATGGGAGCCCGCTTCGGCACCCGCGAGGAGCTCGTCACCGTCGAGACCCGCGACGCCAACGCCGGAACCTACGAGCCCCCGGCCGGCTATAAGGAAGCGCCGTTCAACCCGCTGCAAGGCCTGGGGGAGTAGAACAGCCGCCGCCAGGAACCATCTGGCGGCGAACGGAGCCGGAGTTTCGCGTTCTCCGGGGCCAAGTTCCTTCTGCCGAATTCTCCGAACGGCCCCTGATGTGTCCCCAAAGTACGGCGGAAACTTCCGCGCGCGCTCCGACAGTCTAAAAAACGCCGCGGAAGCTTCCGCAGCCGCCGCGGAACCTTACGAACGCGCTCTGACAGCTTAAAAAACGCGGCGGAACCTTCCGGGCGACCTCCGACACTCTAAAAACCGCGGCGGAACCTTCCGCGACCGCCGCGGAACCTTCCGGGCCCGCTCCGACAGTGTCAGAACAGCCGCGGAACCTTCCGGGCGGCTTCCGAAGCTGTCAGAGCCGCGGCGGAAAGTTCCGCGAGCGCCCCGGAACCTTCCGGGCGCCCTCCGAAGCTGTCAGAAGCGCGACGAAAGCTTCCGTAGGAGCTCCGATACCTTCCCAGGCGGCTCTTGAGGGCTCCGGGGCGGGTTTTGAAGCTTCCGCGTGAGAATCCAGGCTGGAGATGCTCCGCCGATCGGGCCCAAACCGGACGAGCAAGGGGTCAAGGGTATAATCGAAGCCGCGAAACCGCTGCGACGGCATGGAGGCTCGCACCAAGGGTGAACCATGGCTGACAATTTTAAATACGACGTCTTCCTCAGCCACAGCGCGAAGGACAAGGCGGTCGTTCGCTCGATAGCAAAGCGGCTGCGGGAAGACGGCCTACGAGTCTGGTTCGATGAATGGGAAATTCGCTCCGGCGAGAGCATCTCGGCGAAGACCGAGGAGGGCCTGGAGCACTCGCGCGTGCTCGTGCTCTGCATGTCGGCGCATGCATTCGGCTCTGACTGGCCGACGCTGGAGAGTCAGACGTTACGTTTTCGCAACCAGTTGAACAAGGAGCACCGCTTCATTCCCTTGCGGCTCGACGAAGCCCCGTTCATAGGCTCTCTGGCGCCATTCCTCTATATCAACTGGCTCCCGGATGGTCGTGACAAGGAATACGCCAAGCTCCTCGAGGCCTGCCGCCCGCCAGAGAAGCTGGCGATAGCGGACGCTCGAGCAGCGCGCGAGCAGCTTGTAGAAAGGGCTGTCCAACTCGATCACAAGGGGCAGATCTGTTCGTACGCGTTTAGTCCGGATGGGAAACGCGCCCTCTCGGGCGGCAATGACAACTCCGTCCGCCTTTGGGACATGGCGACTGGACTCCACCTGCTCGAATTAAAAGGCCACACAGACCCAGCTGTCGGCAGCGTTGCGTGGAGCGCCGATCAACGCCGCGCCCTTTCCGGCTCCTTGGACACAACCATGCGGCTATGGGACGTGGAAGCGGGACGCTGCCTCCGCACGTTTGAAGGCCACACGGACTACGTCATTAGCGTGGCTTGGAGCACCGATCAACGCCACGCCCTTTCAAGCAGCACTGACAAGACCGTGCGGCTATGGGACCTGGAAACGGGACGCTGCCTGCGCGTGTTTGAAGGCCATACAGGTGAGGCTTACTGCGTCGCATGGAGCGCCGATCAACGCTATGCCTTCTCCGGTGGTAGCGATCACACACTCAGGCTGTGGGACTTGGAGGCAGGGCGCTGCTTGCGCGTGCTAGAAGGCCACTCGGCCAGCGTATTTAGTTTGGCGTGGAGCTTCGATCAACGCCGCGTCCTCTCGGGTGCCGGAGACAGGACTGTGCGTCTATGGGACTTTGAGACAGGACGCTGTCTGCGCGTGCTCGAAGGCCACACGGGCCCTGTCTATGGGGTGGCGTGGAGCACCGATGGACGCCATGCCCTTTCCGGCTCTCGTGACGAGACTGTGCGGCTATGGGATGCAGACACTGGGCGCTGCCTGCGCGTTCTCAAGCGACACTCGGTCAGCGTTATTAGTGTGGCTTGGAGTATCGATCAACATCACGCCTTCTCCGGTGACCAACGCGGCGGTATCCGGGTATGGGATCTGTCGGAGCTTGTCGGTAAGGATAGAGCACCTGCCCTTCCCATATCGACTTTGCCCGCACCGAAACAGGTACAGTACACCAATGCCAAAGTGCTCCTCGTTGGTGACACCGGAGTGGGCAAAAGTAGCTTGGCCGAGCGATTGGTTCACAAGCAATTTGTATTAATGAAATCCTCGCATGCCCGCAGGGCGTATGTTCTAGAGAACAAAATCCTGGAAGAGCCCAGCGGTATCTCACTTCATCGAGAAACAGTGCTCTGGGACCTCGCCGGGCAACCTGCCTACCGATTAGTGCATCAACTGAGCATGGAAGACGCGGCACTCGCCTGCGTTCTTTTTGATTGCCGTAACGAGACGAACCCCTTCGAGGCTGCGGCTTACTGGTCTCAAGTGCTGGAACAGGCACGGACAAACACGAAGGTGAAGAAGCTCCTCGTCGCATCACGCGTTGACGTGGGTGGCATCCCTGCCAGCAAGGAGCGGATCCAGACCTTCGCTCGCAAGAACGGTTTTGAGGATTTTATTTCCACGAGCGCCAGCACAGGCGAAGGTTGCGATGATCTACTGGAGGCAATTCGCAAAGGAATTCCGTGGGATGAACTGCCCAAGGTAACCACGACTACGACGCTTGCAGCACTGCGCGATTTTGTGGCGCGGCTGAAGAGCGGGAACGCCCCGATCAAGCTGCTGACCATCACGGCACTTTACGAGGACTTTGCCGCGGATTTGGGCGAGAAAGTTCCGCTGGAGGAATTCATCTCCCACCTGCAACGGCTCAAGGCAACTGACGATGTAGACTTACTAGTTTTCCACACGACCGGCGCGGCGCCGCGCCCAGAGGACTTGGTGTTGCTAGACCCCACGCGGGTGGATGCGTACGCGAGTGCACTGCTAGTGGAAGCGAAGGACGAGCCCGACGGGCCAGGGCATCTGCTCGAATCCCTCGTGCGTGAGGGCGATTTCAAGCTTGACAAGGACGAGCGGATGGCCGACCGCGGGTCGGAACGACGAGTTCTGTGGTATGTGATGGAGAACTTATTATCCCGCGATCTGGCGCTGCGTGAGCGGATCAAAGGCAAAGACTACCTCGTGTTCCCCTCCCAATGCGCGGCGGAGCTCAGATTCCCTGGTGCTGCAGCCTTCGGAGTAGCGTTTGGCTTCGCCGGGCCTGTGCGGAGCATCTATGCCACGCTTATTGCGCAGCTCGCGCACTACGAGGGTTTCAAAAAGCGGGAATTCTTTCAGGACGCCGCCGCGTACCACGCCGAAGCAGGCGGGCGCTGCCTTGTCCGTCTGCGCGACCAAGGGCACGGCCAAGGCGAGCTGGAGGTGTTGTTCGACAGCGAGACACCGGTATCCGTCCGGCAGGGATTCCTAGACTTTGTCGGCAAACATCTAGAGGTCAGGAGCAGTCCAGAGAGCGTGACCAAGCGCCACGCTTATCACTGTGCGAATGCGAGATGCCGGAATCCTTTTGAGGACCGCGTCGTGAAGGCCCGGTTGGATGCACGAAAGAAGAACCTGCTTTGTCCCATCTGCGAGAAGAAGACTCCGCTCGTTAACCTGCTGGCATCGCCAACGGCAGCGGCCGCATCAGTGGCGGCACAGATCGGGACGGATGCCAGAGCTGGCCGGCAGCGCATGACTGCGGCTTTTGTCATCAAGGCAAAGGAAGCGGAAGGAAAGTTCGATGTATTCCTCAGCCACAATTCGAAAGACAAAGCCGCCGTGGAGAGAATTGCGAAGCAGCTAAAGGCTGTGGGCCTTCGTCCGTGGCTCGACAAGTGGAACCTTGCTGGCGGGGATACGATTGAGGATGCGTTAGAGCATGCGATCAAAAAAATCCCCTGCGCAGCGCTTTGTTTCGGACCAGCGGATGTGGGCGATTGGCACATCCTGGAGATCCGCTCCTACGTGGCAGCCTGGGCCAAGAGGAAGGCTCGGATGATTCCAGTCATTCTTCCGGGGGTCAAGGAGGTACCGGAGTTGCCGCTCTTTGTGCAGCAGACACTCTGGGTCGATATGCGGGATTGGGAGAAAGATGAGAGTGATGGCTTCTACCAGCTGGTCTGCGGGATCTTGGCCAAGGCTCCGGGTGATTCACCGATGAAGCGGTTCGGCGTTCGCGATGTGGCTGAGTGGCAGGGAAGGAGATTTTAGGAGCACTGCATAGGAGGCCTATCCCACATGGCAGAACCCCGCATCGCCGTCGTCACCGGAGCCAACCGTGGAATCGGATTCGAGATTTCCCGCCAGCTCGCGGCTCGCGGCCTGCGGGTGGTGCTGGCCGCACGGGACGAGGAGAAGGCGGCACAAGCGGCTGCCGAGCTGGATGGCGACGGAATCCCCTTCTGTCTGGATGTGACTGATCCGGAGGGACCCGGCCGGCTCACCGCCTTCCTGGAGAGCCGGTTCGGGCGCGTCGACGTCCTCGTCAACAACGCCGGAGTCTTCCTCGACCAGAGCTGGGGTGGCCTGAACGTGCCCATGGAGGTGGTGCGGGAGACGCTCGAGATCAATCTCGTCGGTGCCTGGGCACTGTCCCAGGCCGTGGTGCCCCTGATGCGGCGGCACGGCTATGGACGGATCGTCAACCTGTCCAGCGGGTTGGGAGCCATGTCGGAGATGTCCGGCGGATATCCCGCCTATCGGGTCTCGAAGCTGGCGCTCAATGGATTGACGCGCATCCTGGCCGACGAGCTGCGCGGGACGAACATCCTGGTCAACACCCTCTGTCCCGGCTGGGTGCAAACCGAAATGGGCGGCCCCCAGGCCCCGCGTCCCGTCCAGGAAGGCGCCGACACCGCCATCTGGCTCGCCACCCTCCCCGACGGCGGACCGACCGGACAGTTCTTCCGCGACCGGCGGCAGATTCCCTGGTGAGGCGGGCCGCAGGCGGAAGGAGGATGAATATGCCCAAGCGCAAGAGCTTGAAACCGATCCCAAAGTTTGATTCAGAGGACGAGGAACGGGAGTTCTGGGCGACCCACGACTCGACGGATTATGTCGATTGGAGCCGCATAAAGAGGCGAGGCCCCGTGGACGCGCCAGCCTCAGTAGACTGTCGCGGAGGATTTCTTCGGGGGTTGATTCTCCTCAGTACGCTGAGCAGTATAGCGGAAAGCCTGGCTCCCTCTCCCGCTCCGCGGGGGAGGGTCGGGGAGGGGGATCACCGGATCTGCGAGATCTGCCGCCGCAGCAGCTCGTTCTCGAACGCCATGCCCACCTGCGCGGTGGCCAGCTCCAGGATGTCGATGTCCTCGATCGGCTGGTCGCGGTCGCCGTTGTCGGCGTAGATGATGGAGATGACCCGCTGGGCTCCCAGCACGGGGAAGACCACGATCTGGCCGCTACGGGGACGGCCGAGGGCGTTCCGCAGGCTCTCGGGGAGCCCGGACTCCTCGAAGGCCGTGGCCTGCACCTCGCCGGACTCCAGGCTGCGCATCAGGGCGCCCTCGGTGTCAATCAGGTCGAGCCGCAGCGTGCGGGTCGACTCCGCCAGCGGGCGCCCCTTGGAGTCGGTGCCGAAGGCGCCGAGTGCCACCAGGTGGTCGCGCTTGACCAGGAAGAGCACCGCGCGTTCCACCGACTCCGAGATGATGTGCATGAGGTTGAGTGCCACCGTGGCCGAGATCAGGCCGGAGCGCAGGTCCCCGTAGACGCGGCGCAGGCGCTCCACACCGGCGCGGGAGGGCTCCTCGCGCGGCACGCCGCGGATCAGGTCGCGCCGGCTCTCGATGACGTTCTCGACGCAGGCCACGACCGCCTCGACCTCGGCCGGGAGGGCCGCGAGCGCGCCGGTCTCGTAGGCTTTCACGAAGGAGGCCCCGGGGCCCACCAGCGCGATGACCGAGGCGCGGGGGCGGGAGCGGTGGAGCTCCGCCGCGTCCTCCATGCTTACCTCGTCCTGGCGCAGGTCCAGCAGCACGATGGGATGGGGCTCGCCGGTCTCCGGTACGCCGGCCTGGCCGAGCCCCCGGACCTCCACCGCGGCGATCTCGTGCTCCAGAGCCGCGGCGAGGCTCTCCGCGAACTCGCGGTCGCTCGACACGATGTGGAGCTTGAGCAGCTCGGCCGCGTGCTTCGGCCCGTCGCCGAGCTCGTCCTCGGGCGCCCCGGGGAGCGCCATGGAGGAGCCGTGCACGCTCGCGCGCGACGGTGGCGTGCTCATCACCATGGTCGGATTCGTCGCGTCCCCATCTTCCGTGGAACGCCCCTCGGCGCGGTCGCGGTTGCGCTCGTCGAAGATGCGTGCCGCCTCCAGCAACACCATCTGCGTGTTGATGTCGGCGTCGGGCAGGACGTCGCTCGGATAGAGGGCGATGTCGTCGATCGGCCGCAGGTCGTCGATGGCGAACTCGAAGGTGCCGTTGTCCCAGACCATCACCTCGGAGACCGCCTGCTCGATCTGCTGGGCGATCACCTGGCGGAGCCCCTCGGGGTCGATGGAGCCCGACGAGATCAGGATCTGTCCGAGGGAGCGGTGCTCCAGGGCGTCGCGCTGGCTCTGAATCGCGCGCTCCAGGATGCCCCGATCGATCATCCCGGACGACACCAGCAGGTCTCCCAGCTTGGGAGTCTGCGGCGCCTGCGCGCTCACCAGACGGCCCAGGTGGAAGCCGATCATGGCCCTCTGCACGCCGCGGTTGAGCAGCAGCGTGCCCGTCCGCCGGCCGAGGTGAATGAACTGCATCACGTCGGCGACGGAGACGTCTTTGAGGCTGCCGGAGATTCCCATCGGTGGACTCGGTGCGGACGCTGGCCGGCGGAGGGCGCGGACTACTCGCCCCGCGCCAGCTTGACCAGGCTCTCCAGGGTGCGGAGCTTGCGGTCTTTGGTGGCGAAGAGACGCGCCGCGAACATCGCGGACGCGGCGTGCGCCGACAGGAGGTCGAGGAGGTCGCGGTCCTCGGCCCGCAGGATCGGCTTGTGGTCGAGCAGCTTGTTGAGGACGAGGGCGCCCACGATGTCGTTCTGGACGCGCAGAGGCACCGCCGCCAAGGCCTGCGATTCCGCCGTCGGCCCCAGGCGGAGCACGCCGTCGTGGAGCGTCGCGTCAACCATCGAATCGCCGCCCAGGTACGAGTCCCCGTCGTACGGCGGCACGGGGCCGTCGTACATCCCTTCGAGGAGAGCGATCTCATAGCCCGGGCCGTCGTCCTTGCGGAGGAGGAGGACGAACTGTTCGGCGCCGAGCAGGTTGATGGCGATCTCGGCGATCGTCGCCTGCACCTCGGCGGGCTCGAGGGTCGCGTGGAGCTGGTAGGTGGCCACGTAGAGGTTCATCAGCCGGCCGCCCTGGTGCTCCGAGTCGACCAGCCGAGAGGCGAGCTCCTTGACGTCGGACTCGGCCGTGGCGAGGCGCCGTTCGAGCTCCTGGACCCGTTCGTCCGCGGAGTCCGACTCGGCCCGATCGGCCGTATCGCGCAGGTTCGCCTCGACCACGCGCGCCAGCTCACCGACGCGCTCCAATGTAGCCCGCAGCTCGGCCACCAGCTTCAAGCCGGGGATGCCGGGCTTGTCCCGCGGATCGACCTCCGTGGTGCTCCGTTCGTTCACGTGGTGACGCCCTTTACGACGGCCCTTGCAACTGGGAAATCTTCTCGAGGATATCCTCGCTGTGAAACGGCTTCTTGATGTAGGCGGTCGCTCCCGCCTCGAGGCCGCGCTGGGTGTCCTCATCCCGCCCCTCGGTGCTGATGATGATCACCGGAAGGCTCTGGTGCGCTCCGTTCGACCGGATCTGCGCCAGAAACTCCAGCCCGTTCATGTTGGGCATGTTGATGTCCAGCAGGACGAGGTCGATGTCCGCGTGCTCCTGCAGGCGCTCCAGGGCCTGCCGGCCGTCCGAGGCATAGACCAGAGGGTATTGGCGCAGCATGACCTCATACATCTTGTGCATCAGCTTCGAGTCGTCGACGACGAGCACTTTTCTTGGCTGCAAGACGCTCTCCCCGGTATGTCCGCCGAGCGGGGCCTCCCTCGGAGCGAGAATCTCGCTCTGCCTCCGGTCACCTCTTCGCCGCTCGATCCACACGGGAGTGTAGCCAATGCCAGGAGGCGTTTCAAGAAAGGCCCTCCCGGCGGCCCACTTCACAGGCGCGGAGGAGCGTCCGCCGGGCGCGAACCTCAGGCCCGCTCGTAGAAGGGGGGCGGCTCGATCCCGAGCGCACGGAGGTACACGTAGCCCTGACCGCGGTGGTGGATCTCGTTGTCGATGACGTACAGGATCAGGTTGTGCAGCACGTCGGTGTACTGACCGAAGGCTGTCAGCGTCTCCTGGAACCGCTGCGGCGGGATCTGCCTCCAGAGCGCGTCGAGCTGCTCCGTGCTTTCGTCCCAAAGGCTCAGCACCTCCTCCTTCGGCCGCGAGTCGCGGCTCGGCGAGGCGCTCCAGTCGCCGGAGACCGCGCCGCGCAGCATCGGCACGCCCATCGTGACGATCTCCATCGCGAGCTCGCCGAAGGTCCGCATGCCGCCAATTGAGAAGGTGAACAGCTTATCGTCGGGAAACGCGTCGATCATGCGCCGGGTCAGCCGGCGGTGTCCCTGCCAGTGAGCCAGCAAAGCGTCAGGCGTGATAAAGGGCATCGATTCTGCGGCCACGGAAACCTCCTGAAGGTGAAATGATCCTCCAGGACGGTATCCTACCGCACGTCATCTTCCTCCAGGACAGATAGGAGCGGGTTCGAGGTGGAGGCGCTTGCCTAGGAAAGACTGGGAAGGTGAACTGGTGGAGCCGAAGGGAATCGAACCCTTGACCTCTTGAATGCCATTCAAGCGCTCTCCCATCTGAGCTACGGCCCCACAGGAGCGCGCAGTGTAGCCAAGAGGCCGGGGGGATGTCAATCTCGGGAGACCTTACGCCGCCTCGCCCGAATCCGTGCCGCTCAGGCCGTACTTCTTCATCTTTGCTCGCAGGGTGTTGCGGGCGATTCCGAGGAGCCGGGCGGTTTCACGGATCTTGCCTCCGCACTGGGCGAGGCCGGCCGTGATGAGCTGCCGATCGTAGCGCTCCAGGGCCTCCTCGTAGCCGCCGCCGGCGAGGTGGATGGTCGGCAGGAGCCCCGGGACTTCCGGCGGCCGGGCCAGCGCGGCCGGCGGGCCCTGCACGTTCAGCGCGATCCAGCCGAAATCGGTGACCGTCAGCGTGTCGCCGGCGGCGAGCACGCAGGCGCGATGGATCGCGGCTTCGAGCTCGCGGACGTTGCCCGGCCAGGAGTACGAGAGGAACAGGTCGAGGACCGCCTCGTCCAGATCCTTCGCGGGACGGCCCAGATCCCGGCTGATCTTCGTCAGGAAGTGCTCGACGAGGTACGGGATGTCCTCCTTGCGCTCGCGCAGCGGCGGCAGGAGGATCGGGACGATGTTCAGGCGGTAGTAGAGGTCCTCCCGGAACTCCTTGCGCTCGATCGCCTCCTCCAGGTCCAGGTTGGTCGCGGCGATGATCCGCACGTCCGACTTGAGGGTCCGCGTGCCGCCGACCCGTTCGAACTCCTTCTCCTCGACCACTCGCAGCAGCTTGGACTGGACCGACATCGAGACTTTGCCGATCTCGTCGAGGAAGATGGTGCCGTGGTTGGCCAGCTCGAAGCGGCCCGGCTTCAGGCCCGCCGCGCCGGTGAAGGCCCCCTTCTCGTGGCCGAACAGCTCGCTTTCGACCAGCGTCTCCGGCAGGGCCGCGCAGTTGAAGTGGATGAACGGCGCCTGCCTTCTCGGTGAGATCGAATGGATGGTGCGTGCCACGAGCCCCTTGCCGGTTCCGCTCTCCCCCCGCACCAGGACCGTCGACGGGCTCTGGGCCACCTTCTCCAGCATGTGCCGGAGGTCCAGGATCACCCGGCTCTTGCCGATCAACGAGCCCAGGTTGTTCCGCGACAGGATCTCGCTGCGGAGCGACTCGTTCTCCTCTTTGAGGTGCAGCCGCGAGGCTTCCAACTCGCTGTAGAGCCGCGCGTTCTCGATCGCGACGGCCGCCTGGTCCGCGAAGGCTACCAGGAACTCCAGGTCGCTCTGACCGAACAGGTGCCGCGACTCCCGGTGGTCCACGTAGATGGCCCCGGCCAGCCGGTCTTTGATCGCCAGCGGCACGCAGAGGAGCGAGACGATGTGCCGCGCGATGATCGATTTGGCTCCGGAGAAACGGCCGTCGGTCATGGCGTCCACGGCCAGCACCGGCTCGCGGCTCTCGATCACCCGGCGGACCACGCTTTCGGAGAGGAGCCTCCCCTCCTCCTCAATGTCCCCGCCGAGGTTGCGCGTCACCGCAACCTCCAGCTCCCGGGTCAAGCGGTTGGCCAGGACGATCATGCCGCGCTGCGCCCCGAGCCGTTCCAGGACCAGGTCGAGCGTGCGGCTCAACACCTCCTGGAGGTCGAGGGTCGAGTTAATGACCTTGACGACCTCATAGAGAACCTCGCTGGCGCCACGGCCGACCGTGAGCCGCTGGTGCTCGCGGATGCGGTCGAGGGCGCCGCTGGCCCGCCGCAGCTCTGTCTCGGCGCCCAGCCGCTCAAACCCGGCGAGAGCCCGGCGCAGGCGACGCAGGGCGGTGTCGAAGCTCCAGGTGCGCAGGCCCCATTCATAGAGGCTGCGCGCGTGCTCGTATGGCGTCTCCAGCTCTTCGAGGAGGCGGACCCCCTCGGCGAAGAGCCGCTCGGCCGCCTCCACCTCGTCGCGCGCGCTCGCCAGGCGGGCCTCAATGGAGTACAGCTTGGCCCGGTTGAAGCGGTCTCCCATCTCCTCGATCCGTTGCCGCGCCTGGGCCGCGTGGTTCTCGGCGCACCCGAGATCGGTGTCGCGCATCGCCAGATCGGCGAGCGAGAGATGGACGCGGGCCAGCGACTGCTTCGTGCCGGTCTCGTCCCAGAGATCGAGCGCCCGCAGGAGATAGTTGGCGGCCGGCTCCAGATCGTCCCGGTCCTTCTCGACCAGGCCGAGTTGGAAGTAGCAGGCGGCGAGCAGGTCGCGGTCCCCGACTTTCTCGGCGCCGGCCAGCGCCTCGCGCGCCCGCCGCTCGGCGTCGACGCTGCGCCCCCGCTTACGCTCCAGGGAGGCGAGCTGGGCGAGCACGGCGAAGCGGTCGGGGTGCTCCGGCATGTCCTCCAGGAGCTTCAGGGCCCGCTCGTAGTGCCGCTCGGCGCGCGCCCAGTTGCCGAGGACCTCTTCGACTTCCCCCAGGTTGAGCCGCGACAGGGCCTCGTTCTCGCGGGCGCCGAGGCGGCGCGCCACGTCGGCGCTGCGCACGAGCGGATCGCGCGCTTGCAGCCAGTTGCCGCGGCTACACTCCATGATCCCCAGGTTGTTGAGGGCGAAGAGCTCTCCCCAGAGGTCGTGCGTCTGCTCGCACTGCGCGAGGTTGCGGCGGTAGAGGTCCAGCGCCTCCTCGAAGCGGCCGGTCTTCCACAGGACGTTGCCCAGGTTGTTGCGCAGGGTCAGGCAGAGCGCCGTATCGCCGCAGCGCTCGGCGACCCAGAGGCCTCGGCGGGTGAGACGGCCGGCCCGGCGCCAATCGCCGCGGTCGGAGTACAGCATGCCGAGCGTATTCAGGAGATTGGCGCGCTGGCGCTCCAGGCTCTGGCGATGAGCATGCGCCAGGGCCGCGCGGGCGGTCTGGAAGGCGGCTTCCCAATCCCCCAGGTCGCGCAGAGCCAGGGACTTGCCCTGCATCAGGTCCGCCTCCAGCTCGGGCTCGTCGAGCGCGGAGATCAGCCGCAGCCCCTTCTCGTGACTCGCCAGCGCCTCGGCGTGCTCGCCCAGGCGCGTGTAGAGCCGTCCCTGGCGCAGCGACAGCCGCGCCGCGAAGAGGAGGCTCTCCCGGTCCTCCCCCTGCAGCTCGGGCCGCGCCAGCAGGTCCTGATAGACGCGCAGTGCCCGGGGATAGAGGCCCGCTCCTTCGAGAGACTCGGCCTGGGCGGCAAGCGCGCGCGTCGTGGCCTCCCCGGCCGACGCGGCGGCGGCTTCGGCGGCCCGGCCATAGAAGCTGGCGGCCTGGGCGTAGCCATAGACCGCGGTGGCCTCGGCCGCGGCCCGCAGCAGGTGCGGGAGGCTCCGCGCACGGTCGCCGCCGCGCCAGAAGTGCTCGGCGACCGCCGCGGTCAGCCCAGGCTCGCCCTGCAGGAGACGCTCTTCGAGGAGCGCCGCGAGGCGACCGTGGAGGGCCACCCGCCGCTCGCCGTCCAGCTCCGCATAGAGGGCCTGCTGGAAACGGCGCTGCGGCAGGTGATATTGGGCGCCGCCTGCCTCGCGCAACCTCTCCAGGTGGCCCTGCTCGACGAGAGAGGAGAGGCGCTCGTAGAGATTCTGGGAGTCCTGCCCGAGGAGCGCGGAGAGAAGGGCCAGCGAAAAGGCCTCGGCGATCACCGCCGCAGCGTTCAGCACCTCGCGCTGGTCCGGGGAGAGCGCCTGCAGGCGTTGCCATTCCTGAGCCTCACGGCCGCCGGGCGAGCTTCCCCAGCGCGCCAGGGCAGGCAGGGACGGCTTCCAATCTCCATCGCGGTACTGCAGCACGCCGTCGTCCACGAGATGGCGCAGGAGCCGCTGGATCTGCCCCGGCACGCCCCGTGTCGCCTCGTGCACCCAGGCATAGAAGCTGGCCGGCAGGTTGGCCGTGCCCAGGCAGGCATCGATCAGGTGCGCCGTCTCGCTCCGTCCGAAAGGGGCGAGAGCGAGCTTGCGGAGCGGTCCGGCCTCGTCATCCCGCGCCTCGCCTTCGGCCGGACGCCGGCTCGCCACCACCAGGACGCGGAATCCGCAGAGCTCCTCCCCTAGATAGCGCAGCAGCTCCTCGCATTCGATCCCGGCCAGATGGAGGTCGTCCAGCAGCAGGACGAGAGGCGGGCCGGTCTGGGCGTGGGCGGCCAGATCGAGGGCGATCTCGCGGTACAGGCGGAAGCGCGCGCGCCGGATGAGCTCCCCGGCTGGAGCGGAAGGCGCCAGGCTCCGCACCTCGAGACCGACGGAGCGCAGAGCCTCGACAAACGGACCGAGCGGCTGCGCCGCCTCGGCGGTGCCGTTGCCGCGTCCGATCCGCGCCCCCTCGATCGCGGCGAATAGCCGGAACTCGCGCAGGAGCCGGCTCTTGCCGACTCCCTCCTCCCCCTCGATGACCACCGCTCCCCCTTGACCGGCCGCCGCCTCTGCGAGATCGGCGCGGAGCTGTCCGAGCGCCTCGTCGCGGCAGACGAGTCGGCTGGCCAGGACCTTCTCTTCTCCGAAAGAGAGGCCCGCGGCATCGATCGGCCGCCCCGCGGCCGTGGCCAGATCGGCCAGCAGACGGCCCGCCGAGGCGTAGCGCTCGCCGGGATCGCGCCGCAGCAGCCGCACGAGGATGCGCGCCAGGGCCGGCGGCAGGCCGGGCCGCAGCGCCAGCGGATCGGGCAGCTCGCCTTCCAGATGGAAGCGGATCGCTTCCCGGTCCTCTCCGGCCGACGGAAGAACCCCGGTCGCCAGCTCGTACAGGGTCATGCCCAGGGAGTAGAGATCGGCGCGGTGGTCATAGTCGTCTTGGAGAAGAACCTCGGGCGCCGTGTAGGCGAGCGTCCCGCGGATGCGGCGGTCGAGGGCGCCGCGCCGCTCTTGCGCCAGACCGAAGTCGAGGATCTTGAGGACCGGACGGCCCTCCGCTCCTCCGGCGAGCCCCAGGTTGGCCGGCTTCAGGTCCATGTGGACGACGCCTTGGCGGTGGATGTGGGCGAGCCCGGCGGCCGCCTGGATGGCGGCCTCCCAGAAGGCGTCCCAGCCCCGCTCCCGCAGGTGCGCGGCGAGGTTCCCGCCGCTCAGGAGCTCCATGGTCAGAAAGGGAAAGTCGCCGGGCAGGACGCCGAAGTCGTAGACCTCGACCACGTTGGGGTGGCGGGTTTCCGAGAGGAGCCGGACCTCGTGGCGGAAGCGCGCCAGGTCCTCCGCGTCGCTCGGCTGGCGCGCCACCTTCAGGGCCAGAGGGCGCCCGCCTCCCATCCCGCCGGTCCGGATGCGGAAGACCGCGGCCAGAGGGGTCCGCGCGATCTCTCCCTCTAAAAGAACGTCTCCGAGCAGCCGGTCGAGATGGGAGAGATCGAGGCCGAGCTCACGCATGGCGAGAGTCCGTCAGGAGACGCGGCAGGCCGGCCGCCGGCGCGGTGGGGAGACCACTAGAGCAGGTCCGGCACCGCGAGGTCGTTGAGCTTCGCCGCGGCAGGCGACAGCGGCGCGGAGAGACGGCGCGCCACCTCGGCCCGGAGATCGCCGAGACCATCTCCGGTCAGAGCCGACACGCACACGCCGCCACCGGGCCGTGCATCCGCGGGAAGGAGGTCACATTTGTTGAAGACGTTGAGGACCCGTTCGCGGTCCACGCCGAGCTCCTCCATGACCTCCTCGGCGACCTCCATCTGCTCCTGCCAGAGCGGATGGCTGCGGTCGATGACGTGGAGCACCACGTCGGCCTCGGCGATCCCTCCCAGGGTGCTCCGGAAGCTGGAGACCAGGTGGTGCGGGAGCTTGCGGATGAACCCCACGGTGTCGGCGAAAACCACGGCCTCGTGGCCGTCCACGACGCCGCGCCGCAGCTTGGCGTCCAGCGTGGCGAACAGACGGTTCTCGGCCAGCGTGCCCGCGTGGGTGAGCCGGTTGAACAGGGTCGATTTGCCGGCGTTGGTGTAGCCCGCCAGGGCCACGACCGGAGCGCCGCCGCGGCCGCGCCGCTGGGTCTCGCGGGTCCGCTCGATCTTTTCGAGGTCCTGCTTCAACCGGCGGATGCGGGCGCGCAGCAGACGGCGGTCCTGCTCGAGCTGCTTCTCACCTTCGCCGCCGCGCTGGCCGGTGCCGCCTCCCTGCCGCGACAGGTGGGTCCACTGCCGCGTCAGCCGGGGGAGCAGGTAATTGAGCCGGGCGAGCTCGACCTGCGTGCGGGTCTCGCGGCTGCGCGCCCGCTGGTCGAAGATCTCCAGGATCAGGCCGCTCCGGTCCATGATCGACAGACCGGACGCCTTCTCCAGGTTCTTGACCTGGCTCCCCGTGAGGTCGTCGTCGAAGAGCAAGTGGCTGGCCTTCAGCTCCTTGGCCGTGGCGGCGATCTCCTCGACCTTGCCGCCGCCGATCCAGGTGGCCGCATCGGGAGTCCGGCGCGCCTGGATCGCGCGCCCGGCGACCTCCACGCCGGCGCTCTCCGCCAGCTGCTCCAATTCATCTAGATGCTCGTCGACCACATGGCCCGGCCGACCCGGCAGGATCAGACCGACCAGGAAGGCGCGACGAGACCGCCCATTGGTGTTGTCTTCGAGGTTGTACAATTCGTTTGGTTCCGGCAGTCTAGTGTAGGAGAAGTTGTCCTCGGGGTCAAAACTTGACCCTGCATTTCAGTAAACATCGGAGCTTGAACATGAATTCCTCGACGAACTCGGCCTCTCCAGCCGATCCCGGATCGGGTCACGGCCTCAGCAAACAGGCGAAGCTGGGGTTGGCTCTCCTCATGATCTGCGCCCTGGCGGCGCTGTTTTGGCCGCGCGGCGCGAAGACCAGGGAGCCAGGCGGGTTCCCCCTGGACCTCGACGGGAGGCCGGCCAAGCTCGGCGCGCAGCTCGCCCCGGTGTCGCTGGTCCACTTCTGGGCGACCTGGTGCCCCCCGTGCGTCGACGAGATCCCGTCGCTGCAACGTCTCGCGCGCGATTTCCAGGGGCGGGAGGGGTTCTCGGTGGTGATGATCGCCGTGGACGACGAGAAGACCAAGGTGACGAAGTTCCTCGGCCCGGGTTGGGACATGGTGCTGTTCGATCCCACGTGGGACGTGGCGCACCGCTACGGCACCGACAAGCTCCCGGAAACCCATCTCGTGGTGCGCGGCAAGGTGGTGGACACGTTCGTCGGCGCTACGAACTGGGACGACCCGAAGCTGCGCGACCGCCTGTCCTCTCTCCTCGGCGCGCCCGCCCCGCGGACCGCCTCGGCGCATCGGGGTTCGTGAGAGGCCCGGTGAGGCCGCCGCTCCCGGACGAAACGGCGGCCTGGCGCTTCAGTGGCCGGCTCAGAAGTGAATCGTGATGCCGCCGTGGCCGATTCCGAAGATCTGCGCCTCGTCGAAATCCACGTAATGGCCCGAGAGCTCGAGCAGAACGCCCAGCCAGTGGTTCACCTTGAACTCCCCGGTGACCCCGACCGCCAGGCCGAGAGAGGTGTCGCGGCTGTCGGCGCCGAAAAAATCCTTGCCTTCCAGGCGGTAGCCGCCGAGCGCCAGGTAGATCCCGGAGTCGTACCAGGTCTCGTCGAACCGGTACTCACCCCCCACGGTCAGGTAGGTAAGATCGGCATCGCTCAACGAGCCGAAAAGCTCATCCCCGTCGAGGGCCAGCCGCCCGATGCGGACCCCGACATGGGTCCGCGGGTCCGTGACCATCGAGAGATTGAGCTGGTAGCCCGTGTTGCTGAGGTCGTCGCCGGGCTCCGCGTCGATCGAGCCGCCGATGCTGCCGAGCACGCCGACGCTGAAGTTGTAGGGCTCCTGGGCCCGCGCGGCACCGGGAAGCAGGAGCAGCCCGGCCAGGACAGCCATCCCGCCGAGCACACGTTGATATCGATCCATCGGTCCCCCTTCTGGGCGGCCAGAGCCGCAGCGACGGGGAGTATATCGTCTCCGGGCCGCTGCTCTCGGCCATGACTCCCCCCTTCTACGGGAATGGGCCGTCCGGTGTCACGCCTCCGGCGCTCTCCCGCTGGCGCGACCGCTTCATCCACGCCCTGTTGCCGGCCCCCTGCCTGGGGTGCGGCACGCCTCTGCCGTGGAGCGGTACGGAGCTGGGGCTCTGCGCCCGCTGCCGCGGCCAGCTCCGCCGTCCGGCTGCGGCGTGCGCCGTCTGCGCCCTGCCGCTGTCCGGCGCCCTGCCGGAGGGCTGGTGCTGCGCGGCGTGCCGCGAGCATCCACCCGCCTTCGACCGCCTGCTGGCGCTGTGGAGCTACGAGGCGCCGCTCGATGCCGTGATCCAGGCGCTGAAGTTCCGCCGGCTCGACTATCTGGGCCGCCACCTGGGAGAGGCGCTCGCCGCCCGTTGGGAAGAGGAGCTGGCCGGGGCCGACCTGGTCGACCTGGTGGTTCCGGTGCCGCTCCACTGGCGGCGCTGGCTCTCCCGGGGCTACAACCAGGCGGAGCGGATCGCCCGCCCCATCGCGTCCCGGATGGGCTTGCCGCTGCTGCCCGCGCTGGCGCGGCGGCGGGTCACGCCGCCGCAGACCTCGCTGGGCCGGGAGGAGCGCAAGGCGAACCTCCGCGGCGCCTTCCAAGTCCGCCGCGCCGCCCGGATCCGGGGGCGGCGCATCGTTCTGATTGATGACGTGGCGACGACCGGCGCGACGTTGGAGGCCGCGGCCGCCGTCCTCAAAGAGAACGGGGCCGCGGCGGTTCTCGCCGCCGTTGCAGGCAGGACTCCGCGGGGGCTCTAGCGGCGCGAGGCCTTGATCTTGTAGCGGCGGCCGACCACGTCCTCCGGGCCCGCCTGCCAGACCACCACGAACTCGCCGGCGCTCCCGACGTGCGCCACGTCCGCCTCGTCCGGCATGGGCTCCTCGTCGGTCTGGGTGTGGACGATGAAATCCGCTCCATCCGCGGTGCCGTTCGCCTTGAATCGGCGGCCGACGATGCGGGTCGCATCCGTCTCCCGGCTCTCCCAAACCACGACGAAGTTGCCCGAGGCGTCATGGGAGATCGCCGCGTCGCGCTGGTCTCCGGCCTTCTGGCTGTTGACCTGGAAGATGCCTCCGCTCTTGCGACCGATCGCAGTGTAGCGCTGCCCCAGGACATCCATCCGGTCCACCGCCGGCGTCTCGTCGGTGTGCCAGATCACGACGAAGGTGCCGTTCGGAGCGCAGGAGACGGCCCCGTCGCTGTCATACGCCTTCGGCTCGACCGCGACGACCTCCAGGCCGGCCGGCACGCCGGTCTTGGCGATCCGGCGCATGGAGATCCCCTTCTTGTTGTTCTGGAAGGGACGGAAGCCGTCCACGTTGGTCCAGACCACCACGGCCTGGCCCGCGTTGCTCACGCACACGTCCGGCCGGATGCCGCGGACCAGACCCGTGCTGATCTGGATCGGAGCCCCCAGCGGAGCGCCGTTCTTGTTGTAGGCGCGGAACAGCACCACCGGCGGAATCCGGTCCGTGTCGCTCGGCGGAACCGATTGGATCCAGGTCACCACGAAGCCACCGTCGGGTGTCGGGGCTACCGCAGGAAACACGTCCAGGGGCGTCGCCGGCGCCGCCGGGTCGTCCACGCTCACCTGCACGGCCGGGCCGACCGCCTTGGCCTTGGAGTTGAAGCGCTGGAAGAAGATATCGCTGTTGTCGCCGACCACCTCGGACCAGACCACGATGGAGTTGCCTGCCGTATCGACCGCCACGGTCGCGTCATACTGATCAGGAGGCAGCAGCTTGTTGACCTGGACCTGGACCCCGCGCGGCGTGCCGGCCTTCGAGTAGAAACGGGCGAGGACCGCCTGGGGATCGGTCCGGCTGGCGCCTTCCCAGGCCACGACGAACTCCCCGGACTTGGCACCGGCGACGGCCGGAACTCTCTTGTCACAATCGGCGCAGGAGCCGGCGTGGAACTCCGCGCCGGAAGGTTGAATGCCCGCCTGAGCGGCCATGGATGGAAGGGTGAGGAGGAACGACAGGACGCATGCGGCTTTCTTCATCAGCTTGAAACCTCACTACGGAAGACTGGAGGAGACCTTACTCCGATTCTTGATTCTACATTTGTACGGTCCTCCATGGCACACCGTCATATCGGTTTCGTTTCCCGCCCCGGCCGTGTCTAATGGTGTGGAAGGAGCACCGGATGCATCTCTCGACGTTCGTCTCAACGCTCGTCCAGCGCCTTCGGCTCCGCGATCCGCGCCTCTACCAGGTCGCGGTGCTCGCGTCGTTGCTGCTCTATGGCGTCCTGCGCCTCGACTTCGAGGTCGCGCCCGCTCAGGCGGCCGTCCTCCTGGGGACGGCCCTGCTCACCCAGGCCGCCTGCACCCGGCTCTGGCGGTTGCCGGCGTTCGACCCGCGCAGTGCCCTGATCTCCGGCCTCTCCCTCTGCCTGCTGCTGCGCACGGGCTCGCTCCCGCTGGCGCTCGTCGCCGCGGTGATCACCATCGCCAGCAAGTTCGTGATCCGCTGGCGCGGCAAGCACGTGTTCAATCCCACAAATTTCGGGATTGTCGCCCTGCTCCTGGCGACGGACCGCGTCTGGGTCTCGCCGGGCCAGTGGGGAAACGTCGCCGTCTTCGCCTTCCTGATGGCCTGCCTGGGCAGCCTCGTCGTCCACCGGGCCGCGCGCAGCGACGTCACCTGGGCCTTCCTCGCCTTCTACCTGGCGGTCCTGTTCGGCCGCGCGCTCTGGCTGGGGCAGCCAATGGCGGTCCCGCTCCACCAGATCGAGAACGGAGCCTTCCTTCTCTTCACCTTCTTCATGATCTCGGACCCCAAGACCACGCCCGACTCGCGGACCGGCCGCGTCCTCTTCGCCCTCCTCGTGGCCCTGGGTGCTGGCTTCGTCCACTTCGTGCTCTACCGGCCCAATGGGCTGATCCTGTCGCTCGCCTTCCTGTCGCTCCTGATACCGCTCGTCGACCGGCTGCTGCCCGCGGCGCGCTACGCCTGGCGCCGGGATCCGGTTCCGGTGCTCGCCCCTCCACTCCTGGAGGAAAGGAGAATCGCGTGAAACGGCTCATTCTGCCCCTGCTCGTGCTCACCGCCCTTGCCGCCCTCGCCATGGCCACCGGAACCGCCCTGGCCTTCTGCGGCTTCTATGTGGCCAAGGCGGACACCCGTCTGTTCAACCACGCCTCCCAGGTGGTCCTGGTACGCGACGGCGACCGCACCGTGATGACCATGGCCAACGACTTCAAGGGGGACCCCAAAGAGTTCGCCGTCGTCATCCCGGTGCCGACGTTCATCCGGAAAGAGCAGATCCACGTGGCGGAGCGCGCCCTGCTCGAGCACCTTGATGCCTACTCCTCGCCGCGGCTCGTCGAGTACTTCGATGAGAGCCCCTGCGAGATGCGTCTCGAGGAGATGCGGGTGCCCGCCCCGGCAGCGCAATCCGCCGCGGGCGGAGTCGCCGCGGACCGTGCCAAGAGCCTGGGGGTAAAGATCGAGGCGAGCTACACGGTCGGGGAGTACGACATCCTGATCCTCTCGGCCACGCAGAGCGAGGGGCTCGGGACCTGGCTGCGCGAGAGCGGCTACCGCATTCCACCCGGGGCCTCGCGCGTGCTCGGCAGCTATCTCAAGCAAGGCATGCGCTTCTTCGTGGCGAAGGTCAACCTGACTGAGCAGTCGAAGCTTGGCTACACCTACCTGAGGCCGATCCAGGTGGCCTATGAATCTCCCAAGTTCATGCTGCCAATCCGCCTGGGGATGGTCAACGCCGACGGCCCGCAGGAGTTGTTTGTCTACGCGCTCACCCGCAATGGCCGCGTCGAGGCCACCAACTACCGCACCGTCCGCCTCCCGTCGGACGTGGAGGTCCCTTTGTTCGTGAAGGACGACTTCTCCAACTTCTACCGGGACATGTTCACCCGGCAGGTCCGCAAGGAAGACATGCGGGCCGTGTTCCTGGAGTACGCCTGGGACATGAGCTGGTGCGATCCCTGCGCCGCCGATCCGCTGTCGGGTGATGAGCTCCGGGAGCTCGGTGTCTTCTGGTCCGACCGGAGGGCCGACCGAGGGGGGGCACAGAACGTCTTCCTGACCCGCCTCCATCTGCGCTACGACGGGGAGCATTTCCCGGAGGACCTCGTGTTCCAGGAGACGGGCGACCGCAACAATTTTCAGGGCCGCTACATCCTGCGCCACCCCTGGAGGGGAAGCGACCGCTGCGCCGCGGCCGACGACTACCGCCGCCAGCTCCCCCAGCGCTTCGAGCGGGAAGCCTCCAACCTAGCCTCCCTCACCGGCTGGGACATGAACAAGATCCGCGGCAGGATGAACCTGAAAGCCGGCGGCCCACCCGCGGAAGACGAGCCCTGGTGGAAGACGATCTGGAAGGATTGAGGAAGGGGCCTCACGGCCCCGCTTTCACCTGCACCGGCTCCAACCCCTTCACCGGAGGCCCCTCGATGACCTTGCCGTCCGGCGTATACCGGCCGCCATGGCAGGGGCAGTCCCAGGTCTTCTCTCCGGCGTTCCAATGGACGATGCATCCCGCGTGCGTGCACACCGGAGAGATCGTGTGCACCACGCCGTCCTGCCCGCGGTAGACCGCAACGTTCTCGCCGCCGATCTCCACCACCTGCCCCTCCCCCAGCGGCACCGCGGAGACATCCTGGACCTTGGGGATCTGCACCCGGTCCTTGACGAAATCCTTGATCACACCCAGGTTGAGCTTCGCAAAGTGCGATCCCGCGGCGAGCGGCTTGAAGCGCGTCGTCCGGTAGAGGTCCGCCCAAGGGTTCGGCCGGCCGAGGACCCGGTCGGCGAGCAGCATGCCGCCGAGCGTACCGAACATCATTCCCGTTCCCGAGTAGCCGGTCGCCACGAAGACCCGATCCGAGGAGAGGGCTTCGCCGATCAAGGGCAAGCCATCCGGCGGCTCGTAGAACTGGGCCGACCAGCGGTACTCGATCGACTCGACGTTCCAGCGCTCGCGGATGTAGTCCTCCAGCTCCCGATAGCACCTCTCCGTCTCCTGCTCCTTCCCCGTCGGATGGTCCTTGCCGCCGATGATCAGCAGATCCCCGCGCTCGCTCGGTTGCAGGCGCGTGTAGTTGTACGGGTCCGCCGTGTCGAAGAACAGGCCGTCCGGCGGGAGCTGATCGCAGCCGGACCGCCATCACGTACGAGCGGAAGGGCTCGAGCTCGGCGTGGAGCAGGGTGAATCCGGCGGGCGTGTGGGTGGCGAAGATCACCGCCTTGGTCGTGACGGTCCCACCGTTCTCGGTCATCACCTGGCAGGGCTTGCCGTGATCGCCCCCCTCTACCTTCATCACGCGGGTGTTCTCGTAGATCCTGCCGCCCCCCTCCACCACGCGGCGCGCCAAACCGTTCAGATACGCCAGAGGGTGGAAGCGCGCCTGGCCGTCGAACCGCACGGCCGCGGCGGTCTTGAACGGGAGCGGCACCTCGCGGATCAGCTCCGCGGACATCCCCGCCTCGCGGGCGATGCGGACCTCCTTCTCCAGGTCGCTCACCTCATCCGAATCTTCCGTGTACAGATAGGCGGGTACTCGCTGATAGTCGCAGTCGATGGGGTCCGCCTCCACCCAGGCGGCGATGCGGTCAAGGGCCGCCCGGGAGGACGCGACGAGCACCCGCGTCCCATCCTGCCCGAACTTGGAGTGGATCTCGCGAAACCGGCGGTCCGGCACCTGCGTCACGTGCGCCGTGGTCCCTCCAGTGGTTCCCGAGCCGACCCTCTCCTGGTCGAGAACGGCCACCGTCCGCCCCGCTTCGACGAGAAGCCGCGCGGCCGTCAACCCGGTGATGCCGGCGCCAACGATCGCCAAGTCGACCTGTGTGTCGCCGGCGAGAGGTGGGAAGACCGGCGTCTCCCGGGTGTCCAGCCAAAGCGATGTCTTCTTTCCGTCCATGCCGTCTCTCCTTTCACTGGGAGAAACGTCGCAAGGCGGATGCCACCATTCAGTTCAGATAACCCAGCGCCCGCAATTCTTCGAGCAGCTTTTCATCGGCACCCGAGGTCCGCGCTCCCGTGGCGCGGCGCACGCCCCAGGAGCGGATCTTCCGCACCGGGTGCGACTCCCGATACCCCTTTCGATAGAGCTCCGTCCAGGGTCGCCCCGCGAACCCCTCGGCCACCGGCAGGTCCATTCCATAGAGGAAGGTGGGAGCCATGTCGTGGATGTGGATCCCTTCGAGCCGCGCGTCCGGGTCGATGTCCGGTCCCGCGGCCAGGAAGATGCCGTGCGTCGTGGTCGTGTGGTTGCCGGAGAGTCGGGTGATTCCGGACACCGCCCCCTCGAGGCGCTGGCCATGGACCTGGAGGACCGGCGTCGCGAGGTCCGGTGAGGTCCCGATCACGAAATCCGCTCCCTGCCGGATTTCCCGGGTGCGGGCGTTGCGCACGTGGAAGACCGGCGCACCGGTCTCGTAGGTGACCGCGGCCAGATCCGCGGCGAGCTGCTGCCGGATCGCCTCTCGCTCCTCCGACCGCACCCGTCCACCAGGCTCCCGGCCGGCCAGGGAGAAGCGCAGGTACTTCGCCCGGCGGAACGACGGAGAGCCGTAGGTGTAGACCCGAGTGCGCGAGAAGTCGATGTCGCGCCCGTTGCGCACCAAATAGCCAATCCGCTCCAGGACCACGTCCATGTCCAGGATCACCTTGACCAGCTCGGGGCTGGAGGCATGGAAGCCGTGGTCCGAGAGGACGATGACGTTGGCGTTGCGCGGCGCCGCGGCGAGAATGCGCCCGATCTCCTGGTCCACAGCCTCGTAGACCTTCGGCACCCGGTCGCCATACAGCTCCATTTCGCGCGGGTCCACACCGCCGAACGCCTCCGGCTCGAAATACTTCCAAAAGCCGTGGCTGACGATGTCGGTGCTGCGAAAGTAGACAAAGAGGAGGTCGTACTTCTCTCTGGCGAGCCGCGTCGCCGCCCGGGCGATCGCAGCGTCCCGCAGCTCCGCCTCGTCCTCGATCCGGAACAGCCCGGGATCGCGCCGGGCTTCGGCGATCGCCTGCTCAAAGCGGGGCAGGTAGGGAGCAGGAGAAACCCGGCGGGGGAGGTCGAGGAGAGCGCGATCGGTCACGATCACGCCGTTGACGTCCTCGGCCGGCCACGAGCCCCAGTACCCGAGCACGGCCACTCTCCTCCCGACTTTACTCAGCATGTTCCAGAGCGCGGGCACCTTCCGGACGTCCGACGAAATGGGAACGTCCCCCTGCGGCGTGGGGACGACGAAGTCCGTGATCCCATGTTCGGACGGCCGCACGCCGGTGGCGATCGTCGTCCAGATGACGGGGGAGGAGTTGTAGGAGGTGCGGAGGGTCGCCGTGACGCCGCGGTCGGCGATGCGCCGCAGGTTCGGCAGCTTGCCCTCATTCCACAGCTTGCGGAGGACGCGCCACTCGCCGCCGTCCATACCGATGATCACGAGCGGGCGCCGCCCGGGGCCGGACGGCGCGGGACGGACCGCGAAGAAGACGGCTGCTCCGGCTGCCGCGAGCACCAGAAGAAGGGAGAGAGTTCCGACGAGCTTTCGACCGGACGGCTTCATGCGGCGCGGACTCTATCGCAAAAACAATCGGCCCGCGGGATTGACTCCCGCGGGCCGATTTTGAAAATTACTTTCCGGCAGCGACCTACTCTCCCACACACTGGGCGCGTGCAGTACCATCGGCGCTGAGGGGCTTAACTGCCGTGTTCGGAATGGGAACGGGTGTGACCCCCTCGCCACAGCCAC
>Ga0126309_10000014_pt1 | contig 58232 bp, 46 predicted proteins | sample Plot56_FD_92541 | JGI IMG/M metagenome (GOLD analysis project Ga0126309, IMG submission 92541) | Serpentine soil microbial communities from UC McLaughlin Reserve, CA, USA - Plot56 | ecosystem: Environmental > Terrestrial > Soil > Grasslands | place: USA: UC McLaughlin Reserve, Lake County...
GCGGCCAATCTCGGCGTCACGCTCGCGGGAACGCCGCTCACCATCGTCACTCTGTTCAGCGACACACCGCGCGCCCTGGCGGTAAGCCCGGACGGCAGCAAGGTCTACGCGGCGGCGTTCCATTCCGGAAACCGCACCACCACCATTTCCGAACCCCTGATTCCGGACGGCGGGGAAGCCGCGGGGGGCCTGCCCGCGCCCAACACCAACGCCGACGGCGACCCGCGGCCGGAGGTGGGGCTCATCGTCAAGTTCAACGGCACCCACTGGGTGGACGAGCTCAACCGGGTCTGGGATGACAAGATCCGGTTCTCCCTGCCCGACAAGGACGTCTTCGTCATCAACGCGAACGCCAATCCGCCGGCGCAGCTCGGCGGCACCGCCGGGTCCTACCGGGGCGTCGGCACCATCCTCTTCAACATGGTGGTGAACCCGGTGAATGGGAAGGTCTACGTCTCGAACACCGAGGCGGGGAACGAAAAACGCTTCGAAGGGCCCGGTGTCATTGCCGGCCACAGCATCCGCGGCCACCTCCACGAGAGCAGGATCACCGTCCTCGGCCCGGCGGGCAGCGTCGCTCCGCGACATCTCAACAAACACATCGACTACGACGCCTGCTGCGACACGATTCCCAACGCCGAGAACGACAAGAGCCTCGCCTTCCCGCAGGAGATGGCGGTGACGAGCGACGGGAAAACCTTATACGTCGCGACGTTCGGCACGTCCAAGATCGGTGTCTTCGACACCCGCGCCCTGGAGAACGATACGTTCACGTCGAGCGCCGCGGACCAGATCAAGGTGTCCGGCGGCGGCGTCACCGGCCTGGTGCTCCACGAAGACAAGAACCGCCTCTACACGCTGACCCGCTTCGACAACTCGATCGCGGTCGTCGACACGGTCTCGGGCGCGGAGATCGAGCACGTGGCCATGCACAATCCCGAGCCGCCGAGCGTGGTCGCCGGGCGCCCGTTCCTCTACGACACGTCGATCTCTTCGAGCCATGGGGATTCATCCTGCGCCAGCTGCCATGTCTTCGGCGATTTCGACAGCCTGGCCTGGGATCTCGGCAACCCGGACGGATCGGTGGCGCCCATTCCCGGGCCGTTCGAGGTCGCTCCCTCGGTGTTCGGGCTGGTGGACAGCCATCACCCCATGAAGGGACCGATGACCACGCAGAGCCTGCGCGGCATGGCGAATCATGGGCCGATGCACTGGCGCGGCGATCGCACCGGCGGCAACGACAACCCGAGCGCGCAGCCGGACAGCGGTACGTTCGATGAGGTCGCGGGATTCAAGCAGTTTTTGGGAGCCTTCCCCAACCTCCTGGGGCGCGACGGACCGATCGACGACGAGGACATGGAGGCGTTCGCCACCTTCATCCTCCAGGTCACGTATCCGCCCAACCCCATCCGGAGGCTCGACAACCAGCTCACCCCGGACCAGCAGGCGGGGCACGATTTCTTCATGAACAACGTGTCCGACTTCACCAATCGTGGCACCTGCGAGTCCTGCCACGTGCTCGATCGCCACGCGAACGAGCAGCAAGGCGTGGCCGCTTCCGGGTTCTTCGGTACCGACGGCCGCTACACGTTCGATGGGGGGACGGAAGGATTCAAAACGCCGCACCTCCGCAACGCCTACCAGAAGGTCGGCATGTTCGGAATGCCGACCAGCCCGGTCATCCCCACCAGCGACGCCTTCCTGGGCGACCAGGTCCGCGGCTTCGGCTTCAATCACGACGGGGCCATCCCGACGATGTTCAATTTCATCAGCGTCACCACCGAGAACGGGGGCTTCAACCAGTCACCGGCGACTCCCGGCGGGTTCCTGCCCGGGCCGGCCGGCGAGGTGCAGAAACGGCAGGTCGAAGACTTCCAGCTCGCCTTCGATAGCAACCTTGCACCCATCGTCGGGCAGCAGACGACGCTGACGAAGGGAAACGCAACGGTGGTCGGAGCGCGGATCGACCTCCTGATCGATCGCGCCAGAGCGGGGGAGTGTGATCTGGTGGCCAAGAGCGGGGGCAATCACGGCGAAAAAGGCTATTTCTACGATGCCGCGTCGAGCCGGTTCGTCGGCAACCGGCAATGCGACGCGCCGCTCTCCGATGCCAGCCTGCGGCTGCGCGCCGCGCAGGACGGCGGTGAGCTGACCTACACCTGCACGCCGCCGGGCTCAGGGGTGCGCGTCGGCATCGATCGCGACGAGGATGGCGTCCTCGACGGCGACGAAGAGGACGCCGGGAGCGATCCGGCGAACGCGGCCAGCGCCATCCGCTCGGGCAGTGGAGGGACTGCGGCGACGTGCTCCGTGGCGGCGGGCTGAGCCATCTCGAGTCTTCCAGAGCCATCGAATCGTCAAGCTCCCCCGCGATCGGATCGTGGGGAGCTTCGGCGTCACGACGGTGCGAGCGGGTCAGCGAGCCCTGGCGAGAAGGTAGCAGCGACGGCTCGGATATTCTGCTCCCTCGTAGGGTTCCCGCTCGACCTGCTCGATGACCTCGAGATGGGCTGATCGGAGCGCCCCGATGACATCCTGAGGAAGGTGAAAACGGAAGTCCAGAGACACTCGTGCACCGTAAAGATCTTCGACGTGCTCGACTTGGTCGCCGATGTGAAAGGAGATCAGCGCAAGCCCGCCGGCTGCCAAGGTCCGCCTGAATTCGAGCAGGACCGCGGGGAGCTCGGCGGGCTCGAAGTGCACGATCGAATAGAAGGCGACGACGCCTGCCAGCGCCGCGTCGGGCAGGTCGAGCCGTCTCATGTCGCCCACCTGGTAGCTCAAGCCGGGGTTGAGACGCCTTGCGACCGCAATCATTTCTGGGGAGAGGTCGATGCCGACGACGTCGACGCCCTGCTCATGAAGGTACCGGGCAACGTGACCTGGACCACATCCAACGTCGGCCACGAGGCCGCGGCCCCGCAGATCTTCGGCAAACCGGTTCAGGAGATGGCGGTCGAGAGGCTTGCCCGTGAGCTCCGCCGCAAGGTGCTCGGCGTAGGCCTCGGCCGCGGAATCGTAGCTTTCGCGAACGTCCATCAGATGGGGCAACCTACGCCGTTTACGTACCCATGTCAATGTTGGGACCAGCACCCGGATGCGTGGGCCACAGGCCAGGCGCTATACTCCCAAGGCGGCCGCGCGCACCCGGCGCGGCGGCCTTTTTCTCGGAGGACTCCGATGCGTCAAACCGTTGCGAGGCTGCTGCTCTCTCTCCCGCTTCTCCTGCTGCCTGCCCTCCCCATGCTGGGCGATCCGGCCCAGCCCGCCGGGACCTGCGCGACGAACCAGCAATGCGGCGAGAAGGAGCTCTGCGCCAAGATCTACGACAGCTGTGGGGAACCCGGCAAATGCGAGGAGAGGCCGGCCGACTGCACCGAGCGCGGCAAGCTCTTGATGCGGCCGGTCTGCGGCTGCGACGGCAAGACCTACGACAACGCCTGCCTGGCCGCCATGGCCGGCACGAGCGTCAAGCGCGAGGGGAAGTGCTCAGCGTAGCCTCGTTGGGCACGATTTGCTTTGTTTCGCTTTCGAGCCGTGGCTCTGTACGAAGTCTGACGCAGTTTATCCAGCCTCGACTCTACCCTATGTGGGCGGCCCACCTGCTGACCTTCTTTCTCAAGAGGGCTTTGCCTTTGGCGCCAAGTCGAGGACGAACGACACGAACTCTGACATCAGTGCCGACTGGTTCAGTTGGATAAACAGCCGATCTCCTTCAAAGGCAGTCCAACCCTTCTCTCGTAGCATCGGCAGCAGGAGCGAGTCCTCTTGCAGGGCGCTGGAACAACGGAAGAGTGTGACGGCCCCTTCCGGCCAGCCCGGCTGTGGCCGCGCATAGAGCCGCCGTGGCTCAGCGACGTCCTGATCAGTCAGGTAGCACGACAGGATGACCGTTCCCTGCCGCGCGATCCTGCGGCAGGCCTCCAGTGGACTCCCGTCCTTACTTTCGCCGTCTGAGACGAGAAACAGCGCGGAGTGTGGCGTGCCGGCATAGGAGGCGAACTCGGCGGCGAACCGCTCTGCCACCGCCTCCATTGCCGCCCGCATCTGCGTCCTGCCGAACAGATCCATCCGCTGTTCCCAGAGCCCTCTCTCGATCTCCGACCACCGCGCATCGATTTCCTTCAGAGACAGGGTGTGTGATTCGAGGCCGGCAATTTCGAGCAGATCGCGCACCGCACCGCGAAAAATCCGTGAGGGGATCGGCGGCGCCTCTTTGATGATGCGTTGGGCCAATGCTCCAAGTTTACCGTACTTCTCGGCGCGATCGGCAAAGCCGAAACCGTAGGCGAACAACTCCGCTAGCTCGGTGCCCGAGGCAACCTCCGGCAACGCGCTCTCGGCACGGTAGCGACACGCCAGACTGCGGACCGCATCCAGCACCCCTTCCAGTCGGTTTCTCTGGTCTTTCCCATCATTCTGGATCGCTGTCTGCATCGATCCTGAGACATCGATCACCACCCCCAGCACTAGCGGTGAGCTTCCATCGATCGGCAGCAGATCCAAGCCAGCGGGGGTTTCTACGGCCCCAACCTCCTCCGGCCAATCACTCGCAGCAGGGGGCAGAGCCGAGACCTGTACCGCCGGCGGCTCAGACAGCGTCAGCCGCCCGGAACGGACGCCAGCATCACGGAGACTCTGGACGACTACCGCGACTCCCCGATCCCAGTCCTGTTCCTCAAGGTTGACGTAGTCAATGTGCGGGAACAGCAGCCGGAGCCCCGGCGGCATCTGACCTGGGACCTCGCGATTCAGGTGGACGGGGACGATGAGCTTCTTGGCATCCATGGCATAAGCCAGCTCCCGCCGCACCCACGTTGACTGGACCGAGGAGGCTGACGCCAGCCACACAACTGCGAAGCAAGAGTCGATGGCAGCCGCGATGTCATCAGGGAAGCTGCCGCCGGGTCGAATCTCGTTCTTGTCGCGCCATACGGCGAGGCCTGCGGCCGACAAGGCTTGCTCCAACCCCTCGGCCGCAGTGAGGTCCGATCGGGAGTAGCTGATGAAGACATCGGAGTGCATGCTCATCCTGGCAAGGGGCTACCCTGGGTCCGGCTGAAAGCGAGAGTCAGAAACTCGTTCATCATCTCCGAATGATTGATTTGCATAAACAGCCGCGACTTGTCCTCCACCGACCACCCTCGGCCCTCGAGCAACTCGCGATACACCTCATCATCCCCCACGGTGGAGGCGGCCTCGAACATCAGCCGCGCCGCCTTGTTCCACTCAGCGTGGGGCTCGGCATAGAGGTGCCGTGGTTCGGTCGTGTCGGCATCAGTGACCAGGCAGGAGGCCACGAACACACCCTGCGATCGAATCCGCTCCAGGGCCAGCCGTGGGTCGCCGTCGGTCGGCTCGCCGTCGCTGACGAGCACTAGAAACTTGTGAACACCTGCCGGTAGCTTCTCGGCCTCAGTGGCGAAGCGGTCAGCCACCTGTTCCAGGCACTGCCGCATTGGCGTACCGCCGAAGATGAAGTGCTCGGCTTGGTCGAAGGAGGCTGGTCCTGCAGACCATATCCGATCCAGTTCCGTGAGTGTCAGCGTGACCGCGCTATCTGTGGCCAAGCGCCTGCGGACACGCCCCATGATCTCCTCCTTGATCTTCTCGCGTACCTCGTTCTCCGCGGAAGCTCGCGCGCTGGTGGCATACTGATCGACGTAGCCGCCGAAGCCGTAGGAGCGTGCCAAACTCGCTAGCCCGCCGTAGCCAGAGTAACGTTGCCGGATCTCCTCGGCGTAGCGATGTTTCAGCCGCTCGATCTCGCCTGGTGTGGTGACGCCCTCAGCCGCCGCGAGCAAAGCGAGCAGATCCACGACCTCCGGCGAGGTGGATAATCCGAAAGCGTAGGCGAAGACCAAAGCCTCGGCACTGCCGGGGCTACCGCTGCGGGCCAGTTCCTCCGCCCGTTGCTGACTCGCGCGGACCACACCGCCGAGCGCCTCCTGAAATGACTCGAAACGGGACTGATTCGTTCCCTTACGGTTGCGGATGCTACTCTGCATAGAGCCGGACACGTCCACGGCGACGCCCACGAGAGCTACGGGAGATTGCCCTGATGACATAGATGCCTCCACACAATGTGCAGCAACGCATACCTTGAGTTCGATAAGCGTCAGTTGAAAGATCCAGGGCTCCTCTGATGGTAATTAGAGATCCCAAGAAGCCCGGAAGTCTCCAACTCTGGCTCACAAACCCAGGGCCTTGCGAACTTGGTTTTCGACGGCAACACATCCACCCACCTCCATCTAGTCAGCAGGCAGCTTGCCATCTGCTTCATTCTGCGCTGTCTTTCCATAGGGCTCTTCAACTTTGAGCATTCCTTGGTTTTGACTTTGTACTGCTCCTTCGGGTAGCTGGGCGACGATCTCCTGCCTCGCCATCAATTGCGGGCGAAATGCGAAACCACGGCTTTTCTCCTGCAAAGCGCTCAAGAGAAACGGCCCACTCCGTCTCTGGAATCTGGCGGAGCTCGCCAAGGGTCAGGCCAATTCCTTTTTTAAACACGACCTTTTGCGGTTGGCCGATCACGTGCCGCGTTACTTGAAGCAGGAGTTTCGCCGCGTTGTACCCCACAGCCGACTCAAGGACCTCGAACTGGTATAGGCAATGATCTTTTCCCATGAGCCGGTCCAGTAGGCTACCGCGCCCGCTATCATCCAAGACGATACGATGAACTCGTTGCCCCACCGCGATGGCTGCCTCCTTAAGCGAAGTACGTAGTGCGCGCAAGCCAACCAGTGTTGGCCGGTAGATGATATGACGAAACTGGCGGAGGTCGAAAGGAATCGAGTCGACCTCCTGACTCAAAAGGATGACTTTGTCGACATCTTTGCACATGTGTGCAATACCCAGCTCGTAGAATACATTCGGATTTCTACCGGTCACGTCGACAACCACGATTTCGCATTCGCCAATGCCACGCAGAATGTCCTCGATGATGTGCCCACCGCCGAGAAGCTCGTCCGTACGGGTGCATGTAAGGTGCAGCTCTCCTTCCAGGACTTCCGTGATGGTTCGATAAACGGGATCAAACTTTTGCGCAAAAGGCATTACCAGGAAGCAGGTGCCTGGTCTTGGTATCGGATGTTGGTTTGCGAAGAATGATTTTGGATACATTAGTGCCTCCGTAGCACTTGGCGATCACCCCGCACCTGGATTTTTCACGGTCACTCTTAATTGAAATATGAGCATAAGCTTCTGCGGTCGCCGATTACTCTATCACTATAGCAGTTTGGATCGGTAACCCACCGAGGATTAACCCGCGTTGGGCAACCCAAGCTGCTGAATCCAACTGCGAAGAATGTCAACCACGGCATCGCGCCTGGCTGTCGCTTCTTAACTGGAACGGAGTGTCAACACGCAGCGGTCCTTTGCCGCCCACTTCAGAAGATTGTGAGGGTCTTCGACCCTGAGCTCTCTTGGCTCCGCCTTGGCTTGGCTCCGGTGTGCAGGACCAACTGGATCGAAGTCGGAGGATGGAGCTTGAAGGTGGCAAAGTGGTCCTGAATCAAGAAGCTCGGCGCGTTCCACTTGATCTCTTCGCGGATGCGAGGGTCGAGGGAAAGGATGAGCGAGCGAAGCGCCTGGATCGACTCCTTGTGAGGGTGCTCCAGGGTTGCCAGGAAAGCGTCGACTGCGCCGCTGCCTTTGGGTGGCATGCAATCCTCCTCTCTATTCGTCCACTCGCTTGCGCTATTCTACGACAAACGCCTGCCTGGCCGCCGCGGCCGGCACGAGCGTCAAGCGCGAAGGGAAGTGCCCGGCGTAGCCTGAAACTCGCGCCGCCGCCCTCTCAAGACCGAACCGGGTATTGATCTGGGACCGCCGTCGTGGCGGCCTTTTTCTGTAGGCTTTTCACTACCCAAAGAAAGAACAGGCCAAAGATAAAGTCGCCCGCACCATAGATCAAGTAATACGTCGCGGTCAGCGGAGACTCGGAAAACAGCGTCGGAAGCGTGCCTCCGTTCCTTGTGAGCCACAGCAGCCATGTCGTGGTGTAAATCATCTTCTCGACCACGAAGACCAACAGGAGAGAGGGTACGAACTGGTAGGACCTGGCCACAGAACAATAGGCGCATCCCCAAAGCATGACGGCTACCAGTCCAAGCCAGGAAAAGACTGCCGGGTCGAGTGAGGAGAGCAGCGAGTTGGTAAAAAACTTGGAGAAGAGAAGGACGCCGAAGATGTTGTAAGCGCCGGCGAGCCAAAAGCCCTTCGTGATCATCGGATGAGGGTGATTGCTAGAAGGCATTTCATTTTCTCCTTGGCCGGGAATGTGGCCCCTGATTCTCTTTAGGCGCCTCGACCATCGAGTTCGTTACCATCGGCCGGCCGGCGCGGAAGAAAATGATTAGCAGGCGCATCAAGGACACTTTTCAGGGGCGCAAGACCGGCCGCACCGTCTTCTTCGAGGGCGCGGCGCAGGCCAAACCCGGGAGACAGCTTATGCGGATGAGGTCGAGATTGGCAGGTGTGGCTCTTCTTGTTGTCCTGGCGGAGACGGTGGTGGGCTCTCTCGTGGGGGCCGCGCCGGCGTTCGTGCCGATTGCCGCGGCGCGGCAGCAGGCTCAGGGGACGTCGGCCACGGTCGAAGGGCTGGTGACCGTGCCCTCCGGCGACTTCCGGTCGTCGAGCTCGGATGAGGGCTTCGCGATCCAGGATCAGACGGGCGGCGTCTGGGTGAGCGTCACCAAGGACTTCCGTCTCCGGCTCGGCCAGCGCGTGCGGGTCAGCGGCACGTTGGGAGAGAGCGAGGAGAAGCTTCAGATCGTGGCGGATCCCGCGGACGTCCAGCGGCTGCCGGGCCGGGAGCTCCGGGTGGCGACCGGCCAGGTGGGGGCGGCGACGCTGGGATTTCTCATTACAGTCGAGGGGACGGTGACTCAACCGGTCGAGGACGACCTGCCCTACGGGTACAAGGTGTTCATTGACGACGGGTCCGGCCCGGCGCAGATCTATCTGAACGCTTCGACGAACATCGATCAGCGGGCCCCCTGGTTCAAACCCGGCCGCAAGATCCGCGTCACCGGCTTCGGGAACCAGTACGGCGCGGTGTATGAGGTGGATCCGCGGTCGCGGCGGGATGTCCGCGAGGTGCGGTGAGAGGGAGCCCGCGAAACACCCTCGTGCTTGAGCCCGCCGACGAACTAGCGAGTGCACCGGGCGCCGCGGAAGAGTGGCTCTTTTGGCCGGGGTCACGACTCGAACATACCGCTGATGTCGCGGAAGCTCACAGCCTCCGCCGCAAACGTGAAAGTGCCGCGCTCTCGCATTTCCTGGGCGGCGCGGAGAAAGGCGCCGAGGGCGACGCGGGAGAGCGCGCTGCCAACGCTGACCCGCTTCACGCCGATCTCGGACAGCTCGGCGAGGCTCAGCTGGACTCCCTGCAATCCCATCACAACGTTCACCGGACGATCGACGGAGCGGACCACGGCAGCGATGTCGTCCTTGCTCGTGAGGCCTGGCGCATAGAGCACGTCGGCTCCGGCCTCCTGATAGGCCTGCAGCCGCTGGATGGTATCCGCGAGATCCCGGCGGCCCACAAGGTAATTCTCCGCGCGCCCGGTGACGGTAAATGGAAAGGGAAGCGAGCGCACCGCTTCCACCGCGGCACGGACCCGTTCGGCCGCGAGCGCGAGCTCGTAGATCGGGTCTTCCGGGCGTCCAGTGTTGTCTTCGATCGAGGCGCCGGCCAGGCCGGCTGCCGCGGCCAGCCGGAAGGTCTCCGCGACGGTGTCGGGCGGATCTCCAAAGCCGTTCTCGAGATCGGCGCTGACCGGCAGGTCGGTGGCGGAGACAATGGCGCGTACGTGCTCCATCATCTCGTCGCGGCCTACCGAGTTGTCCCGCTGTCCAACGGAGAACGCGTAGCCGGCGCTCGTCGTGGCCAGCGCCTCGAAGCCGAGATGCGCGAGAAGCCGCGCGGTGCCGATATCCCACGGATTGGGGATGATGAAGGCGCCGTCCCGTTCATGCAGCGCGCGGAAGGCTGCCGCTTTCTGTGCCTGATCTTTCATGGAGTCTCCCATGGTTCAGGCGCTATCATGGAGCAGAACCGTCGATAGATGAACCCCTCGGCGAGATCGTAGAGAAGGCGGAGGACGCGATGCCGATACGCATTCCCATTTTGGCCGGCCTGCTGGCGGCGCTCCTCGGCGCCATGGCCGGCCACGCACAGACCGCCTCGCTGGTGGCCGACCTCGTGACCTCGGAGGGCCGAGCCGCCGGCTCCGATCCCGAGAAGCTCACCGCGGTCCGCGGGGGCCGGATCGTGTTCGAGGCGGGGGAGGACAGCGTCGGGAGAGAGCTCTGGGCGAGCGACGGCACGGCGGAAGGGACGGTGCTGCTGGCGGACATCTGCCCCGGCCGGTGCGACGCGAACCTGACGTTCCACGGCACGTTCGACGGGGTCGCCCTGCTTTCCGACTATGTGTTCGGCCAGGTGTGGCATACGGATGGGACGCGGGAGGGCACCTTCCCGCTCCGCGACCCCAGCCGCGGAGGCGGGCCGTTGGAGAACGTGTACGGGAACACCGCGGTCTTCGGTGGGTTCGTTTATTTCCAGGGCTGCGGCCAGGTGCAGGGGTGCGGGCTGTGGCGGACCGACGGCACACCCGCGGGCACTCAACTCCTGGCCCGCCAGAGCCGGCTGAGCGGGGAACTGATCCTCTTCGCGATGACCGACCGTGCCCTTTTCTTCTCTCTCTATCGTCCCGACTTTACGGCGTTCCTCTGGCGCACGGACGGCACCGCCGCGGGGACGGTGCGGCTCGCAGAGTTTCGCGGCGATCTCCCGCGGTCGCTCACGCCGGTGGGAAGCAAGCTCTTTTTCACGGCCTCGGATGGCGACGGGCAGGAGCTTTGGGTGAGCGACGGCACACGGGCCGGGACCCGGCCGGTGACCAGCTTCCGTCCCCCCCTTCCCTTCGGCGGTGGGTTCTCGGTCTCGGCCGGGGAGCCGCTGCTGTTCGCCGACGGGAACCGGGTCGACTTCGCGGTCCATGACGGCTTCCACGGCTGGGAGGTCTGGCAGAGCGACGGCACGCCGGAAGGTACGCGCCCGATCACCGATTTCGCATACTGGTACCCCTACCTGAGCCAAACTCCGGTTCCCCTGGCTACGGTGGGAGGGCGTCTTCTCATCCCCGTTCTCTCGTCTGACAATCACTGGTCCCTATGGGCCTCCAACGGCCGCTCGATGGTCCGCCTCCACAACTGCCTGGGCGGTTGCGGCATCAACTTTACCGGGCCTCCCCGGCTGGTGGTCCAAGGGGATCAGGTGCTCTTCACCTCCGGCGCGGGATTGGGACAGGAGCTATGGAGCACCGACGGGACCAGGGCGGGGACCCGGAAGCTGTTGAGCGCCTGCACCGAGACCTGCCGCTCGGTGATCGGGCTCACCTCCGCGAAGCTCGGCGGGCTCGCGGTCTTCAGGATCACGGACCGTGGGAAAGATCAGCTCTGGGCCACGGATGGTACGGCCGCCGGGACCCGCGCCCTGTTTCATCTGCCTCCCGGCACGTCGGCCGGCGCTCTGCCCGTGGCCGCCGGCTCGAAGACCTTCTTCGGCGCCGCGAACGAGAAGGGCATGGAACTCTGGGTGAGCGAGGGCGGCGAGGAGCGGCTGGTGGCGAACGTGGCCTCGGAGGCGGTCGGCTCCTATCCCACCACGCTCGTGGCGCTGGGGTCTCGCCTGGTTTTCCAGGCGGGGCCGCACGACCCGCTGGACACCGCGAACAGCACGCGGGCCCTCTGGCAGAGCGAAGGGACGGAGGCGGCCACGTCCCGCCTCCTGGATCTCTTCCGACAGCCGGTGGATTGCCATTTCCTCGATTGCCTCCCGCCCATGGCTGCCGCGGAGAGCTGGCTGGCCCTGGTGAATACACCCCGCGACGAGGTCAACGAGCTGTGGCGGACGGACGGTACCGCGGAGGGTGCCGTCCGGCTCCTGACAGTGCAGGCTCCGGGCCGGATCCAGCATCTCGGCGCGTTCCAGGACACCGTCGTGTTCTTCATCGAATCTCCGCACCACCTGGAGATCTGGCGCTCTGACGGGACCGTGGCGGGGACCTTCCAGATCGCGCACAAGGCCGGCCGCCTGCGCGTGTACGGCGCGGGCGGCACGGGCACGGAGGTCTACTTCGAGATCGCGACCGCGAGCACCTTCGACCTCTGGCGCAGCGACGGCACGCCGGAGGGGACCGTCCCGGTGGCCAGGCTGCCGGAGGGCCCGGGCCTGGACACGAACCTCGCCGAGCGTCTTCCGATCCGGATCGGCGACCGGGTCTTCTTCTCGGTCTACGTGCGCAGCACGGAAGAGATGTGGACCACCGACGGCACCGAGGAAGGGACGGTCCGGTTGATGGAGGCGGAGGACTTCCCGCGCCAGCGGATGGTGATCGATGACAGTCTCTATTTCCTGGCTCTCGAGGAATTCGGCTACGGCCTCTGGCGCTCGGACGGCACGGAGGCCGGCACCGTTCTCCTCCACAGGTGGGGATCGATTCCCTCCGAAATGATCGTCTTCGATGGAAAGCTCTTCTTCGCCGCAGGTGGAGACTTTGCGGCCGAGCTCTGGTCGAGCGACGGGACGCCGGCTGGAACCGGGCCGGTGGTCGACCTCAACCCGGACGGCGGCTCGGATCCGAACAGCTTCGCGGTCTTCGGCGACTATCTCTATTTCTCTGCCTACGATCCCGAGCACGGCTATGAGCTGTGGCAGAGCGACGGGACGGCCGGCGGCACCCGCCTGTTCCAGGACATCGCACCGGGAATCCTCTCCTCGTCGCCGGACCGGCTCACGGTCGCCGGGGACCGGCTGTACTTCACCGCCGCCGACCGCGCCACCGGGCGCGAGCTGTGGTCGCTCCACTGAAGGCATGTCACGAAAGAACGCGCCAAACACGACTGCAAGTAGAGCCGCTCGAAACAGCGCGGCTCCCCAAGTCAACGTCCTGCGGCTCCCGGGTTCTTTCCCGCGCCTCGATCCCCAGCTTCGATGCATTGATCCCCGTCCACCCGAAACTGCCCGTTCTGGCACGTTGAACGTCGGCCCGAAGCCTGTATTGACGAGCATACGGAAGCGGCGTAGAGTACCTAACCTACGTCTACAGCGAACGGCTCGGTCACGTCCCGGTTGGCAATCCAACGCCCCCGGCTCGCCGTCGCTGAGCTTGGGTCGTACTGCGGCTTCCGCGTGGAAGTGATCCAATGATTTTGGTAATCAATGGCGCCTTTGGAGTCGGCAAGACGACGGTTGCGCGGCTGCTCCGTCGAGCCGTGCCAGGCAGCATGATCTATGATCCCGAGGTGGTAGGCTGGGTACTGCGGCGTCTCCCTGGCTCGATGCGCCTGCGCGGCAGGGGGACCGACGATTTCCAAGACATCGACTTGTGGCGCAAGTCGGCGGCCGCCGGAGTGGGACTCTTGCGAGCGATGGCTCGCGACCCGGTTCTCGTGCCGATGGCCTTCAGCCGTCGCGAATACTTCGATGAGATTGTGTCAAAGATCTCATCGCGCGACTCGGTCGTGAGGGTCTTCTGCCTCCGGGCGGGAATGCCCACGATCATCGAGCGCCTGGAACGCAGGGGAGCGATTGTCAGCGGGACCGATGGCGAGTGGATCCTGCGCAAGGCACAAGCGTGCGTTGCGGCGCACGAGGACCCACATTTCGGCGAGCCGATCGACACCGAGCGGATGAGTGCACTTGAAGTCGCGAGGGAAATACTCAATCGCACGGGACTCCCTTACTCGCCGCTGGGTTAGGGCTACTCAACCAATTGAAAGCGTTGGCTAAACTGCCAGGTGGCCACGGCCAGGAGGACGGTCAGCGCGAAGACGGTCGCAGCGGTGGCGCGGCTCTCAGGCAGCACGCGGAGACTGATGGTGAGCACGTGGAGCCCGACGAGAGCTGCCCCGAGCACCGTGCTCGCAAGCGAGATCGATAACGAGGACGCATAACTGAGCACACATCCATAGACCAACCCCGCCGCCGCCAGCACGAATGGCATCCCGATCACGATCAAGGTCAGGCGGGTACTTCGAGGCCTCTCCTCGCCTCCTGTGCGATACGGAAGGCTCCCGGCGAGCACCAGGAGAGTCGAGAGACATGCCACGAAGAGAGGCTTGACGACTTCGCCGAGGCCATCCACAAAGCCCTCCGAGGAGAGCCCGAGCCAGAAGACCACCGCGCCTGCCGTCAGCGGCAAGGTCGCAAGAGCGACGACGCTGCCGTGTCCACTCGCGAGGCGCCGGCGCGCCACCAGAATGCCAATCACCGGGTAGAACAGGGCAAAGAGGAACATGGCCTTCTCATACCAGGGCAGCGAGAAAAGGTCGGGCTGAGCGTTGAGGTCCATGGCGGCTCCAATCTCAGCTTCGCTTTACCGGGAGAGGGGGAACGTGACGGGGCCGCTCTGATCACAGGATCAGAATCAACACCCCGCTCAACATCAACGCGATCACCCAGAGCAGGTCGAGGTTGAACCAGGCGCGTTGCAGCAGGGCGAGGCCGAGCTTTTCGTAGACGAGGAGGGCGATCAGGGTCGCGACCAGCAGGTGGCCGAGGGTGTGGACGAGGACGGCCGCCAGCCAACGCAGCGGATCGAGCGCGGCGATGATCTGCTGGGGGGTGAGGCTGCCGGTGTGCGAGCCATGATGCCCGTCGTGGCCCTGCGACCAGCCGAGCAGGACCGGGACCAGCATCAGGCCGGCGCCGTGGGCCGAGGCCATCAGGAAGGACCAGAGGACCAGGTCGCGGAAGCCGACGCGCATGCCCACCCAGGTGGGATGCCGGGCGCGGAGGAGCCGGTAGAGGCCGAAGCCGAAGAGAATCGTGGCCGACCCGTAGCGCAAGGCACGGTCCGGCAGGCTCGCCTGCGCCGCCCAGACGAGAGCGGCCACGATTCCGATCGAGAGCGCATGTCCCACGGCGATGGGCGGCAGCGCCGCCAGGACCTTCCGCCGGCTCCTCTCCTGGAGACCCAACGCGACGGCAAAGAGCCATCCCATTCCGGGATTGATCCCGTGGAAGGCTCCCAACCCGAAGAGGGTCAGCCAGGGCCAGAGACCGCTCATGGATAGCAATAGGTATCGGACGAGCAATCTCCGCCTTCGAGGCGGACCTGGTGCGCGCGGTATCCGTCGAACTCGACGAAGAAGTCACGGTCGACGCTGAGACCGCCGGCCGGATCGGCATCGAGCTTGACCATCCAGCTCCGCAACCCCGCGGGATAGAACTGCTCATCCCAGGCGTAGTAGAGCGAGTTGGTGAAGTAGACGCGGCGCCCGTCGCGGCTCACCTCGACCATCTGCGGTCCGCCGTTCAACGGTTCCCCAGGCCCTTTGGGGTGAGGCGTCTGGCGCACGATGCCGCCGAGATGGACCGAGCCGGTGAGCTTGGGATTGAACGGATCGGAGACGTCGTATTGCCGCATTTCGCCCGTGCCCCAGCAGGAGACATAGAGCCATTGATCGTCGAGCGACAGGTTGATGTCGCTGACGAGCGGCGGCACGGCTTTGAAGCCTTGCAGCAACGGCGGCAGGTTTTCGGGGTCGGCCGGCTCCGCCGGGATTTCGATCACTTTGCGGATGTTCCAGCTACCGTTTTCACGGTGCCAGAGCCAGATGGAGGAGGACAGGTCTTTGAGCGACACGACGACGCCGACGAATCCATAGGTTTTCGTCGGATCGTGCGCGCCGCGCAGCTCCAGGACCATCTGCTGCTCCGCGCCGAGGTCGAGCGCCTGGAGGTGCTTGCGCCGCCGCAGGTCCCAGACGTGGAGGTGATGGCCGTATTTGCCGCCGAGGAGAAGCTCGGGGACGAGCCCGTCCTCGATCATTTTCGGCGTGCCCCACTCGCTGGTGATCATGGTGTCGTGATTGAGATGCCACCAGAAATCGTAGGCGAAGTATTGCGGTCCGCGGTCCACTTCCCATTGCCCGAGCACGTCGAAGGAGAAGTGATCGAGCAGGAAGATGCCGCCGGGCCCGTCGCCGTCGGGATTGCCCAGCGCGCTGATGTAGATCCCCTCCGGGCCGCAATGGATCGTGTGGAACCGGGAGTACTTGGTGCGGCCGAAGATCTCCTCGGGTTCGATCACTCGGACGATCTGCGGCTTGCGAGGGTCGGGCTTGATGTCGAGGATGTGGATGCGCGACGAGCGGAGCCCCGGCACCACGAGGTACCGCCGCTCGATGTGCGGATGCGGCGCGTACGGACAGAGTGCCGAGCTGCACGCGTTCCACCCGAAGTGGTGGAGCTCGTCGCCGGCGTTCGGCATGTCGACGCGGCCGACGAGCTGCCCATAGGTGGGGGAGCCGGGAGCCACGTCGACGACTGCCATGGCGTCCGGCCGTCCATCTTTGTTGGGATTGAGCGCCGCGACATAGGCGAGGCCCTCGGGCGGTGCCTGCATTGCGAGGCGAGGGGAAGGATAGAACGTCGGGTCCGGCTTCCAGAGTGTCATCCGACCTCCTTTCAGGTCCCGGAAAGGACGAGGCGCGGGGGGGGCCCGCATTTGGAAGGAAGTCTATTACGAATTGGGGTGAGGGCCTCCCTCTACCGCACCTCCAACCGCACCGTCTGACTCACCCCGTCCACCGCCGCCTTCACGTTCACCCAGCGGGTCGTCGCGACGTCGGCGGTGGAGAGGGTGAAGCGCCCGGTGGCGGCGCCCGCGGGGATGACGATGGAGGGCACGTTGGGCCAGGCGACGGTCGAGTCGCTGGAGGTGAGCTGGACGGTGATGGGGCCGGGAGCGGCGGCGCATTCGAGGAGAACGGAGCCGTCGACTCGGCCGGGTCCGGTCACCGGGTTCGGGGAGAGGACGAGGGAGGCGACGCCGATGGGGCGCACTTTGAGCGTGGCGCTGCGGCTCTGGCCTCCGGAGGTGGCGGTGATGGTTCCGGTCTGGACGGACGAGACGGCCGGAGCGGTGATGGGGAAGCTGGCGCGGGTCTGCCCGGCGGGCACGGTGACGCTGGGGGGGATCGTGGCCACGGGGTTCGTGCTGGCGAGGAGGACCACCGCGCCTCCCGCCGGCGCCGGAGCGCTCAAGGTGACGGTTCCCTTCGAGCTCTTGCAGCCGCCGGGGAAGGTGGCGGGCGAGAGGCTGAGGGCGCTCACGGCGGGGCCGGCCTGGGCGGTTTCGTAACGGATGTTCAGCGTGTCGGCGCCCGCGGTCCCGGCGACCCAGAACCCGGTGCCCGCCGCGGCCATGCCGGCGACCTTCTCCGTGCCTCCCAGATCGAAGCGGTCCTGCCCGACCTGGGCGCCGGTGGCCGCGTCGAGACCGACGGTCAGCACGTCGTCGTTCGTTCCGTTCGAGGAGGTCCCGGCCACGTAGACGACGCCGCCGAGGACGCGCAGCGCATAGGCGGTATCGGCCGCGGCGCCTCCCGAGGTTTTGGACCACGCCTGGGCGCCGGTCGCCGCGTCGTAGCGGGCGGTCCGGAAATTCTGCGCGTCGGTGCCGGTCACCCAGACAGCGCCGTCGCCGGCCGCCACCGCGTGCGGGGTGCCGGAGAAGGGGACTGCCCAGAGCGGCGCGCCGGTGGAGCTGAACGCAACCGTCCCGCGGTTGCCGGTCACGAAGACCCGGCCCGCGCCGTCGGTCGTCACGTCATAAGCCACGTCTTGGTTGCCGGAGTCGAAGAGCCCGGCCCAGCCGCCGAAGCGGAGGACGAAGTAGTCCGTCACGTCCGGCTCGGACGGCTTGTAGAGCCAGCCAACCATGTAGGCGGCGCCCGCGGCGTCGAGCGCTACAGCCGTGGGACCCTGCTCCTCGTAGTCGAAGCCGAAGAAGGCGGTGTCGGACCCGAGGCTGGCTCCGGTTGGCGAGAGCTTGAGGAGCTCCGCGTAGTAGTAGTCGTCCGTACTGTAATTTTGCACCGCGAAATACGCGTTGCCCACGCCGTCCACCGCCAGCGCAAATCCCTTCGACCAGACGCCGATCCGGTACACCCGCTCCCAAAGGAGAGTGCCGGCGGGGCTGTATTTGAGCAGCAGGGCGTGCGGCTGGATGGACTCGAAGCCCAGGTCGAAGGTCATCCGATCGGTGGTGCCGGCCACATAGACGTTCCCGGCGCCGTCCACGGCCGCGGCCAGGGCCGAGTCCTCGTCGCCGCCGTCGTACGTCACAGCCCACTTCTGGGCCCCATCGACGTCGTACTTGACGGTCAGGACATCGTAATTTGTTCCATTCGACGTGCCGCCGGTGATCCAGGAATTACCACTCGCATCCGCGGTCACGGGCTTAAAGGACTCGTCGCAGGCCGTGCACCCCACCCGGTCCGGGGAGCCGCTGTCATAGGTGGCGGACCAGTCCCGAACCTGCGCGTTCACGAGGGCCGGAAGCAGACCGAGAAAGAGGAGAAGGAGCAGGGGACGCCAAGATGGACTGTTCTGACCGCGGGCAATCCTGGGAGCCATACTGATGAAACCTCCGGTAAAGCGGCGCAGAAACTATGCAAAAGGCAGGCCCCCTCGCCCGTAACATTTCCCCGCCCCAACCCGCCTCTGTTTCCGGAGAGTCAGATCTCTCTTGAGTCCTGCCCGGTGATAGTCTTCGAGAAATCCTTCCTCAGGAGGCCCCGCATGCCGCCGCCGTTTCGGAAGATCACGATCGAGCAATTCGCGACTCTGTTGCAGGAGTTCCCGTTCACCCGCAACGTCGACGCCGTCCACATGCATCACACCTGGCGGCCGAACCGCGCCCAGTTCAAGGGGCACGAGACGATCGTCGGAATGTGGCGCTTCCATACGGTGCAGAACAAGTGGCGCGACATCGCCCAGCACCTGACGATCGATCCCGAGGGAGGGCTCTGGCTCGGCCGGAGCTGGAACCTGGCGCCGGTGAGCGCCACGGGGAACAACGGGACGTCCGCGGCCGGCCCGTTCATGTTCGAGATGATCGGCGACTTCGACACGGGAAAGGAGCCGTTCGACGGCGCGCAGAAGGAAGCCGCGCTGAAGGTCTGCGCGCTGGTGCTCGACCGCTTCGACCTGCCCACGAGCGCGCTCCGCTTCCACCGCCAGATGGCCCAGAAGTCGTGCCCCGGCACGGGCATCTCCTATGAGCAGACGCTGCGTGACATCGACGACCGGCGCTCCCGCGCGGTGTCCGGACAGGAGGGGTTCGGCTTCGAGTCCGTGCCGGTGGGACCGGAGGGGCCAGCCGGGCCAGCCGGGGCTGGTCCCTCCGGCGAGCCCGAGATCCTCTTCGGCGAAGAGGGCGAGCCTCCCGGCGCCTCGGATCAGTCGGCCCCGGCGGAGGAGGGCGTCATCCTTTTCGGCGACGAGGGGGAGGAGGACGGCGGCCCCGCTGCGGCCATATCGGCTCCGGCCGTGGCCGCGGGGCCGGCGGAGCCGAGCGCTCAGGGTCTGAAGATTCAGGACCTGAAGACTCAGGACCTGATCGTCTCCCTGCTGCGCGAGGAGGGCGCCGCGAGCGAGGCCGCCTGGGCGGAGCCTCATGAAAAGGAAGGGCCGCCGGAGATCAGCGGCAGCGACGTTGGCGCCTTCTCCGCCCAGGAGGGAATCTTCGGCGGTCCGACGGTCACGACCGAGATCAAGGAGGCCCTGCGTCCGCACGTCATCAACCTGACGCGGGGGCGGCTCAGCACGGGCGGCCTCTTCTCGACCACGGAAGACGATCTGGAGCGCATCTTCGACGAGGATCTGGAGAGGGCCGTGGCGGGGCACGGGCTGGGCAATCCCCTGCGGATCGTGATCTGGGCGCACGGCGGCTTGACCGACGAGAGCGGCGGGCTGCTCGGGGCCTATCGCAAGGTGCTCTGGTGGAACCGCAACGGCGTCTATCCGCTGTTCTTCGTCTGGGAGACCGGGCTCTTCGAGGCGCTCGGCCGGGTGATCGGCGGGAGCGCGGAGACGGTCACGACCGAGAGCATCCTGGACCGCGCGACTGAGTTTACGGACCGGCGGGTCGAGACGCTCGCCCGGGCGCTCGGCGGGGTCGAGGTCTGGGGTGACATGAAGGAGAGCGCCGTGATCGCCGCCGGTCCCGAGGGCGGATCGACGCTGGCGGCCCGCAAGCTCTCCGGCTTCTGCGCGCGCCATCCGGGCGCCGTGGAGCTGCATGCGGTGGGGCACAGCGCCGGCTCCATCTTCCACGGCTCGTTCCTGAACGCCGCGAAGCAGGCGGGCGTGCCGGCGTTCGAGAACCTTTTCCTGCTCGCTCCGGCGATCCGCGTCGACGAGTTCCACCGGCTCCTGGCGCCCCTCCTGGGGCCGAACCGGTACGTGCGCCGCACGCCGGTGTTCACCATGTCGAAGCTCCGCGAGCTGGACGACACCTGCGTCCGGGTCTACCAGAAATCCCTGCTCTACCTGATTTATTACGCGCTGGAGCCGAAGAAGGAGGAGCCGATCCTCGGCCTTGAGATCAGCCTGCGGGCCGATCCGAAGCTGCGCGGCCTCTTCGGTCTCGCCGGAGCGCCGGCCGGCGCGGCGTCCATGGGCGAGGTGGTCTGGTCGAAGACTCCGGCGGCGGCGCCCCCGCGCAGCCGGACCGCCTCGCTCACGCACGGCGGCTTCGACGACGACGCGCTGACGCTCGACAGCCTGCTGCGCCGCGTCCTCGGCCGTGACGACATCCCGTTCTCCTTCTCCAAGGCCGAGGCGCTGACGCCGGACAACGCGGTTCCCGGCGGCGCGGAGGCCGTGGCGGTGGCCGGTGGAGCGGCGGCTGGCGGGGGAGGCGGTCTCGGGTTCGTCCCTGGGGAGGAGGGTGTGGCGGAGGCGGCGGAGGAGGAAGAAGAAGAGGTCTTCGATTCCCCCTTCGACGTGGTGGACGCCTTCGAGAGAGCCGCCGAGCTGGCTCCAGACGAGTTGGGCGACGGGGCGTTCGTGCCCGAGCTTGGCAGTCTCGAGACGCCGGCCGGCGTCTCGATCGCCTTCGGCCCCAACGCGAAGCAAGAGAGCGTGACTCCCTTCTCCCGCCAGGTGCTGACCAGCATCCTGCAGAAGGCCGGGCTGAGCCGCGTCGTGATCACCAGCACGTCGCGCAACGCCTCGGAGCAGGCGCGCGTGATGTTCCAGAACCTCGAGAAGTTCGGCGTCGCGCACCAGAAGAAGCTGTACGGCCCCTCGGGCGACCAGGTGATCGAGGTCTACCGGCAGGCGAAGGCGGCGGGGAAGCCCGCGACGGCCATCCGCGAGCTGATGATGCAGGAGATTCTGCGGATCGGCCCGACCCGCGTCTCGAGGCACGCCTCCGATCCCAAGGTGCTCAACGTCTTCGACGTGGCGCCGAGCTCGGTGGCGAACCAGGCGGCCTTCGAGAAGGCGGTGCGCGCGGAGCCGCGGGTGGCGAAGTTCCTGATTCCGCCGAACGATCCTGGGTACCACCTGGAGATCCCGCAGCCGAAAACGTGAGAGGAGACCGACGAGGACGATGAGCCCGGAACCGTTGCACGATCCCGAAGACCGGAGCCTGGGAGAGCACGCCGCCGAGATCCTGCCTGACCTGGACCTGCTCGCGGAGCAGCTCCGCGCCGATACCGGAGAGGCCTTGCCGAAGCTGGCGAAGGTGCGGGCGCTGATCGGTCCGAACGTTTTTGGAACGGGTCAGGAGATCACGGCCGAGCTGCAGCGCGAGCGCGCGGAGCTGCTCGACTTCACCCGGCGGGCGGTCGAGGCGCTCCGGCAGTGCCGGGGCATGGAGGTCCGCCTCCGGCCGGAGGAGGAGGTCGGGGTCCAGGCGCTCCTGGCCTTCACCTCGCGGCCGGCGATCCTGGTGCAGGGGGACCGGTTCGCCGAGCCGCCGCCGGTCTGGGCGGACCTCGACCGGATCTATCGCTCGGATATCGAGACCGCGTTGCGCTCAGTCGGCCGCGTCGAGATGACGGGGCATCCGGCGCTCTCCTGGGCTGGCACCGCCTGGGTCGCGGCGCCGGGAATCGTCGTGACGAATCGGCATGTGGTGCAGTGCTTCGCAAATCAGGCCGCAGGGACTCGCTGGCGGATCCAGGACGGGATGACGGCGCGGATCGACTTCGGCCGGGAGCTCGACATGGAGGAGGACGAGGGGCGGATCTTCGACGTGCCGGAGGATGCGGAGATCCTCGTCCATCCGGTGCACGACCTGGCCCTGGTGCCGGTGGCCGGCAGGAGCCGCGGCGGCGCGGCGCAGCTCCCGCCTCCGCTCTCTATCGCCGCGGACGGCGGGGGAATCGAGGAGGGGCGGAAGGTCTTCGTGGCCGGACATCCGGAGCGCGACGACCGCGCGCCGGAGCGCCTCCTCCAGTACCGGCTGTTCCAGGGAATCTTCGGGGTCAAGCGCCTCCAGCCCGGGCAGGTGATGTCGGTCCTGTCCGGCGAGGGGACGCTTCTGCACGACTGCTCGACGCTCGGCGGCAACTCCGGCTCGCCGGTGGTCGATCTGGAGACCAACCGCGTGGTGGGTCTCCACTATGCCGGATTCCACCGCCACGCGAATCTCGCGGTGGCGCTCTGGCAGCTCGCGGACGATCCCCTGCTGCGCGCAGCGGGCATTGGATTCTGAGGATGACCCTGGACCGCCTGGATCGCGAGGACGCCCCGGTGAAGATCGGCTTCCAGCGCACCCTCCGTCTTCCCGACGACGGGCAGCAGCATCCGCTCCCCCCGGGCCTCGGCGAGCTGCCGTCGCGGCGCGTGTCCGAGTTAGGGGAGCGCGTCCCGGCCGGCTGGGGGGCGGACGACCTCGTGCTGCCGCTCCATGACCGCGAGGCGCTCTTCCTGGTCTTCTCCGGCGAGAGCTGGAAGCCCTCCGTTGTGCGGGTCGGCGCCGGCGGGATCGACGCGGTCTCCGGCGAGGCGTGGGATGACCGGCTGCGGACCGATCCTCCAAATTATCTGGTCTGCCCACCGCAGCCGTGGCTCGACGGGATCAACAGCGGCCGGGGCTCCATCCGCCAGTTCGTGGCCGTGCCGCTCGGGCGGGGGCACACGATCGAGGCCCAGGTCACCGGCGAAGAGAAGGTCGGCGGCCTCCAGATCCTCGTCTACGAGCCGAAGCCGGGCCGCTTCCCCGATGCGCCGCCGCCGGAGGAGCCGGACAGCGAAATGACCCTCGAATCCATGGGGCTCGAATCCGTGGGATTCGCGGCGGGCGGGCCGGCGGAGATGGGGCTCGGCGCGGGTGGGACCATGCGGCAGAAGATCTATCCGGACCCGTATGGGATCGAGACCTGGGAGGCGGAGCCCGCGGCCGCATTGCGCGTCCGGCTGGTCCATGCCCGTGACTGGGAGGCACTGACCGGCGAGCCCGCGCCTCCCACGCCGATCACCGCCGAGCTCGCCGCCGCCCTCGGCTTGCCCTGGTTCGAGCTGGACGACGCGGACCTGGGAGACGTCGCGCCGGCCCCTGCGCTCGCACGGGTCCGGAGCATTCAACAGATGGAAGGAGGACACACCGTGAGCACATCCGAGACGGTCGAACGGACTCGCCGGCTGCTGCCGGACCTGGAGCGTGTCCAGGAGATTCTGCGCACCACGTCGGCGCAGGAGCTGCTGCAGGGGACCCTCCCCGGCGCGGGCGCTCCCGCCGTGGACGCCACCGAGAGCATGGCCGAGATCGGGATGGAGGGAGGTCTGGAGAGTATTCCGTCCCCGCAGGCCGCCGAGCCGCCACGGCAGGACGCCGTGGAGGACGCCCTTCAGACGCAGCGGGAGGCCACGATCGAGGCGGGACAGCGCGGCATCGATCGGGTCCTCCAGGAGGGGCCCGGGGCTCAGCTCTCGGCCGAGGAGCAGTTCGGGATGGAGGCGATCGTCCTCCTCGTGGGGCGTCCGGCGCTGCTCATCCAGGAGGGCCGCTTCGCCGCGGCGCCCGCCGACTGGAGCGTCCTCGAAGAGAACCGCGACGCGATCCAGAAGACCATCCAGAGCGTCGGCCGCGTCGAGGTCGAGGGGCATCCGAACCTGGAGTGGATCGGCACCGGCTTCCTGGTGGCGCGCGATGTGCTGATGACCAACCGGCACGTGGCGATGGAGTTCACCTCGCCGCGCGGCAACGGCCGCTGGGGAATCACGCCGGGCATGCGGGCACGGATCGACTTCCGCGAGGAGTTCATGGGGATGCACAGCTCAGAGTTCCGGATCAAGGGACTGATCGGCATCCACGGCAAGTACGACATGGCGCTGTTCCGCCTCGAGCCGGCGAGCGGCTTGCCCGAGCCGCTCCCCCTGTCGTCCGGTCCCGGGCCGGTCGACCGGCTCCCCGGGCGCAACCTCTACGTCGTGGGCTATCCGGCCTGGGACGGCCGGCGCAACGATCCCGAGCCCATGCAGCGCCTGTTCTCGAACGTCTACAACGTGAAGCGGCTCCAGCCCGGGGGCTTCATGCGATATCTGACCGGCCAGAACCTCTTCACCCACGACTGCTCGACCTTGGGCGGCAACAGCGGCTCGCCCGTGGTCGACCTGGAGACCCACAAGATCATCGGCCTGCACTTCGGCGGCCTGTACCAGAGGCTGAACAACGCCGTGGCCCTCTGGGAGCTGCGCCAGGATCCGCTGATCCAGTTCGCGGGGTTACAGTTTGCCTCATGAGCGGCTTCAGCCTGCGGGCGGACGGAGCGGTCGTCCTGATCACCGGCGGCGCCTCGGGGATCGGGCGCGGGGTCGCGGAGGTCTTCGGCGAGGCCGGCTACCGCTTGGTGCTGGCCGATTTCGACGTGCCCGCCGGAGAGCAGACGGCGGCGGATCTGCGGGCGCGGGGATACGAGATCGAGCTCCTGCTCTGCGACGTGGCCGACGAGAGCCAGGTGGCCGCGACCGTTCAGGCCGCCGCGCAGCGCTGGCAGAGGCTCGATGTCCTCGTGAACAATGCCGGAATCGTCGGCCGGCAGACCACCATCGAGAACCTGGAGCAGGCGGATCTCGACCGCGTCCTGGGAGTCGACCTGAAATCGGTGTTCTTCGCGTGCAAGCACGCCATCCCGCGGATGCGGGAACGGGGGGGAGGCTCGATTTTGAACGTGGCCTCGATGACGGCGGAGACCGGATCGGCTTACTATACGGCGTACGGCGCGGCCAAGGCGGGAGTCATTGCCCTGACCCGCGGTCTGGCGCGGCAGATCGGCCGCTTCAACATCCGGATCAACTGCCTGAGCCCGGGCTCGATCGCCGGGACGGGGCTCATGCAGGAGCATTACGACCGCCATCCGGAGGCGCGGACTCGGGAGAAGCTGGGTTTGCTGAAGAAGATTCCGGTGGGACGACTGGGCACGCCACGCGACGTGGCTTTGTTCGCGCTGTTCCTCGCATCGCCTCTCGCGACGCACATCCACGGGGCCGTCCTGACGATCGACGGCGGCGAGAGCCTAGGATTTCAGTAGAGAAAGAAAAGGGCTTGCATCTTTGAGTCCCTACTGCTAGCCTACAGGAGCCAGTCACCCCTTGTCAACCAGGCACCAGGGCGGTCTGCACCAAACGAGAAGCCGGGAGTTGGCTGACGGGTGCTCTGCCTCCACTGATCATTCCAGGATGGAATGCGATCAGCTGGATCAGGTCAGGAGGATGAAGTGATCGAGGACGAACGGGACGGAGAGGATCTGCCGGGAGAGCAGGCCTACGATTACGAGGAGCCTTCTCTCATCGATCTCGATGACCTCGAAGGCGTCTCCGGAGGCCAGACGTTGATCTGTATCACCGGCGGCAGCGCCGAGATCTGGCCGAAGTCGGATTGGAACGATTATTAATCCGGACGATTAATCCGGACGATTAACCCGGACAATGGATCTCGGTGTGGCAGGATTCCGCGAATGAGCTTGCAGCCTGGTAATCCGAAACGACTGGACGTGCTGATCGTCAACGACGACGAGGAAGCGCCCTCGTTGCTCAACCCTTTGACCGGACAGATGCTGATCACGAACCGGGTCGGCAAGCGGATCGTGGAGCTGGCCGATGGGAGCCGGAATCTGGCGGCGATCGCCCGGCAGATCGTGCGGGAATTCCGGGGAGCCCGGGAGCCCGAGGTTCTTCAACACATCGAAATCTTTCTCGCCGAAGGTGCGAGAAAGGGAGTCGTGACGTGGACCGGCCAGGGATAGGTACCGCGCTCCGCGACAAAGCCCATCGGTTCCGCATCCTCGAAGAGGAGCAGCGGCGCTTCCGGCCCACGGTCTACTGGTATCTGTCCTTTCGCTGCAACCTCGCCTGCGCGCATTGCTCCGTCGGCTCCTCCCCCTGGGTGGACACCTCCGGCGACCTCGACACGGACGAGTGCCTGCGCGTCGTCGAGCAGATGGCGGAGCTCCAGGTGCGCGCCGTGCTCCTGACCGGCGGCGAGTTCCTGATCCGCCCCGACGCCCTGCCGATCCTGCGCGCGCTGGCGGAGCAGGGGATCGCGGCGGGGCTCGAAACCAACGGCATCCTCTATCCTCCCGGTTTTTTCGAGCTGGCCAGGGAGATGCAGGCGCAAGGCCTGCTCGGCATGACGGTCAGCCTCGACGGCGGCACGCGGGAGACCCATGACAGGCTGCGCGGTCCGCGGAGCTTCGACCGGACGGTCGCCGGCCTGCGCCTCCTCTGCGAGAACGGAATCCGCTTCAACCTGCAGTGCGTGCTGAACCGGGAGAGCTTCGGCACCGTCCCGGAGCTCTATGCCCTGGCCGAGGAGCTCTCTCCCGCCTGCGGTGCGGTCCAGTGGGCCTTCCTGAACCCGGTCGGCCGCGGGGCCGGGCTGACGCAGGAGCTCGGATTGCGCCCCGAGGACATTTCCGCCGTTTTCGGGCTCATTCAGCGCGCCGAGCCGGGATTTTCCGGCCGCACCGTGATCAAGGTTCCGCCGGCGGTCGTCCCTCCCCGCTATCTGCCCCTGGTCCTCAAGAAAGGCCGGGTCCAGTCCGCCTCCACCTGTCAGTTTCCGCTCCTGGGAATTCTGCCGAACGGCGACGTGACGATCTGCGCGGTGTCGCGGGAGAACGAAAACCTGCGCTTCGGCAACGTGCGGGAGGAGGGCTTCCATCTCAAGGGTATCTGGGAGAAGACCCGGATGGATCAGCTGCGGAGCCGCTACCTGGCGGCCGAAGACCTCGCGGGAATTTGTGGTGATTGCGTTTGGAAGTATCAATGCAAGGGAGCCTGCCGTGCCTGGGCGCGCGAAGAGGGGGGCAGCTTCGATGCTCCTTTCCCGCTCTGCAAAGCGCTGGAGGAGGCCGGAGCGTTCCCGAAGGCATACAGGTTGTCCCTCCAGAATGCGGCGGCCGCCGCGGCGTTCCAGAAGATAAACGCCGGATGTCACTGCTCGCAGTGATCCTCCTCTGAACCGGCCAGCTCACGCCTCGCCGGCTCGTTCCAGACGATCAACGGCACCTTAAGAGTGCGATGCCGGAACGGCGGTATCCGCTGCATCGTGCCGTGCTGACCGCTCTTGAGCTCGTGCTTCGGGCATCCCGATCGTTGCTGATCCGCCAGCAGGCGACTCAAGACATGTTGTAAGAGTGTTTGATATGAGCCGGGTTCTTGATCTCCGCGAGATCAAGGCCAAAAGGAGAATGGAGATGTTGAGGTTGTCACTGGAGAAAAGCGAGATCGACTCAATCAAGAGCCTGGTGGCGGACGTCGCCGCGGGGATCGATTCGGTCGAGGACGGGAGCTTTCAGTGCAGCGCGGCCGTCTATGCCCACGAGCTGCCACGGCGTGTCCGCAAGCACTTGACCGATTTCAAGCTGCACGAGCCTGCCGGGGCGATCTGCATGGTCTCCGGTTATCCGATGGAGCATGGCCGGATCGGCCCCACGCCGGCGCACTGGAAGAACAAGCAGGGCAGGTCCAGGGTGATCGAAGAGGAGGTCCTCCTCGTTCTCCTCGGCTCGCTGCTCGGCGATTGCATCGGCTGGGCCACCCAGCAGGACGGCTATGTGGTGCACGACATCCTGCCGATCAAGGAACATAAGGCGGAGCAGCTCGGCAGCGGCAGCGAGCAGCCTCTCTGGTGGCACACGGAAGACGCGTTCCATCCCTACCGCGGCGATTATCTCGGCATGATGTGCTTGCGCAATCCCGATGGAGTGGCGACCACCTACGCGACCGTCGGAGACCTGCCGCTCAGCGAGGAGCAGCTCGACCTCCTGTACGAGCCGCACTTCACGATCCGGCCGGACGAGTCCCACCTGCAGAAGAACCGGTCGAACCCGACCCAGGTGGAGGGTGAGCTGGTGTCCTCCTACGAGCACATCGAGAAGATGAACGCCGAGCCCGAAAAGATCGCCATCCTCGGCGGCGACCGGCGCTCGCCCTACATCCGGATCGACCCCTACTTCATGGATCCCATCCGCGACAACGAGCGCGCCCAGGCGGCGCTCGACGCCCTGATCGCGGTCATCGACCAGCGCATCGGCGACCTGGTCCTCCAGGCGGGAGACTTCTGCTTCATCGACAACTTCAAATGCGTCCACGGCAGAAAGCCCTTCAAAGCGCGCTTCGATGGAACCGACCGGTGGATCAAGCGCATCAACATCGTGAGAGACTTGCGCAAGTCGCGCACCTCACGGAGCGCCGCGGACTCGCGCATCATCGTTTGAGGACTTGAGGAAAGGACGCTTCGCCGACATGCAGATGCCGCCAGCTCTTCTCGAAGATTGGATGCGGGATTACTACTTCGCCGCCGAGATCGACATCGGCAGCAGCGGAGTGCAGGACTTCTCGATGGCCGAGATCCGGCAGCTCCTGGGGATCGCCTGGGAAGACCTGGACCGCATCGTCTTCCACGACAGCCAGACCCTGGGCGGCTCCAACCTGCGGCAGGCCATCGCGGACCGCTGGGCCGGCGGAGCGAGCGAGCGCGTGATGGCCACCCATGGCTCCAGCGAGGCCAACTTCCTCTTGATGAACGCCCTCCTGGAGCCGGGCGATCACGTGATCGTCGCCGATCCCATCTATCCGCAGCTCTTCGCGATCGCGGAGGCGAAGGGGTGCCGCTTGCAGAAGTGGCCCCTGTGCTTCGAGCAGGGTTTCGCGGCCGACCTCGGCGAGCTCGAGCGGCTCCTGGAGCCGGGCACCCGCATGGTGGTGGTCAACTTCCCCCAGAACCCCACGGGAGCGTCGCTCACGCCGGAGGAGCAGCGCGCGCTGGTGGACATCGTCACCCGCTCGGGGGCCTATCTGGTCTGGGACAACGCGTTCGGCGAGATCACCTACGACCGGCCCCCGCTTCCGGATCCCACGGCATTCTCCGAGAGAGCCATCTCCATGGGCACGCTCTCGAAGTGCTTCGGGCTGCCCGGCCTGCGGGTCGGCTGGTGCATCGCGGCGCCGGAGGTCCTGGAGCGCTGCATCCGGTGGCGCGACTACATCACCCTCCACCTATCCCCCCTGGTCGAGACCATCGCGTCCGCGGCGGTCTCCAACGCGGAGGTACTGATCGAACCGCGCCGGGCGCAGGCGCGGAGCAACCTGGACATCGTGCGCGGCTGGCTCGCCGATCACGAGGAGCACTTCCAGTGGGTGCCGCCGCGAGGCGGCGTCTGCGTCTTCCCACGCCTCCTGCCGGACTTGGACGTCGAGGTCCTCTGCCACCGGCTGGCGCAGGAGAAGAAAGTGCTCCTCGTCCCCGGCAGCTGCTTCGGTCATCCCCGGCACGTCCGCCTCGGCTTCGGCGGATCAGCGGCCAACCTGCAAGAAGGCCTCGGCCGATTGGGCGAGCTCCTGGATAGCTGGCAGGACTGACTCCTGGAGGAACCAGCCCACCCCCAGGAGAGTGCCGGCCGCGAACCAGGTGAGCAGCGCTCCGCGCAGGCGGCCCGAGAGGGACGAGGTCTCTTCGAAAAGCACGGCCAGGAGACCGGCGGGGAGAAGGAAGAGCTGGCGTCCGAAGTTGAAGACCTCGTTGTACGCCTGAGCGGGACCGCCGGAGGAGAGGGTCAGGACAAGAAGAGCACCGGCCAAAGACAGGAGGCGTCCCGGGGTGGGGCCTCCCCGCAGAAGCAGGAGGGCGAGGACGCTTCCCGCCACGTACCAGAGCATTGCCGCGAGCAGGCCGGCGGCTTTCAGCTCCGCCGGGCCGGAATGGAGGGCCGCCAGCTGCTCGACCATCCCTCGGGACACGCCGGCTCCCGGGACCGAAACATTCGTGAGCAATCCATGGAGCCCGGCGCCGTCCCCCAGGCGCACCGACAGGACCACGTGCCACCCGGCGAAAGGGAGAAGCGCGGTGAGCGTGAGGAGCCCTTCCCGCCTCCGGCCCTGGAGAAACGAGGCGCAGGCAAAGGCCAGCACCGCCAGGACCCCGGCTTCCTTGAAGAGGCAGGCCGCCGCGAGAGCCCCGATCATCACGGGGAGCGTCCGGAGACGAGCGGCGTTGGCCGCCAGGAGAACGAACGCGGCCACCCCGATCTCCGCCGTCACGAGCCCGAGAGACAGGGCGAAGGGAAGAGCGAGCGGAACCGCCAGGACTGCGAACGGCGAGAGCTTCCAGGCGCACGCGCCTTGCTGGACCTCCGCGATCAGGAGCGCGAGCAAGGCGATCTCGGCCAGGAGGAGGCCTGCTGCGGGACTGCCGGCGAGCGGAGCGAGGATCCACCCCGCCACCGGAAGCCCGATCCGCCGCGCGCGGAGCATCGGCGCGTCGAGAGCCCCCGCGGTCGCCGGGCCCACCAGCGGATCTTGAGCGAGCCGTAGAAAGAACTGCCCGTCGAAGCCCGCCTGCCCGCCCACCCCGACGCGCATCATTCCGGCGGGGCTGCCCGAGTGGCCGACGACGAGGGTGAAAGCCAGCAGCCCTACGGGGAACGCAAAGGCGAGAAGCCCAGCCCAGAGGTACCTCAGCTGGCTCCCTTGGCTTTGCCGCGCCGCGCCGGAGCGGCCGGTGATCCCGTCGCGATCAGCTCCCGCATGTCCCGGCGGAGGTCCTCCAGCATCCGTCCCATCTCCTCGCGGCTGATGTAGGCGGGAGACCCCGCCTTGGGCGGGGCGGGCGGCTGGACGACCCGGCCGGGCTGGATCTGCTGCAGGATGCGGTCGATCTTGAGCCGCGATGCGCTGGGACCTTCCGGGGCCGGATAGGCCAGCTCGAAGAACTCCCGCACGTCGAGACCGAGCGTGCGCACCATCGAGAGCAGGAATTCGAGCTTGGGCTCGCCCTCGCCCTTGAAGTACCTCACCAGGGTCGCCAGAGGGACCTTGGCGCGGCGCGCGAGCTTGGCGTTGTTGAGCCCCAGAGTGCGCGCCAGGAAGCGAATCAGCTCCATGAGGTGCATCGCTTCCGCATGAAACGGGCTGTCGTGTTCTTGCTCTTGTTCGGTCTCTTGCTCGGTCTCTTGTTCGATCTCGTCCTTCATGTCATGAAGTCTAGCATCGATCCCCTGGAGCACTTTCCCGGCTCGGACGCTGGAGGCATTGCGGAAGGAGTAGGGGGTGGCTAGAGCCCTTGCCGCTGCTCGGTCGCCAGCTCCCGCGCGGCACGGGCTCGCGCTTCCTGGCCGGCGGCTTCGGCGGTCCGGGCGGCGAGCTCGGCGATCCAGGGAATGTCCGGGTCGACCAGCCGGGCGCTGCGCACCGCGGCGGCGCCGAGGGCGAAGGCGCCATCCCAGGCGCTCCAGTCCCGGCTCTTCGCCAGGCAGGGCAGCCGGGCCAGATGGACGCAGGCGAGGAGGCCGCCCCAGCCCATCTCCTCCAGACGCACCTGGCACTCTTCGAGAATCCCCGCGGCCCTCGCCATATCCCCCAGCGCCAGGGCGACCAGGGCGCGGTTGAAGCGGGGGAAGACCTCGTCGGCCGAGCGCAGGCTGGCGAGGATCGACGCGGCGCCCTGGTACAGGCGGTCCGCGCCCGGCAGGTCGCCGCTCAGCCGGGCGATCTCTCCCAGGCCGTTGATGCCGCGGGAGACGCCGTAGCGGTTGCCGAGCTCTTCGAAGCGCGCTCGGGCCTCCTCGTAGGAGCGGCGGGCCGTGGCGAAGTCGCCGGTGTGGCGGGCCACGTCGCCCAAACCGATCAGATGATCGGCCATTCCATGCGGATCGCCCAGCTCCAGGAACAGGGCCTGGGAGCGGGCGAACAGGCCGCGGGCGCGCTCCAGGCCGCCGCGCTGCCGCGCCAGGTCGCCCAGCCCCCAGAGGCTCGCGGCGGCGCCGTTCGTGGCTCCCCCCAGAGCGGCGCAGCGCTCGTAGAGCTCCGCCGCGCGGTCGAGGTCGCCGCGCCGGCGGGCCGCGTCTCCCAGCAGGCGGACGGCCTCGGCGCGGGTTTCGGTCCAGCCCAGGCCGGCCGTCGCGGCCTCGGCGCGCTCGGCCCAGCGGAAGACCTCGCCGAGCGTGCCCTGGTGCAGGTGGATGCGGGCGCGCAGCACCCAGCCTTCGCCGCGGCGCGCGTCGTCCTCGGCGGCGCCGAGCGTGTCGAGGATCTCGTCGCGCTGGTGGAGGAGGGCCTGCGCGCCCCGGTAGTCGCTCCTCTCGCGCCGCTCGCGTGCCCCGCGGAGCAGCGGTCCCAGGGCGGCTTCGAGATCGCCGGCCTGCACGAGATGGCGGCCCAGGCGCTCCGCCACCCCGCGCTCGCCGGCCGTCTCGCGGTCCGCGAGAAAGGCGGCGCAGGCGCGGTGATGCGCCGGTCCGCGCCCGGCCTCGCGCGCCAGGCGCTCCACACTCTCGCGCAGCATGGCGTGCACGAACGTCCAGCCCTCTTCCGTCCGCACCGCGAGGCGGTTCGCCACCAGGCTCTCGGCGAGCTCCGGCGGCGGCGCCAGACCGGCGGCCTGGCAGGCGCCCTGGTGCTCCCGGCGGTCGACCGCGGTCCCCAGGGTGGCGGCAATCTCCAGGGCCGATCGCGCGCCTGCGGGCAGCTTCTCCAGAAGGCGCTCCACCCGGTCCGACCAGACCTGGTGGAGATCGTCGGGCAGCCAGACCGTGGCGCCGGGGCGCAGCACGAAGCCGGCGCCGGCGGCTTCCAGGAGGCCCCGCTGGACCCAGTCGCCGACGAGCTGGACGGCGAACAGGGGGTTGCCGCCGGTGCGCTGGTCGACGAGCTCGGCGAGATCGCCGGCCAGGCCCAGGAGCTCTCCGATCAGGTCCGTCCGCTCGGTGGACGAGAGGGGCGGGATCTCGACCTCCGAGGCGCCGTCCATCCGGACGAGCCCGGCGAGAGCCGCGGATTCCACCGGCCGCTCGGCGAGCGCCTCGCCGCGGGCCGTCAGCAGGAAGAGGACGGGGAGCGGATCGTTCCGGCGCTCCAGGACCGAACGGGTGAAGGCGATCGCCTCGGAGCCCCACTGGACGTCGTCGAGCAGGACGAGGAGAGGCCGCTCCCGCGCGAGGCGCCGGAAGTGGCGATCGAGCAGCTCGAACCGCTCGCGGGCGCTCTGCGGGCGGGCCGCCGGCATCTCGCCGTCCCCTTCCGCGGCGCCGGGCGCCATCAGGTCCGTCAGGCCGATCCATTCACTCTCTTCCTCGACACCGGCCGCCCGCAGCAGATGCTCGGCGCGGGCGAGGACCTCGGCGCGCGACAGCCCGACGCACCGCAGATGACGGGCGAGCATGCGGGCCAGGCCGTCCGCCGGTCCGGGATCGGGAGCGTGCGCCGCGCGGAGCACGGTGGCGCCGCCCACCTCGTGCGCCCGTTCGGCGATCCACTCGGCGAGACGGGTCTTGCCGTTGCCCGCGGCGCCGACCAGCGCGACGGCGCGGGGCCGGCCCTGGGCGTGGACTTCGGCGAGAGCTTGCCAGAGAAGGGTCCGCTCGCCGCGCCGGCCGACGAAGGGGATCGTCCGCAGACCCCACAGCCCGAGGCCGGCGCCGGTCAGATGGCGCGAGCGCGGGCTCTCCCCCGGGTCGTCCCAGGTGGCGGGCAGGGGAGGGGAGACGAGCGGCGCCGGCGGCTCGCCGAGCACGGCAGGTAGAGAGGCCGCCGGCTCGGGAAGCTCCTGGCAGAGGATCGCCAGGGTCGGCAAGGTCGCGAAGGCCGTGCGATCCACCGGGCGGGCCGCGGCAGCTCCGGAAGCCTCGTCCGGACCGTCCAGCAGGAGGAGCGACCACGCGGCGTCGGCCGCTCGCGTGAAGCGGCGGCCGGGGTCCTTTTCGAGGAGACGGCGCAACCAGCTCTCGAAGCCCGCGGGCACCGGGTGGAGCGGGACGAGCGCGGGCGGCGGATCTTCCAGGTGACGGCGGACCAGCTCCAACAGCATGCCTTCGAACGGAGGCCGGCTGGTGGCGAGGCTCCAGGCCATGCATCCTAGGCTGTACAGGTCCGTCCAGGGGCCGAGGTCGCGCCACTCGCCGCGGAGCTGCTCGGGAGCCATGTAGCTCGGCGTGCCGACCACGACCTGGGTGGACTCCGGGCGGGCCGGCAGCTCGAAGGCGTGGGCGAGCCCGAAATCGGCGAGCTTGAACCGGGGCGGGCCTTCGCTGCCGCTGCCGGGATTGGACAGGAACGCGAGGACGTTGGTCGGCTTGAGATCCCGGTGGATGACGCCGCGGGCATGCGCGTGGGCCAGGGCGTCGAGCACGGCGAGAAGGACGGCGCGCAGCGCGCTCCAATCCAGCCCGTCGGGATAGAGGTCTTCCACGGTGCCGCCGCCGGCCAGCTCCATGGCGAGGAACGGGCTGCCGGCCTGCAGCAGACCGAGCGACGCCTCTTCGGCTTCGGGGCCGACCTCGCCATGGTCGTAGACGAGGACGACGCCCGGATGGTCGAGGCTCGCCACGGACTGGACCTCGTTGCGGAACATCGCGCGGTATTGCGGCTGGCGGAAGCGCTCGCCGGTCATCACCTTGACCGCCACCGGCACCCCCTGGGCGGCATGCGCTCCGCTCCACACCTCCGCCATGCCGCCGTGGCCGATCCGCCGCGCCAGCCGGAAGGGACCCAGAGGGATGGCGGGCTCGGCCATGGCCGTTACTCGAACGTCTTCACCGCCCGCACGATCGCCTCCTGGATGCCCGGCTCGGCGCCCGCATGGCCCGCGGCTTCGACGATCCAGAGCTGCGATTTCGGCAGCGCCTGGTGCAGCTTGTACGCCGTCTTCGGCGGACAGATCACGTCGTAGCGCCCATTGATCAGGACGACCGGGATGTCCTTGATCTTGGGCGCGTCGCGCAGGAGCTGGTTGGGCTCCAGGAAGCAGTCCTTGGCCATGTAGTGGTTTTCGATGCGCGAGAAGGCGGTCGGGTCCATCGTGGCGAATTCCGCCTCGACGTCCTCGTCGGAGCGCTGCAGGAAGGCCACCTTGAATTCGTAGGCGGCCCAGGCCTTGGCGATCTTCTTGCGCACCTCGGGGTCCGGGCTCTCCAGCATCGCGAGCAGCCGCTGCGGCCGGGTCTTGCCCGGCATTTCCGGGACCTGGCTCCAGAGCCTCTCCGAGACCTCGGGGAAGTAGGCGGCCACGCCGTGACCGTAGAAGGATTCCATCTCCTCCGGCGTCCCCAGATAGATCCCGCGCAGGACCATGCCGGCCACGCGCCCGGGATGGGCCTCGGCATAAGCGAGGGCGAGCGTCGAGCCCCAGGAGCCGCCGACGAGCAGGATCTTGTCGTCGATCTTCAGATGCCGGCGCAGCCGCTCGATGTCCTCGACCAGGTTCTGCGTGGTGTTCTCGCGCAGCTCGGCGAACGGGCGGCTGCGGCCGGCTCCCCGCTGGTCGTGCAGGATGATGCGGAACTTCTTCGGATCGTAAAAACGGCGGGCTGCCGGCGAGGCGCTGCTGCCTGGGCCGCCATGGAGAAAGAAAACCGGCTTCCCTTCCGGGTTGCCGGACTGCTCGTAATAGAGCTCATGGATCTCGCTGACCCGCAGATATCCGGAGTCGTACGGCTCGATCTCGGGGAAAAGCGGAGAGGAAGGCTCGTGCGCGGCGGCGGTGGGGGAGAGGACCACGACCAGGAGGACGGCGAGAACCGTGGCGTGGCGGAATGGTCTGGGCATTCTGAACATGGTGCGCATCCTAGACGAATCGAGGGGCGAGCCGTTCAACGGGAAGGCTCTCCGCAGCCCTCTCCTGTTCAACGGGGTAGAGGTCGGAGGGGAGCCTGCTCATCGTCCTCATCGTCGTTCCGTCCCTCCTCGATCCGGTCCTCATAGCCGTCGTCTCGACCTTCAGACGGATCGATGATGTCTCGGACCTTGTCAACCAACCCACCCACGAGGCTGGTGTTGGGGCCCTGGCTCTTCAGGTCAGCTTCGGCTGTCTCCTGCCCTTCCACGTAGTCCCTCACGTACTTCGCCTTCTCCCTTTCCTTCTCCTCCTCCTCATCCTTGAACGGTCCACTCAGACTCATTCTGATCACCTCCCTTGGGCAAGCGCTCCGTTGCGCCCTGAGATCTACGAGATTCAAGTGGCGTGCCCGGCACCGACCTCCACAATTCCCCACCTTCTCCCATTGCCAAGAAAACGATCGATCGTGCTATAATGTCGCAGTGCGGCAAAGACCCGGCGGCGGTAGGCCGTTTGCATGGGATTCAGCCGAGATAAAAGGGGAACCGACCATGGCCAAGGAGCAGAACGTCAGCGAGCAGGAGTCGCGGAAAGTCGCGGAGGCCTCCCGCGAGACCGAGTGGAGGCAGCCCAGCTTCCTCCGGGAGATGTTCCTCGGAAACTTCCGGCTCGACCTCATCCATCCGTACCCTCTGCCCGAGGACGAGCGGCCCGAGTTCGCCGCTTTTTACAACGCCATCAAGGAGTTCCTGCGCGACCAGGTCGATCCGGTGGAGATCGACGCTACGGGCGAGTACCCCGAGAGCGTGGTCGACGGCCTGCGCAAGCTGGGCGCCTTCGGCATGAAGATCCCCAAGAAGTACGGCGGCCTCGGCTTCACCAACGTCGAGTACCAGAAGGTCATGGAGCTGCTCGGCAGCATCGACGGCAACCTGTCGGCTCTGCTGTCGGCCCACCAGTCGATCGGCGTCCCCCAGCCGCTCAAGCTGTTCGGCACCGAGGCGCTCAAGGAGAAGTACCTGCCGCGCTGCGCCCGGGGAGACATCTCGGCCTTCGCCTTGACCGAGCCCCAGGTCGGCTCCGACCCGGCCCGCCTGACGACGAGCGCCGAGAAGACCGCGGATGGGGACTACGTCCTCAACGGCGAGAAGCTCTGGTGCACCAATGGCACGATCGCCAAGCTCCTCGTGGTCATGGCCAGCAACCCCAGGAACAAGAAGATCAGCGCCTTCGTGGTCGAGACCGACTGGCCGGGCGTGAAGGTGGAGCACCGCTGCCACTTCATGGGCCTGCGCGCTCTGGCCAACGCGGTGATCAGCTTCAAGAACGTGCGCGTCCCTGCCGAGAACCTGATCGGCCAGGAAGGCAAGGGGCTCAAGATCGCCCTGACCACCCTGAACGACGGCCGCCTGTCGATTCCCAACGGCTCGGTCGGCACGGCCAAGCTCTGCCTCGAGATCTGCCGCAAGTGGGCCAGCGAGCGCGTGCAGTGGGGCAAGCCCGTGGGCAAGCACGAGGCGATCGCCCACAAGCTCGCCGACATGGCGGCGACCACGTTCGCCATGGAGTCGATCGCCAAGCTCGCCACCCAGATGGTCGACCGCGGCGGCTATGACATCCGCCTGGAGGCGGCGGCCTGCAAGGAGTGGAACTCGACCCGCACCTGGGAGATCGTCGACGAGACGATGCAGATCCGCGGCGGCCGCGGCTATGAGACCGAGAAGTCTCTCGCCGCCCGCGGCGAGGAGCCGATCGGCGTCGAGCGCATGATGCGCGACTACCGCATCAACAAGATCTTCGAGGGATCGAGCGAGATCATGCATCTGCTCATGGCCCGCGAGGCCGTGGACAAGCACCTGGAGGTCGCCGGCGCCCTGATCGACAAGGACAAGAGCATGGCCGACAAGCTCTCCGCGCTCGCGCCGATGACGGCGTTCTATGCCTCGTGGTATCCGACCCGCTGGCTGGGCTGGGGGCAGTGGCCGCGCTATCAGGAGTTCGGCGATCTCGCGGCGCACCTGCGCTTCGTCGAGCGCAACACGCGCCGCCTGTCGCGCCAGATCTTCCACGGCATGGTGGTGCATCAGGCCAAGCTGGAGAACAAGCAGGCGTTCCTGTTCCGCCTGGTGGACATCGGCAACGAGCTGTTCGCCATGGCCGCGTCGGTCGCCCGCGCGCAGGCCCTGCGCGAGGAGGGCCGCACGGACGCCGAGGGCGCCGCGGAGCTGGCCGACCTGTTCTGCCGCAACGCGCGGCGCAAGGTCGCGCAGCTCTTCCGCGCGCTCTGGGCCAACGACGACGTCCGCAAGTACCGGGTCGCTCTCAAGGTGCTGGAGGGCAAGCACGCCTGGCTGGAGACGGGGACCCTGTCTCTGGAGGATCGCCGGGTGGGCAGCCTGAAGCCGGAAGGTATCTTCGATCAGCCCGAGCCCAAGCCGGTGAAGGTCCGGCCGGTCGGGAAGAGCTGAGGCACTGACCGTCCGTGCGCGCCGTCCTGCCGCCCGAGGACCCGCGGATCCCGCTGCCGCGCGTCGGGGACCTCCCCGACCCGGTGCCGGGTCCCGGGGAGGTGCTCGTCGCGGTGGAGGCGGCGGGCGTCAACCACGCCGAATTGCTTCAGATCCGCGGTCAATACCCCCCGCTGCCGGGGGAGAGCGACGTGCCCGGCCTCGAATGCGCCGGGCGCGTCGTGGGCCGCGAGTCGCCCGGGCTTTGGCAGCCGGGCGCCCGCGTCATGGCTCTCCTCGGCGGCGGCGGTCACGCCACGCGCGCCGCCGTTCCCACCGGCCAGCTCATGTTTTTGCCTGACAATCTGTCGTTCGTCGAAGGCGGCGCCATCCCGGAAGCCGGGCTCACCGCCTGGACCAACCTGGTGGCCGAAGGCGAGCTCCAGGCGGGGGAGACCGTCCTGGTGACCGGCGCCACCGGCGGCATGGGCAGCTTCGCCGTGCAACTCGCCCGCGAGCTGGGCGCGCGGGTGCTCGCCGCCGGCCGCGACGCCGGCCGCCTGGAGCAGCTCCGGGAGCTCGGCGTCCAGGAGATCTGCGTCGCCGGCTCCGACCTGGCGCAGCAGGTCCGCGAGGCGACCGGAGGCCGCGGGGTCGATCTGGTCTTCGACCTGGTCGGCGGCCCGTCGATCAACGCCCACCTCGGAGCCCTCCGCGACGGCGGGCGCCTGGTGCTCATCGGCCTGCTCGGCGGGAGGAAGGTGGACGTCGACCTCGGGGCAGTCCTCAGCCGCCGCCTGCGCATCCTGGGCTCCGTCCTGCGCCCCCGCTCGCGCGCGGAGAAGGCGCGCCTCGTCGAAGGCTTCAGCGCCTTCGCCCTGCCGCGCCTGCGCGACGGGCGCCTCCGCCCGGTCGTCGAGAAGGTCGTTCCCTTCGAACGTGCCGCCGAGGCCTACAAGGCTCTGGACCAGGGCGGGACGTTCGGAAAAATCGTGTTGAAGATGTAGCCGCTCTCCGTGGTTGTGATATAACTAACCCATTAGTAAAGGTTGCGAACAACCTCGGGTGCCCGCGTACCGGGCCGCCGAGAGACAGTTCGCGAAACATGATGACTGGCGCTGGATTTTTTTGTTGTCGAGGCGCCCGCTTGGGATGTGCCGTGCTGGGCATGGCGGCATGGCTCGCGGTCGCCCCACCGGCCCTGGCCGGGGAGGAGAGCCCCGACCAGGTGCTCACCCGCCTCGACGCCCACCTCGCCGAGCATCCGGATGACCTCGACGCGCTAGCCGAGCGGGCTCGCGTGCGGGACGTCACGGGCCGGCCGATGGATGCTTTTCGCGACCGTCAGGAGGTCCTGCGGCGGCATCCCGAGGATGCCGACGTGGCGCGCCTTGCCGCGTTCGATCTCGCCGACGCGGGAGCGCCGCAGGCGGCGGCCGCCTTCCTCCAGCGGTATCCTGCGGCGCTTTCCGGAGAGCCGGGCGCTGCCCTTTCCCGCCGGCTCGAAGGGGATCTCGCTGCCCGCCGCATTCGTTGGGGTTGGGCCGAGCCGGTGTTCGACCCCGCCCAGCGGCGCCACGAGGCCGAGGCGGCGATCGCCGCGCTGGAGACGATGCACCGGCGGGACCCGGAGGATGCGCGGGCGGCCGGCGACCTTCTCCTCGCCTACCGTCTGGCCGATCGCATGGAGGACATCGTCACTCTCTGGGAGTCGACGGTGCGCCGCGACGACGCACCCTACTGGCTGCGCAACGCCGCGGCCGACGCCTACCTGGCCCTGCACCGGCCGGCGGAGGCGGAAGCGCTCTACCGCTCGTTCGCCGAAGAGCGGGCCGGCTCTCCGGAGCCCTGGCTCGGCCTCTATTGGGCAACCATCGAGCAGCGGCACTATGCCGGCGCCGAAGCCGCCCTGGAGCGGCTGGCGAAGATCCCCGGCCAGGAGCTGACGGCGGAGATCCAGCGGGGATGGCTGCTGCTCTTCCAGGACCGCACCGATGCCGGGCAGGAGCAGTTCGAGGCCCTGTTCGACCAGCATCCGGGGGACCCGCGGGTCCGCGAGGGGCTGGCCACCGCGACCCTCTGGCAGGGAGCGCCGCGCCGCGGCCTGCAATCGATCGAAGAGCTGCTCGCCCGCACCACCCGCGAGGCGCCCCGCGTCGACAACCCCTCCGCGCGCATCTCCCGGACCGGAGCGCTCGCTTCGCTCGGCGATCTCGCCGAGGCGCGGCGGCAGGCGGACGACCTGGCCACGCTCTACCCAGAGAACGTCCACGCTCAGCGGCTGCGCCGCGACATCGAGACCCAGCTCTCTCCCGAGGCGCGGCTGGAGGGGCGCTACGACACCTCCGACCGCGGGCTCGGCGAGGCCTGGAGCCTGTTTGAGGTGAGCGTGCCGGCCGGCAGCCGGGCGCGGCTCGCGGCGGGCGCCTCGGGCAGCCGCTCGGAGGACGACCGCTACGCGCGGGGCGACGTGCGGGAGGCCCATCTCGGCCTGTCGCTGCGTCCCGGCCATTGGCTGAGCCTGAGCGGCGAGGTGGCCTGGGATGTCTCCGGCGAGGATTTCGGGAACGGTCCGGCGGGGAGCGCGCGGGTGGCTCTGCTGCCGGACGACCGCTGGCGCGTCGACCTCGGCGCCGCCTTGGACGCCTGGCGGGACCTGCCGCTGCGGGCGCGCGCCGCGGGGATCACCGCCGACACCTACGACGCCGGGCTCTCCTACAGCGCGGGGACGCGGTGGGACGCCCGCCTCGGCGGCGGGCGCTCCGAGCTGACCGACGGCAACGAGCGCACCTGGGGATTGGTCGCCGCGCACCTCCTGGTCCGGCAGGGACCGTTCTACCGGGCGACCTTTGGGGGCGAGGTCTACGCCTCCGAGAACAGCCGCAGCGACGTCATCTACTTCAGCCCGTCGCGCGACCAGAGCGCCTCGCTCACCCACCGCTCGGAGTGGGTGACGGCGAACGCCCCGGGCCGCCGCCATTCTTTCTCGCTGCTCGCCCACGCCGGGGTCTATGACCAGGAGGGGTTCGACCCCGGCCTGGTGGGCGGCGCCTGGCTGGAATCGGACTGGGACCTGTCGGGGCGGACGGTGCTGGTCCTGGGAGCGGGGGCCCGCAGCCAGCTCTATGACGGCTCGCGCGAGCTCGATCCCCGGTTTTATCTGACGTTGCGGCGGAGGTTCTGATGCGCTCCCAGATCCTGGCCGCCCTCGTCCTTTCGGCCCTCGTCGGGTCTTCCGCCGCCGCGGCGCCGCTGGGCCTCGCCTGGGGCGTGGTGGCCGAGCCGGCCACGGCGGGAGCGCACACGCCCGGCCAGATGGCCGAGCACCTGGAGTTCTTGCAGGCCCACGGCTGGCGGGCGGTCCGCAGCCGCGATCTCGGCGGCGCGGAGCTCGGGGAGCGGTCCGTCCTCCTCGGCTTCGACGATCCGGCGAGCGCGCTCCGCTACGTCGTGCCGCTCCTCGATCTCTATCAGATGCCGGCGGTGGTCACCGTCGGACCGGCGCAGGCGGCGGACCCCGCGTTCGCTCCGGTCCTCAAGGATCTGGCCGCTTCCCCCTGGGTGGAGCTGCTGCCCCGGGTGGAGCGGGAGCCCGGGGCGGAGGGAGCGCCGGCCGTGCGGTGCGAGGCGGGCGCGGTCGACCCGGCCGCGCGCGAGCGGGAGACGCTGGCGCGCCTCAGCCGGACCCTGGCGGACCAGGTGGCCCGCCTGCGCGAGGTCACCGGCGTAGCTCCGGTGGGAGCAGTCTGGGCTCCGGGCGCCTGGAGTGGAGCGGGGGAGAGGGTGGCGGCCGGCCTGGGTCTGACGGTGCAGCTGCCGACGTTCACCGGCATGCCGCCCTGGCTCGACCCGCCGCGCATCGCTCGCTACGCCGTGCCCTCGTGGGCCGGCGTCTGGGCTCTGGTGCAGGCGAGCGTCCACTGGGATCCGCAGAACCTCCCGGTGCGGTTCGTGGAGGTCGACGCGGCCTGGGTCTGCGGCGGCGGCGATCCCGGGGCGCGGGTCGCCCGGGTCGTCGAGGTGGTGCGGCGGCTCGGCCTCAACGGCGTGCGCCTTCTCCCCGGAGGGCCGGCGGGTGCCTGGTTTCCGACCACGGCCGCCCCGGTGCGCGGCGACGTCGTCGGTCCCCTCGCCCAGGCGCTGCACGATGCTGGAGTGCGGTGGGTGGTGGTCGATCTCCCCATCCCCAGCGGCAACCCGGGTCGGGACGTCACCCTCGTCACCGACCTCGCCCGCGCCGTCGACGTCGATCTCGTGGTGCTGCCCGCCGCGTCGCGGCCCGAGGACCGGCTCGGGGAGGCGGTGCTCTCGGTGCGCCCGGCGGCGCGGCTGGCCTGGCGCGACGGAGGGGGAGCCGGGGAGCGCGCCTTCCATCTCGCGCCCCTCACGCCGGGGCGGCAGGCGTCCCGCGGCTTGACGGTCGCCGCGACGACTGTCGCGGCGGCCGATGCCGAGGCCGCGAGCCGGGCGGTCGCGGGGTGGGACTGGATCGGGCTCCCGGTCGATCTCGCGGAGGCGGGGCTCGCGGTTTCGTTGCGCTCCCTGGCCGCCTTCGCGCTCCCCAGGTGATCCCATGCGCCATCTCTTCCAGTTCGTCTTCTTCTATCCCTTCTTCATGGCCCTGTTCTGGATCTTCGGGTCGCTGGTGTTCTTCTGGCGGCAGGAGCGCCGCCGCCTGGAGCCGCCGGAGCTCGCGGAGTACCCCCAGGTCACCGTGCTGATCCCCTGCCACAACGAGCACCTCGCGATCGAGCAGGTGGTGCGCGCGGCGGCGGCGAGCCGCTATCCCAACGTCGACGTCCTGGTGATCGACGATGCCAGCACCGATGAGAGCCCCGCGATCATCGAGCGTCTGCTGCCGGAGATCCCCAACCTGCGCCTGCTGCGGCTCGAGCGCAACCTCGGCAAGGCGAAGGCCCTGAGCCTCGGCGCCCTCGCGACCAAGTCCGAATACCTGATGTGCGTCGACGCCGATGCCCTCCTCGATGAGGAGGCCATCCACTGGATGGTCTTCGACCTCGAGCGCAGCCCGCGCGTGGGGGCGGTGACCGGCAATCCGCGGGTCCTCAACCGCACGACGCTGGTCTCGCGCATCCAGGTGGGGGAGTTCTCCGCCATCGTCGGCATGATCAAGCGCACCCAGCGCCTGCTCGGGCGGGTCTATACCGTCTCCGGGGTTTGTTCGTGCTTCCGGCGCCGCGCCGTCCACGACGTCGGCTACTGGTCCTCGGAGACGGTCACCGAGGACGTCGACATCAGCTGGAAGCTGCAGCTCGCCTACTGGGGCATCCTCTACGAGCCGCGCGCGGTCTGCTGGATCCTGGTCCCGGAGTCGCTCCGCGGGTTGTGGCGCCAGCGGGTACGCTGGGCGCGCGGCGGCATGGAGGCGGCGCTGCGCTACCGCCGGTCCATCTTCCGCTGGACCGGGCGCCGGATGTGGCCGGTCTTCATCGAGCTGATGGTCAGCACCGCTTGGTGCTATGCCGTCCTCCTCGTCCTGCTCGCCTGGATCCTCACCCAGCTGATGCCCGCCTGGATTCCGGCGGGGTTGCAGGTCGCCACCCTGCTGCCCGGCTGGAGCGGCAGCCTCCTCGCCATCGTCTGTCTCCTCCAGTTTCTGACCGGTCTCGCCCTCGATCACCGCTACGAAGGGGTCCGGCTCATTCGCCAGCTGTTCTGGGCGATCTGGTACCCCGCGATCTACTGGGTGATCGCCGCGGGCACGTCGGTGGTGGCGCTGCCCATCGCTCTGAGCCACAGAGGGAGGACCAGCCATGCGATCTGGCGAAGCCCCGACCGCTGAAACGAGCACCGTCGAGGCGCTCCTGTCCCGGCAGTGGTCGCACCGCCGGTCGCTCCCGGCGGGGTTCCTCTCGCTGCTCACCCTGCTGTTCTGGGCGGTCTGGTTGTACCTGGTGCTGCCGCTGGTCAGCCTGCTGCTCTGGGCCTTCGGCGTGCAGTTCTTCAGGAAGGAGCTCGCGAACGGCGGCTATGAAGGGCTGCGCTCCTCTCTGCTCTCCTACTCGTCGATCCTGCTGGTCCTCGTCGGCCTGCTCGCCCTCTGGATCGTCTGGAACGTGGTGCGGTATGGCGGCAGCCGCGACCGGCGCACCGTCAAGCGGGCGGAGGTGACCGACCTGGAGGTCCGGGAAGCGTTCCATCTCGACGACAGCCTCCTCGATTCGATGCGCGCCGACCGCCTCGTGCGCGTCGACCTCGATCGCGAGGACTGTGTGGTAATGATCGCGGCCGGGCGCGCTCGGGAGATGAGCCCGGCCCCTGGAGCGGTTGCGGACCGCCCCCCCGAGGCTCAGCGGGACCGCGGCGGCACGTAGCCCGGGTAGCGCGCCGCCAGCCAGGGGGCGAGGGCGCCGTGGAGGATCGCTCCCACCTGGTCCGCCCCCTCATTGGTCATGTGGAAAAAGTCGTAGAAAAAGGTCGAGTCCTTGGGCAGGGAGCGGGCGAGGTCGACGGTCAGGACACCGCGCTCCCGCCCCACCTGGCGCGTCACATCGTTGTAGCGCTCCAGCAGCCGCCAGGCGAGCGCGCCGTCGAGCTTCTCCCAGAGCTCCACCTCCATCGGCCGGGTATCGACGCCGGTGCGGGGGTCGACGCCGCCGAGCAGGGTGGGCTGAGTGATCAGCACGGGCTCGATGCCGTTCTCGCGGTTGAGCGCGACGAGCCGTTCGAGGCGGTCGTGGAACGCGTCGAGCCGGGGGTCCTGTTCCCGCCACAGGCGCTCCGCCACGGCCGGCGGGACGGGGTGGCGCGGCCGGTCGCGCAACGCGACCGGCTTCGGCATGGCCCCGAGGTCCTCGACGTTCCGGGTGCGGTTCCAGCGGTAGAGGTTGAGCAGGGTGGCGGCGAGCTCGGAGTGGTTGGCGATCACCGCCCAGGGGTTCTGCTCCATCCGGTCGAATTCGCGCGGCGCATCGGTGAACATGTCGTTGAGGCCGACCAGGTAGAGAACCACCTTGGGGTGGAGGGGCACCAGCTTCTGCTGCGTGAGCAGCAGGTGCCCGAAGGTGCTGTGCCCGTCGAGGCCGGCGTTGTCGACCCACACCTGGCGCAGCTCCGGTTGCAGCCGGGCGGCGAGGCGCTCCGGCCAGGTCCGGCCGTCGCTCAGGTAGAAGCACTCGGTGGTGCTGCCCCCCACCGCCACCAGCGTCAGCCAGTCCGCGAAATCGCCTGGCGGCTCGGGGCCGCGAAAGCCCAGGGAGTTTTTGGTGTGGACGACGTGGGCCTCGAGCTGGTCGGAGCGCGACCGCGGGTCGGCCTGGATGTCATAGACCTTGTTCGCCGGCAGCACCAGCGTGTTGCCCCGCATCCGGAAGCCGAGCGGGTTGCGCGCCCGCAGCACCAGCTCGGCCCCGCCGAGGGCCAGGCCGGTGCTGATCAGGACGAGGAGGAGCTTGAGCCGCGCCTTCGAGGGCATCGCCATCGCTACCGCGCCGGAGCCTCCTGTCCCACCTGGACGCTCCGCGCGAGGTACGACGTCTGCGCCGTGCCCGTATCCTGGACCGCCACCGCGATCCGCTGGTCGCCGGCGGTCATGGTGAGAGTCAGCTCATACTGGAAGTTCTTGCCCAGGGCGACCAGCGCCTTGTCGCGTGGGATCCGGATCGGGATTTCGACCTGCCGGACCCGCGACGTGTCGCCGCCGGCGGTCTGGGTGGCGACGAGCAGGCGGACCTTCCCCACCAGATTCGTGAGGTTGTCCTGGAGGAACAGCTTGAACAGGGGGATGCGCAGGCGCACCGGTACGCTGAAGGTCTTCCCCTCCGCCGGCCGGACCTGGCCGATCTCGATCGCGACGTCGAGCGGGTTCTCCTCGGCGCCGTAGAAGAGGGCGGCGAGGGTGCGGTCCGCGGCCCGCTCGAGCGGCGGCTTGTCCCGGTAGCTCCGCCGATAGCGGACCCGCAGGTCCTTGCGCTTGACCCGGACCTCGAGGCGGTGCTCGCGGCCGTCGCCCATGCGCCGCGGCGCGAAGCCGAGGGAGTAGTAGGTGTCCAGGTCCTGCTGGACGCGGGTGAGCTCGGGGACCAGGTCGTTCGCGTTGAAGATTGCCCGGCCTCCGGTGTCGGAGGCCAGGACGTTCAGCGAATCCTTCCGGTTGTTGGTCTCGATGGTCATCACAGTGCCGAGCTGGAGGAGCTGGTCGCGGCCTCCGCCCATGTACTCCGCCGAGGCGGCGGGGCTCCCCTCCAGGCCGCTCGCCTGCAAGGTGTACAGGGTCACGCGGTTGGCGTTGGCGTGCGCCGCGAGCTCGGTCCACTCGCTGGTGGTGGTGTACCCTTGGGCATCGAGCATGGCCTGGCTCGATTGATAGGCGCGGGCGCCGAACCGCCGCGCGTCCTGGGGCTGCGACGCCGGGTCCGAGAGCATGCCGGAGCCGGAGTAGCCGGAGGTGGTGCCGGCTCCGCCGCAGAGCTCGGCGAGAACCTGGAACAGCTCTTCGCCGGGGGTGATCGAGATCCCGTCGCTGACGTGGAAGATGACCTTGCGCCCCGGCAGGCCGGACAGGGAGTTGACGAACAGCTTCAGGGAGGAGATCGACCGCAGCACTTCCTGCCGAGCGGATTCGGCATACCCCTTGATCGGCTCGGCGATGCGGATCGGGCACGGTACGTCCAGCGGCTCCGCCTCCTCGTTCCCCCGCGCCTGCTTGACGGACATGTCGCCCAGTGAGAGGGCATCCGCCTGGATCGCGAACATGGCATCCAGAGCGATCCGCTTGGACCGGTCGTTCTCCCCTCCATGGGCCGAGAGGCGGCTCACCTGGTCGAGGGCGCGGGCGAGGGCGGCCCGGTCGTCGGTGAACGACTGGCGGACATGGAGGCTCAGGTCGTAGGTGGCCACCATGACGCGGTCTCCCGGGGAGATCTCGCGATCCAGGTACGTCTGGATCTGCTGCAGGGCGCGCGCGCGGTGGGCCGGCTGGATGTTGAAGTTGTCGACGTAGATGACCAGGTACAGGGGGTCTGGGGCGGCCGGAGCCTCAGCAGACGGCGCCGCCGGAGCCGGAGCCGCCGATGCCGCCGGAGAGGACGCCGTGGCGGCAGCGGGTGCCGTCTCGTGCGCCAGAGCTTCGAAGTTGGTGACCTCCACCCGTTTCCCATCCTCGAACAGCTCGAACTCCTCCTTGCGGAGGCCGGTCACCGGCTGGCCTTTCTTGTCAGTCACATAGACGTCGACGTTGACGACGTTGACGTCGACCGCCTCGCCGAAACCCTCCTGCTGGGCGAAGGAGGGAGCTGCGAGAGCAGGGATGACCGCGATCAGGCCGGCCGCGATCTGGAGTTTCCTGAGAAGCATCGATCGTCCTTTCACAAAACGGCCCTGGTCACCGCTGTCCGTGGACAGCGTTTTCGGAGCCGCCCACCCGGACGTCCCGGGCGAGGTAGGAGGTCTGCGACGTGGTCGTGTCCTGGATGGCGACCGCCACCCGCTGGTCGCCGGCGGTCATGGTGAGAGTCAGCTCGTACTGGAAAAACTTGCCGAGAGCGACCAGGGCCTTGTCCCGCGGGATCCGGACGGGGATCTCGACCTGGCGGACCTTGGACGTTGCGCCGCCGGCTCCCTGGGTGGCCACGAGCAGCCGGACCTTCCCCACGAGGTTCGTCAGGTTGTCCTGGAGGAACAGCTTGAAGAGCGGGATCCGCAGGCGCAACGGCACGCTGAAGGTCCTGCCCTCGGCCGGCCGGACCTCGCCCACGTCGAGAGAGACCTCGAGCGGGTTCTCCTCGGCGCCGTAGAAGAGGGCGGCGAGGGTGCGGTCCGCGGCCCGTTCGAGCGGCGATTTGTCGCGATAGCTCCGGCGGTGCCGGACCCGCAGGTCCGCCCGCTTGAGCTTGACGTCGATGCGGTGCTCGCGGCCGTCGCCGAAGCGCCGCGGGGCGAAGCCCAGGGAGTAGTAGGTGTCCAGGTCCTGCTGGATCCGGGCGAGCTCGGGCCGCAGGTCGTTCGCGTTGAAGATCGCCCGGCCGCCCGTATCGGAGGCGAGGACGTTCAGCGAATCGCGGCGGTTGTTGGTCTCGATGTTCATAATGGTGCCGAGCCGGAGCACCTGGTCGCGGCCTCCGCCCTGGTCCTCCGCCGAGGCGCCGCCCGCCTCCAGCCCGCTCGCCTGCAGGGTGTAGAGAGTCACCCGGTTGGCATTGGCGTGCGCCGCGAGCTCGGACCAGTCCTTGGCGGTGCCGTAGCGCTGGGCGTCGAGCATGGCCTGGCTCGCCTGGTAGGCGCGGCCGCCGAACCGCCGCGCGTCCTGCGGCTGCGAGGCGGGATCGCTCATCGAGCCCGAGAGGCCGGAGGTGGTTCCGGCACCTCCGCAGAGCTCCGCGAGGACCTGGAAGAGCTCCTCGCCGGGCGTGACCGCGATCCCGTCGCTGACGTGGAGGAGGACCTTGCGCCCCGGCAGGCCCGAGAGGGAGTTCACGAAGAGCTTCAAGGAGGCGATGGTCCGCAGCACGTCCTGCTGGGCGGCTTCGGCATAGGCCTTGATCGGATCGGCGATGCGCAGCGAGCACGGCACGTCCATGCCCTCCCCCGGATCTCCCTCTCCGCTGTCTCCCCTCGACTCCCGTTTGCTCCCGACCTGGTACATCGCGATGGCTTCATCCTGGAGCGCGTACATGACATCCAGGGCGCTCCGCCGCTCCCGCGCGATGTCCCCGCCATTGGCGCTCACGTGGGTGGTCTCCTCGAGAGCCCGGGCGAGGGCGGCCCGGTCGTCCGTGAACGCCTGACGGACGTGCAGGCCGCTCCGGTCGTAGGTGACGACCATGACGCGGTCTCCCGGCGCGACCTCTCCGTCGAGATACTCGCGGATCTGTTGCAGGGCCCGTGCGCGGTGGGCCGGCTGGATGTTGAAGTTGTCGACGTAGACCACCAGATGGAGAGGATCCGAGGCAGGCGGCGGAGGAGCAGCCGCCTCGGGCGGCCGTTCGGGCGCGGCGGCGGGCACAGGGGCGGCCGGCTCCGCCTGGGCTGGCGGGGAGGTGCCGGCGAGGGCCTCGAAATTGGTGATCTCCACCCGTTTCCCGTCCTCGCGCAGCTCGAAGTCCTCCTTGCGCAGGCCGGTCACGGGGCGGCCGTTCTTGTCGGTCACGTAGACGTCGACGTTGATGACGTTGACGTCCACCGCTTCGCCGAAGCGCTCCTGAGCGCGCGTCGCGGCTGGGACGGCCGCGATCAGGGAGAGGGCCAGGGCGAGAGAGAGACGAGCTCTATCTAGCATCGGTGTTCCTCCGATTCCGCCCTGCGGTCAAAACTGTCCGCGGACCGCGCCGTCGCTGCCACCGACGCGCAGTCCGCGGGCGAGAAATGAGGTCTGAGCCGTCCCCTCGTCCCGCACGGCCACGGCCACGCGCTGCTCGCCGGGTCCCAGGTTGAGCGCCAGCTCGTAGACGTAGAACTGCCCGAAGGCGATCAGTGCCATGTCCTTCGGCACCTTCACCGGCACCTGGACCTGGCGGACCTTGGAGGTTCCTCCGCTGCCCGACTGCGTGGCGACGAGCAGGCGGAGGCGGCCCTCGTAGGCTTCCTCGGTCTGACGGAAGAACATCTTCTGGAGAGGGATGCGCAGCCGGACCGGGACGGTGTAGCCCCCCTGCGCGCCCGGTGTGACCTCGCCGATTTCGAGGGAGACGTCGAGCGGGTTGTCCTCGCTGCCGAAGAAGAGCGCGGCGAGGGTGCGGTCCACGGCGCGCTCCATGGCCGGCTTGTCGCGGTAGCTCAGCGGATGGCGGACCTGGAGGCCCTTGCGCTTGACCCGGACCTCGATCCGGTGCTCGCGGCCGTCTCCCGAGTGCCGGGGAGTGAAGCCGAGAGAGTAGTAGCGGTCGAAATCGTCCCGCATGCGGGCGAGGGCCGGCCGGACGTCGTTGGCGTTGAAGGTCGCACGGCCGCCGGTGTCGGCGGCCATCACCGAGAGCGAGCTTTGGCGGTTCTGCATCTCGATGGTGGCGACCGAGCCGAGATGGAGCATCCGGTCGCTCGGGCCCGCTTCCGCGGACGACGACGCGGGGGCTTCGAGGCCGCTCGCCTGCAGGGTGTAGAGAGTCACCCGTTGCGTGTTGGCGTGGGCCGCGAGGGCGCTCCACTCCGTGGCGGTGCTGTAGGCCTGGGCGTCGATCATGGCGTTCCTGCCCTGATAGGAATTCGTGTTCCCCAGGGCTGCGGTGTCCACCGGGATCATGCCGCCCGCCTGCGAGCTGGACAGGCCGGAGGTGACGCCGCCGCCGCCGCAGAGCTCGAAGAGAGCCTGGAACAGCTCCTCGCCGGGAGTGACCGAGATGCCGTCGCTGACGTGGAGCAGGGTCTTGCGTCCCGGCAGTCCCGAGAGCGAGTTCACCATCACCTTGAGCGCCGCGATGTTGCCCAGGATCTGCTGGCGCGAGGTCTCGGCATAGCTGCGGGCCGGCTGCGCGATGTCCAGAGGGCAGAGCGGATCGATTTCCAGCGCGCTGTCTCCTCCTCCCTCCTCCCCTTCGCCGCCCTCCCCGCCTCCTCCGCCGGAGCCGCCGCTCCTCGCCCTCCCGCCGGGCTTCCTGCCATCCATATGGTCTGTGGTCTTGGTTCTCTCCTGGATGTCGAGGATCTGCTGGATCGCGGCCTGGCGCGCCCGCTCGGCCTCGCTGCCGTTGGCGGCGAGGAGCCCGACGCCGTCCAGCGCCCGCCCCAGAGCGGCCCGGTCCGTGGTGAACGGCAGCCGCACCTGCATCCCGAGGTCGTAGGTCACCAGCATCACCCGGTCGCTCGGGCGCAGCTCCCGCGTCAGGAACTCGCGGAGCTGCCGCAGCACGCGGGCACGGTTCGCCGGGCGCAGGTTGAAGTTGTCGATGTACACCACGAGCTGCATGGCGTCCGCCGGCGCGGCGCCCAGGGTCAGCTCCATGGAGGGCATCTGGGGATCATCCTGGCTCGCGGCCGGGGCCGCGGGCTCGGCGCCGCGGTCGACCGCCTCGAAGTTGGAGATGTCGACCCGCTTGCCGTCCTCGCGGATCTCGAAATCCTTCTTCTGCAGGCCGGGAACGGGGTTCCCCGCCTTGTCGGTCACGAAGGCGTCCACGTTGACGACGTCGACCTGGACCTGCTCGGAGAAGCCCTCCTGGGCCGCAGGGGCCTGGGCGGCGAGAGCCGGTGCGAGCGCGACCAAAGCCAGACAGAGGACGATCGCAAGACCGCCCCGCCGCGACGCCAAGGGTGCTGCCATGATGTCTCCCCTCTGCCCCCCGGCCCGGGAACCCGGGCCGACCTTCCCTGACGAAAAGCAGAAATTTCATTGGATCGGTCGGATCCGTCTGATCCGGCGGATCGGTCCGATCAGCGCAAAGTAACTGGCCTTTATCATACGCCGGATTTGAAACCGCTTTCTCGCCGGGGCCAGAGAATCGCCGCCAAGGGGATCGCGAGGGCGGTGAGCAGCAGGCTCCCTTCGGGTCCGAAGCCGCCGCCGGTCAGCGGCTCGGGCCCGGTCACCGTGGCATTCAGGAGATGAAAGACATGAAGGCCGCTCACCGGCAGAGAGGCGAGAGAGGCGACCGAGAAGTTCCAGACTCCATGCGCCAGCGTCGCGGCCCACAGGCTGCCGCTGCGCTCGACCAGAAGAGCGAGCAGGACGCCGGCCAGACAGGTATTGAGGAGGGCCGCCGCCGAGACGTTCGGGTTGGCGCCGTGCAGCAGGCCGAAGCCGAGGGCCGTGACGAGGGCCGCCACCCACCAGGACCAGCGCTCCTTCAGGGCACTGTACATATAGCCGCGGAACACCCATTCCTCCACACCCCCCTGGATCAGGAAGGCCGGGAGCAGGAGGAGGAGCCGGAGCACCCCGCTCGGAGTCTCGGCGGCCGGGCTCAGGCCGGCGATGCGCACGTCCGACGCGGGCAGGATTTCCACCAGCAGCATCCAGGCTCCCAGAACGCCGAGCACGGACAGGGGCACCACCACCGCCTGGCGCAACGCCCGGGTGGGGCCCCCATCGGGCCAGCGCGCTCCCAGGCTCGCCAGATTCTTCCGGTCGAGCCAGCGCAGGAACGGGAGCGTCAAAAGGAACAGCACGGGAGCCGACAGGACGTAGAGCAGGATCAGCTCCTCGCCGGCCAGTTGGAGCTCGCGGCCCGCCAGCCGGAAGCCCAGCACGAGAAGGCCGATCGTCAGGGACTGCGCCACGAAAAAAGCCACCAGGAACAGAAGGCACCGGACCAAGGGGTGCCAGCGGGGCCGAGGCGGCGGCGGGGGAGGAGGTACGGGGGAGCCGGACGGTTCGGTGACCATAGGTATGGGGTGCATTCTAGAGGACTGTCGAGGCGCCCGATCAGCCCGCGGCCGACCAACATGGCATGACTGTTGCTCTTTCACCAAGTCGGGAGTTGGAGAGCGAAACGATAACCAAAAGAGGAGACAAGTATGAACATCATCATCATGCTCATCGTCGGTGGCCTGATCGGCTGGATCGCCAGCATGGTCATGCGTACGAATGCCCAGCAGGGCGTCATCCTGAACATCGTCGTCGGCATCGTCGGCGCGCTGCTCGCAGGGCTGCTTCTCGCCCCGCTGTTCGGCACGGGCTCGATCACTCAAGGGGACTTCAGCCTGTCCGGTCTCCTGATCTCCCTCGTCGGCGCCATCGTCCTGCTGGCGATCGTCAACCTGTTCCGCCGCGGCACCGTCCGCTAAGACGTTCTCCGGTCGCGCTTGCGAGGGCTCTCGGGTTTCGCCCGGGAGCCCTTCAGCGTTTCTGGGGGGTGATTGTAGGTTTTCCCCTCCCTCCGCGAAGCTCGCTTTCCGCCAGGGTCTGTACCTGGAGAGGGTGAGGCTTTGCTGGAGGACGCAGATATGGCCCGGATTGCGTTTGTGCTCGATCATGAAGAGGGGCATCTCCTGCCCACGTTCAAGCTCGCGCGCCAGCTCCGGGAGCGCGGCCATACAGTGACCTATCTCGGCCTGGCGGACAGCGGTCCCCTGGTGCGCCGGCAGGATTTCGAGCTCGTCCCCATCCTGAGCGGAGTCTTTGCCGAAGGCTCGGTCCCCCGGCTGCGGCAAGAGCTCTTCAACATCGGTCTCAACGGCCAGGAGCCCGACGAGGAAGAGATCTATGGGAAGTACCTGGGCGCGCTGGCGAAGGGCGAGGGGCTGGACGGCCCGGTCGCGGAGGTCCGGCCGGACCTGTTCATCCTCAACAGCTTCCTGGGATTGAACGCCTTGGTGCTGCACTTCCGCTTCGGGATTCCGATCGTCTTTCTGACTCCCTATTTCCGTCCGCTGACCCGCGAGCAGAGCGCCGACCAGTTGGAGGCCACGCTGCTGCGCCTGCGCTCCGGAGCCGTGCCGTTTTTCGATCTGGTGCGGCGCAGCGTCCCCTCGGCGCGGCGGCTGCGCGACGTCACGGGATGCCTGCTGCGCATGCCCGAGCTGATCCAGTGCCCGCGCGAGCTGGACCTGCCGAGGAACGGCGCCGCCGAGGAGCCGGAGGTTCATTACATCGAGGCCTCGGTCGACCTCAGCCGGCGCGAGGACCGCGGATTTCCCTGGGAGCGGATCGATCGGCGGAAAAAACTGCTCTACGTCTCCTTGGGAAGCCAGAGCTTCCTGGCCGGCCGGGAGATGCTGGAGGGCTTCCTGCGCGCCGTGGCGGAAGGAGCCGCACAGCGGCCCGAGTGGCAGCTCGTGCTGGGGACCGGCGGGCTGGTCGAGCCCGCGGACCTGCCGCTGCCGGACGACGCCGTCGCCCTGCCCTGGATTCCGCAGATCCCCGTTCTGGAACGGGCCTCGCTCATGGTCACCCACGGCGGGCTGGGGACGATCAAGGAGAGCATTTTTCACGACGTCCCCATGGTGGTGTTCCCGATCGGCCGCGATCAGCCGGAGAACGCGAAGCGGGTCGTCCATCACAGGCTCGGCCTGAGCGGCGAGCTCACCGGATCTACCCCGGACGGTATCTTCGGCCTGGTGGACCAGGTGGACCGGGAGCCCTCCTTCCGCGAGAACGTGGCGCGGATGGGGCGGCGGTTCCGCGATGTGGAGGCGTCGGGGATCGGGGTGGAGAGGATCGAGGCGGTGGTCAGGGCTTGACGAAAGATCCGGTGGCCAGCAATCCGGCCTCCAAAGCCAGCCGCACGAGGTCGGAGCGGCTCTTCAAGCCCAGCTTCTCGCTCAGCCGGGCGCGGTGGGTCTCCACGGTCTTGACGCTGATGCCGAGCTGCTCGGCCATTTCCGCGTGCGTGTGGCCATGGGCCAGCATGACGAGCACCTGGCGCTCCCGGGCGCTCAAGCGCGCCAGCGCGCCCTCGGCCTCGCCGGAGACCTGCGGGGAGGCCGGAGCCGCCTGCGCCTCCGCCTCGGCGAGCAGCGGAGAGACGAACGAACGCCCGTCGCGCACGGCGCGGATCGCGGCGAGCAGCTCCGAGCCCGCGGCGCGCTTCACCACGTAGCCGGAGCCTCCGGCCGAGAGGACCGAGCGGAGATAGGCCGGATCGTCGTGCATGGTGAGAGCCACCGTGCGCACCCGCGGCCGCGTCCGCCGGAGCTGGCGGATCGCTTCGATCCCGCCCTCGCCGGGGAGGCTCAGGTCGATCAGCGCCACGTCCGGGGAGAGCCGCTCCGCGGCCTGGATCCCCTCCTGGGTGGCGCCGGCCTCGCCGACCACGGTCATATCATCCTGGCCGGAGATCAGCAGGCGCAGACCGGTGCGGACGATCGCATGGTCGTCGACGATGAGGACACGGATCTTGTACACGCTCATGACCTGGCCTCCAGGGGCTCCATGGCACCCACGCTGTGCTCCGCCCCCGGCTGCCGCAGGATCTCCTCCGCAAGCTCCGTGGCATTTTTGATGCAATCGGCGACCGAGACTCCACGCAGGAAGCTGCCGCCGATGCGCAGGCCCGGAAGCTCCCGTTCGATCTCGGCCGCCCGCTCGACGAAACGGCCGTGCCCCAGCTCGTACTGGGGAATGGCGCGCGGCCAGCGGCGGACCGCGGCGAGCACGGGCGCGCCGCGCACGCCCAGAGCCCGCCGGAGGTCGCCTTCCACCGCGGCGAGGATCTGTGCATCATCCTGCCCGACGATCTCCGGATCAGTGCGGCCGCCCAGAAAGGCGGCGAGGGACACGTGGCCTTCGGGTGCTCGATCGGGAAAGATCTGCGAAGGGAAGAGGCAGCCGAGCACCCGCAGCCCCTCGCCGCGCGGCGCCAGGAACCCGAAGCCGTCGAGCGCATGGGCCACGTCTGAGCGCCGGTAGCCCAGCGAGACAATGGCCACGGCGGCGTAGGGGATCTCGGCGAAGAGCCGGCTGCGGCCGCCCGTCACCTCGTCGAGGAGGCGCGCCGCCGCCTCCGTGGGCACGGCGAGAACGATCCGTGCGGCTTCCAGCATCCCGACCGAGGTCTCCACCCGGTAGCCCTCGCCGCCACGGACGATCCGCTGCGCGGCCACGCCGGTCCGCACGTCCCCGATCTCCCGGGCCAATCGGCGCGGCAGCTCTTCCAGCCCCTGCGGGAACGAGAACATGGCGCCGCCCGGCTGCGGCCCCTTCCGCCGAGTCTTCCCCATTTTCAGCGCGCCAAGGATCAGACTGCCGTGCTCCGCCTCCAGCGACCAGATCTTCGGCACGGCCCAGCGCACGGACAGCCGCTCGGGATCGCCCGCGTAGACCCCCGAGACGAACGGGCCCACGGCATAGCGGAGGAATTCCGGCCCGAGCCGGCGGCTCACGAGTTGGGCGATGCTCTCCTCGGTGCCCGCGGGGGGCCGCGGAATCCAGGGCTCCTTGAGGAGGCGCAGCTTGGCGCCGGTGGAAAAGAGCCGGGTCTTGAGGAACCCCGGCGGGCCGCCGGGCAGGGCGTGCAGGCGGCCGCGCTTCCAGAGGAAGCGCCGTTTGCCGGCGGGGGCCGCGACGATCTTTTCGCTCTCCAGGCCGGACTCGCGGAGGAGGCGGGTCACCTCGCCGCGGCTCTCGAGCACCGTGTTCGGCCCCATCTCGAACCGCCACGGGCCTTCCGTCCAGGTTTCGATCGACCCGCCTGCGCGCGGCGACGCCTCGATCACGGCGACCCGCAGGCCGGCACGCCGCAGCCAGAAGGCCGTCGTGAGGCCGGAGATCCCCGCTCCGATGATGAGGGTGTCCAGGCGGTCAGGGCACATTGCGGGGAGTATGGCAGCAGTTGGGTGCGCAAGTCCCACCCGCATGGGTGGTGCCACCGAAGAGTTTGGGCGGAGGCGCAATTCTCGCCGATTCCGCGATATTTGCGCGAATTCGCCCTGATCCGCCCCTATGCAAAGAGCGCCGAGACGGCATGGAAGGCGGCGTAATAGGATCGGGATGCGGAGGCATCAGGATCTTCGTCAGCCAGGAGCTCCGCTGTCCGCAACGCTCTCAGGGCTCGGCTCCATAGGTCCTCGACTTCCGGACTCACAAGAAGGCTCCCTCTCGCCTGGCATTTCGGTAGATTCCAAACTCTCCGGCCTTGAAGGTTCTCGCCGAAACCGGCATCGCATGGATCGGAGCATCGATTTCGAGCTGTACTGGATAGAGAGCGTCCACGATGGTCTCGAGGTCCTTCCCAAGGCGCACGGGCTCCTCCAACAGGACCATCAGATCGAGATCGCTCTCGCGATGCTCCTCGCCGCGTGCAGCCGAGCCGAACAGCACGACTCCTTGCAGCCGGTTCCCCAAGGCTGTCTCGAGTCTGGATCGGATCTCTCGGCCAATTCTCTCTGGAAGCATCCGTACACCTCCAAGCGTCATTGTAGGCCAGTGGCAAACCGAGCGCCGGACTTGCGCTATCGTTGGCCACCATGGAGAAAACCGCAGAGGAGGCGATCGAGCAGCTCTTCCAAGATTGGAAGGAGGCCGGGAGGCGGGGGGACGCCCAGGCCATGGCGCAAATGGTCACCGAGGATGCCGAGTTCTGGTCGCACGGCGCACCCCCCATGCAGGGACGCGAATCCGTGGCCCCCGCATGGCCGCCTTCTTCGAGACCTACGAGATCCACCAGGGCTTCGAGCGCCAGGAGATCGTCGTCTCCGGCGACCTGGCCTTCGTCCGCGGGATGGAGATCAACCAAGTCGTCCCGCGCGACGGCTCCCTGCCGATGGAGATCCGCCAGCGCGCCTTTTCCATCCTCTTCCGCGGCCCGGACGGTGTCTGGAGGTTCGCTCGTGGGATGACGAACAGACCCCCGGAAGGGGCATAATCACCCCGATGGACCGCTTCGCCCGCTATTCGTGGACCACCCTCGCCTTCACCCTGGCCGTCATCCTCTGGGGCGCTACGGTGCGTGCCACCGGCTCCGGCGCGGGCTGCGGCAGCCACTGGCCCCTCTGCAACGGCGAGGTCGTGCCCCGCTCCCCGCGCATCGAGACGGTCATCGAGCTGACCCACCGCGTGACCAGTGGCATCGCTCTCCTGCTGGTCATCGGGCTGGTGGTGCTGGCCTTCCGCTGGCGACCGCGCGGGCATGCGGCCCGGAAAGCAGCGGGCTGGACCTTGTTCTTCATGCTGACCGAGGCGGCCGTGGGCGCCGGCCTGGTGCTCTTCGAGCTGGTGGCCGACAACCAGTCCATGGCCCGTGCCCTCTTCATGGCGACCCACCTGATCAACACCTTCTTCCTGCTCGGAGCCATGACCCTCACCGCCCACTTCGCGAGCGGCCGCGCGCCGTTCCGTCTGCGCGGGCAGGGGAGCCTGGCCGGCTGGCTGATGGCCGGAGCCGCCACCCTGCTCCTTGCCGGAGTGAGCGGAGCGATCGCCGCGCTCGGAGACACCCTCTTTTCCGTGGCCAGCCTGACCGAAGCACTGAAGCAGGACCTCTCGCCGACCGCCCACCTGCTGATCCGCCTGCGCCTCCTGCACCCGGCGCTTTCGGTGACCGCCGCCGCCCTGACGATCTTCCTGGCCTTCCGCCTCGAAAGCCTGCAA
>Ga0126309_10000015_pt1 | contig 56570 bp, 41 predicted proteins | sample Plot56_FD_92541 | JGI IMG/M metagenome (GOLD analysis project Ga0126309, IMG submission 92541) | Serpentine soil microbial communities from UC McLaughlin Reserve, CA, USA - Plot56 | ecosystem: Environmental > Terrestrial > Soil > Grasslands | place: USA: UC McLaughlin Reserve, Lake County...
CCACGGCCCCTTCACCCTGAAGCCGCCGGATCTCCTCCACCTTCCCCTCGGGGAGCACCCCGGCCACCACCCGCCCTATCCCCGGTTCAATCCCTGCCTGCCGCGCCACGGCCTCGGCTGTCTTCTGGTTGTCGCCGGTCAGCAGGACCACCCGCAGCCCCATTCTCCGCATCCGCTCGATCGCCGCGCGCGAGGTGGGCTTGATCGGATCGGCCACGGCGATCAAGCCGGCGAGCGCGCCGTCCAGCGAGATGTACATCGGCGTCTTCCCCTCGTCCGCCAGCCGCTCGGCCGCCGCGTGTAGGGGCTCGATCTTCACCGCATAGTCCGCCATCAGCGCCGGATTGCCCACGACCAGGTCGGTGCCATCCACGAGGCCCACGGCGCCACGGCCGGTCATCGACTGAAAACCCTGCGGCACGGACAGCGCGAGGCCGCGCTCCTTCGCCTGGCGCACGATCGCGTCCGCCAGCGGGTGCTCCGAGGAGGCTTCGAGCGAAGCCACAAGGCTGAGGATCTCTTCCTCGGTCCACGGCGTGCCCGGCGCAAGGACCAGGTTGGTCACCGCCGGCCGCCCCTCGGTGACGGTGCCGGTCTTGTCGAGCACCACGTGCGTCACGTCGCCGGCCCGCTGCAACGCCTCGCCCCCTTTAATAAGGACGCCGAGCTCGGCGCCCTTGCCGGTCGCCACCATGACCGCCGTCGGTACGGCGAGACCCATGGCGCACGGGCAGGCGATGATCAGGATCGCCACGGCCGCGGCGAACGCCTGAACCACGGCGGAGGCGCCGGTACCGGCCACGAACCAGATCACGAACGTCGCGATCGCCAGCGAGATCACCACCGGCACGAACACGGCGCTGATCCGGTCCGCCAGGCGCTGGATCGGCGCGCGCGAGCCCTGGGCTTCGCGCAGGAGCTGCACGATGCGGGCGAGCATGCTGTCTTCGCCCAGTGTCGTGGCGCGGAAGCGGAAGGCTCCGGTGCGGTTGATCGTGCCGCCAATCACCCGGTCGCCCGGCCCCTTCTCGACCGGGATCGACTCGCCGGTGAGCATCGACTCGTCGACCGCGCTCGCCCCGGAGACCACCTCGCCATCCACCGGCACCCGCTCGCCCGGCCGCACGACGACCAGATCCCCCTGCAGCACCTCTTCGACCGGCAGATCGATCTCCGCCTCTTCCCGCAGCACGCGGGCGGTCTTCGGCTGGAGGGAGACCAGGGAGCGCAGCGCCGCCGAGGTGCGGCTCTTGGCGCGCGCCTCCAAGGCGTTGCCGGTCAGGATCAGGGCGATGATGATGATGACGGCCTCATAGTAGACGTCGGGCGCCAGGCCGTTCCGCACGAAGACGCCGGGAGCGGCGGTGGCCACCACCGAATACAGGAAGGCCGCACCGGTGCCCACAGCGATCAGCGTGTTCATGTCCGCCGCGTGATGGCGGAAGCTGATCCAGGCGCGGCTGTAGAAATGGCGACCCGCCCAGGCCATGACGCCGGCCGTGAGGACGAGAAGGGTCCAGGAGAAGACCGCCGGGCTGATCGCATAGAGCCAGGGGACGACCCGCTCCAGGGCCGGGCTCATCGACTCCATGGCCCAGCGCATGAACGGATCGGCCACCGGCCCGCCGTGCACCTCCTCCCCATGGGATAGATTTGCACCGGCGACCATGAGCGGCATGGAGACGAGCATCGCCAAGGCGCCGAGAGCGCCGCTGACGATCGCCTTCCGCCGCAGCTCGCGATACTCCTCCTGCTGCGCGCGGTCGCGCTCCTCCTGCTCGGCAAAGGCGGTCCGCTCGGGGCGGGGGAGATCCGCGCCGTAACCCACGTCGCGGATCTTTTCCACCAGCGCCTCGGGCGAGGTGACGGACGGATCGTAGGTCACGCTGGCGTTCGCCATCATGAGGTTCACGCTCGCGTCCGCAACGCCCGGAGTCCGCTGGAGCGCCTTCTGCACGCCCGCCTGGCAAGCGGCGCAGGTCATGCCGCTCACCGGGATTGTGATCTTCTGCGTCGCCGCCTCGTTCTCGATCGGCGCACTGACTGTGGTAGCCATGAGATTCTCCTCGGGCCGGCTCAGCTCTGAGCTCAGCTTTGGACGACCAGCCGGCCGCGCAGCATGCTCATGCCGCAGGTGAACTCGAAGCTGCCCGTCCGGTCGGGCGTCAGCTCGACCGTGGTCTTCTGGAAAGCGGGCAGGAAGCGGCGGATGCCGAAATCGGCCAGCACGACCTCCTCAGAGCAGCTCGACGTCTCCTGCCGGTCGAAGACCAGGCGGGCGGGAATGCCTTTCCGGAGCCGCACCTCGGCCGGCTCATAGCCGCCGTGCACGGTGATGGTCACCTCCTGGACGCCGGCGGAGCCGACCGCGGCGGTGGCCGCCTGGCGCTCGGCCAGGAAGAAGTACCAGATCACCCAGGCGATCGCCGCGACCCCCGCGGCAACGACGATCCAATCCGCGGCGCTCATGCGACCCCCTCGGTGGCCGGACGCACCGCGTAGCCCGCGTCCTCCACGGCCTCCCGGATGCGCTGCATCGCCGCGCGTTCTGGGTCGTAAGTCACCCGCGCCGATCCGATCTCCACCTGATCCACATGGACCCCCTCCAGCCGGGAGAGAGCCTTCTGCACACGGGATACGCAGTGCCCGCAACTCATGCCATCGATTCGAAGTGTCGTCTGTTCCATGATGCCCTCCGTTGACGAGAACCAGTATACCCCCCCTCCCTATTTCGTCAACCTCCTTTTGAAGTCCTCCTGATAGAATGCGGCCTCCAGGAGGTCGAAAAATGCCGCGCCATCTTTCCGTTGCCATTCTTGCCGCTACCCTGATCGCGTTCATGGGATCGCCCGTCCGGGCCGATGAGGGGGCCGGAGCGAACGCTCTCGCGCAGGGGAGGGAGGCGTTGGCTCGGCGGGACTACCCGGGGGCCATCGAGCAACTGCGGAGCGCAGTGCGCACGCTCGATCCCGCGCGGGACGGTATGGTGCTCGGAGACGCCTGGCTCCAGCTTGGCATCGCCTATCTAAAAGGTCAGGACGATCCCGCGATGGCGTTGCGGGCCTTCCTCCAGAGTGCCGCAGCCTCGCCCGATCCGTCCACCGCCTGGCTCTGGGCCTCAATGGCCGCCGAGAAGCTGGGGCATGGGGACGAAGCCATGGCCTTCCGGATGCGTGCTGTTCCTCCAGCACCCGCGCCGCAACCGCAGCCCGCCGAGGCGGTCCCAGCCGAGAAACCTGACGCTGTGCAGCACTTCTTTGGCGAGGCCGAGCCCGCGAAACCGGGGAAGACCAAGGACACACAGGACGTCAAGGACGCAGAGAACAAAAAGGACGGGAAGAAAGTCGACGCGATCGACCATTTCTTCGGCGGCCAGGAACAAGATCCACCGCAAGACGAGGGTGAGGCCGAGACGAAACCGCCTTCTTGACTACTGCGCCATCACCCGCGCCAGCTCGAACAGCTCCATGTCGATCACCTTCCGGTTCGCCACGACCTCCTCGAGCGGCGTCGCACCCACCTCTCCGCAGATCAGCCCCAGCAGGACCCCATGCTCGCCCCGCGCCAGAGCCTGGACTGCCGCGGCGCCGAACCGGGTCGCGAGCAGGCGGTCGAACGCCCCCGGCGCGCCGCCGCGCTGCACATGGCCGAGGATCGTGGCCCGCAGATCGAAGCCGAGCCGCTCGCGGTGCTCGTGGAAATGCCGCACCAGCCACTCGGCATTGTGCTTGGCTCCCTCGGCCACCACCACCAGCGCATGCAGCTTCTTGCGATGGTAGTAGCACGAGTGCAGCTCCTCGGCGAGCTCCTCGGGGTCGACCTCCCGCTCCGGGATCACCACCGCCTCGGCGCCGCCGGCGATCGCCGCCATCAGCGCGAGATAGCCGCAGTCGCGCCCCATCACCTCGACCAGGAAGGCCCGGCGGTGCGACGAGGCCGTGGCCTTCAACCGGTCGATCGCCTCCAGGGCGATATTGAGCGCGGTATCGACCCCGATCGTGATCTCGGAGCCGTAGAGGTCGTTGTCGATCGTCGAGGCGACCCCCACCACCGGGAACCCGCGCGCGGACAGCGCGTGCGCTCCGGTCTGCGATCCGTTGCCGCCGATCACCACCAGGCCGTCGATCCCCGCCTGGCTCAGCGCGCTCAAGGCCTTGTCCTTGCCTTCGTCGGTCCGGAACTCCGGGCAGCGGGCACTGCCCAGGAATGTGCCCGCCTGCTGGATGATCCCGCCGACGTCGCGGGCCTGGAGCCGCGTGAGATCGCCGCTGATCAGGCCCGCGTACCCGCTGCGTACGCCGTAGACTTCCCAGCCCTGGTCGATCCCCGCCCGTGTGACCGCGCGGATGGCGGCATTCATCCCCGGGGCATCTCCACCACTCGTCAGTACAGCGATCCGTTGCATCCTTGTCTCTCCCTCCCATCAGCGACTCTACCGCACCAGGGGAGGCTGTATAGTCGTTGAGCGATGACGCAGCGGACACCCCTGACGCTGGAGGATTTGGGCTGGAACGACTTCTTCGCCGCGGCATTCGAGCCGCATGCGAAGCAGGGTCTCGTTCCCGCTCGGGTGATCCGGGAGAGCCGGGGCGTCCACGGCGTCACCACCGGTGACACGGAGCTCTCCGCCGCCTCCTCGGGCCGGCTTTGGCACGGCGAGGAGGGCGGCGGACCGCCGGCCGTGGGCGACTGGGTGGCCGTCCGCCTCCCGACCCTGCCGGAAGAGCCCGGGCTCATCCGCGCCATCCTCCCCCGCAAGAGCAAGTTCTCCCGCAAGGCCGCGGGCGCCCGCACCGACGAGCAGGTGGTGGCGGCGAACGTCGACACGGCCTTTTTGATGACGGGCCTCGACCACGATTTCAGCCCGCGCCGCATCGAGCGCTACCTGACCGCCGCCTGGGAGAGCGGCGTCGATCCGGTCCTCCTTCTCAATAAGGCCGACCTGGACGCCGAGCTCGAAGCGCACGTGCACGAGGTCGAGACGATCGCCATGGGTCTTCCAGTCCATGCGATCAGCGCGAAGCGGGGCGAGGGGATCGAGGCGCTTGCGCCCTATCTCGGGCGCGGGAAGACGATCAGCGTCCTCGGCTCCTCGGGCGTGGGGAAGTCGACGCTGATCAACCGCCTTCTCGGCAGTGAGACCCAGCGGATCGGCGCGGTGCGGCAGAGCGACGACCGCGGGCGCCACACCACGACGCACCGCGAGCTGTTCATGCTGCCCGGCGGCGGGTTGATCCTGGACACGCCGGGCATGCGCGAGCTGCAGCTCTGGGAAGCCGACGAGGGGTTCGGCGCCGCCTTCGCCGACATCGAAGAGCTGGCCGCGGGATGCCGCTTCGGCAATTGCCATCACACCGGCGAGCCCGGCTGCTCCGTGGAAGCCGCCGTAGCGAGCGGCGAGCTCGCGCCCGAGCGTCTCGAAAGCTGGCGCAAGCTCCAGCGCGAGATGGAGCTGACCCGCGCCCGCCAGGATGAGCTGATCCGCTTGCGCGAAAAGCAGCGCGTCAAGGCCATCCACAAGGCCCAGAGAAACTTCCGCCCGCGGCGTTGAGCCCTCTCACCGGAGCCGAAAAGCGCGACAGCTACTCCAGCTTGCGTGCTTGCTTCCTTGAAACAGCGGTGAATTGGACGATTCGGGCGTATTGACGGCTTCCACCTGTGGTATCGTTCTCATCAACCGTGCAGTGAGTAGTCAGGGCTGTTGCCGGGTCGGCGGTTCTACAGGTTTGCGTCTGCCCCAGAAGACCAGCGAACGGGTCTGTTTCTTGAGCTGCGCGGGAGATCTTCATGTATCTGTCTCTTCAACTTTTTGGGTTGTCCCTGTCACGCGCCGCCAGTCCTCGGCAATTTGCCGAGGTGCGCGGCCTCGCCTTCCGAGGAAGCTCCAGGATGAACACACTCCGGTCCGCTCGCGCTCCCTTCGTCCTCGTCGCCCTGCTGCTGACGGCCGTCGGGGTTTTCTGGGCGGCGCCTGCCGCCGCCCAGTTCGATGGGTACACCGTCCCCTTGTGCCGCGTCTTCGACAGCCGCGGCGCCAGCACACCGAACGTGCCGGCCCACAAGCCGCTGCAGCAGGGTGTGACGTATACGGTTCCGGTTGCCGGAGTGTGCTCGGTTCCGGCCTCCGCCGCCGCGGTGACCGTCAATGTGACGATCGTCGGCGCGACCGGATCCGGTGAGCTGCAGGTCTTTCCCGTGGGCTTGCCGCCGCCCCCCTCGCTGGATGCGCTCCCCTTCAGCGCAGGGCGGACGCAGGCAAGGCTCTACATGGTGCCGCTTGGGACCGGTGCCAATGCCGGTCTTCTGGGCTTCCTCGCCACCATGCCTTCGAGCCCGGTGGGCACGTATCACCTGGTCATCGACGTTTCCGCCTACTTCATGAACAACACGATCGTGGGGAACGATGCGGCGACCGTGCTGGAGGATGCGGCGGCGACCCCGATCAATGTGCTGGCCAATGACAGCGATCCGGACGACACGCTCACGATCACCTCGGCATCCGATCCGGCCAATGGGACCGTGGTCCTGACTCCGGCGGCTCCTCCGTACACGGGTCTGACCTACCAGCCGGATGCAAACTACTGCAACACTCCGCCGGGCACCACGCTCGACACGTTCACCTATACGCTGAATACTGGCTCGATCGGGCCCGTGGAAGTGACGGTGACCTGTGTGAACGATGCGCCGGCGGGGACGGACAAGACCGTCGGGACGAGCGAGAATACCGACTACACCTTCGCGGCGTCCGACTTCGGGTTCACGGACCCGAATGACAGCCCGGCCAATGCTCTCCAAGCGGTCGTCATTACGACCCTCCCCGCGGTGGGCAGTCTCAAGCTTTCGGGTGTTGCGGCGACCGCCGGGCAGTCGATCGCGGTCGCCAACATCCCCAACCTGACGTTCAGCCCGGCGACGGCCGGGAACGGCTCGCCGTATGCGAGCTTCACGTTCCAGGTGCAGGACGATGGCGGGACGGCGAACAGCGGCATCGATCTCGATCCGACGCCGAATACTCTTTCTATCAACGTCAACGGCATCAACGACGCCCCCGCCGGGACCGATGGCTCGGTGACTCTTCTCGAGGACGGCAGCCACTCGTTCGCCGCCGCCGACTTCGGCTTCACCGATCCGAGCGACACGCCCGCGAACGCGTTCCAAGCGGTGACGATCACGACCCTGCCCACCGCCGGCAGCCTGACGCTGTCGGGCAACCCGGTGGTGGCCGGGCAGTCGATTCCGGTTGCCAGCCTCGGCAATCTGGTGTTCACCCCGGCGGCGAACGCGAACGGCACGCCGTATGCGACGTTTACCTTCCAGGTGCAGGACAATGGCGGTACGGCTGGCGGCGGCGTGGACCTTGATCAGTCGCCGAACACACTCACGCTTAACGTGACGGCGGTCAACGATGCGCCCGCTGGCACGAACAAGACCGTGACCACTATGGAAGGGGCGCAGTACACCTTCACTGCGGCGGACTTCGGCTTTACCGATCCGATCGACACTCCGGCCAATGCCCTCCAGTCGGTGGTGATCACGACTCTGCCGGCCGCTGGCAGCCTGACCTTGTCCGGCTCCGCCTTTGCCGCGGGCACTGAGATCTCGCTGGCCAACATCACCGGCGGCAACCTCAAGTTCGCCCCGGCGGCGAACGCCTCCGGCTCCCCGTACACCAGCTTCACGTTCCAGGTGCGGGATGACGGAGGCACCGCCAATGGCGGCGTCGATCTGGACGCCTCGGCGAACACGATCACCATCGACGTGACCGCGGTCAACAGCGCGCCGGCCGGCACCAATAAGACGGTGACGACGTTGGAGGACACGCAATACACCTTCACCGTGGCGGACTTCGGCTTCACCGATCCGAACGACAGCCCGGCCGATGCGTTCCAGTCGGTGGTGATCACGACGCTGCCGGCGGCGGGAAGCCTGACGCTCTCCGGCTCCGGCTTCGCGGCGGGCACCGAGATTCCGGTGGCGAGCCTCACCGCCGGCAATCTGAAGTTCACCCCGGCCGCCAACGGGGCCGGCGCGGCCTACGCCAGCTTCACCTTCCAGGTACGGGACGACGGCGGTACTGTCAATGGTGGTATCGACCTCGACGCTTCGCCGAACACGATGACCATCGACGTGACCGCGGTCAACGACGCGCCGGCGGGCACCGATGGCGCGGTGGCGGCATTCGAGGACACGCAGTACACGTTCGCGGCAGCCAACTTCGGGTTCACCGATCCGATCGACACTCCGGCGAACGCGCTGGCTTCGGTGGTGATCACGACGCTGCCGGCGGCGGGGAGCCTGACGCTCTCCGGCTCCCCCTTCGCGGCGGGCACCGAAATCTCGGTGGCGAACATCAACGCCGGTGATCTGAAGTTCACTCCGGCGGCCAACGCCGTGGGAAGCCCGTACACCAGCTTCACCTTTCAGGTGCGGGACGACGGCGGCACGACCAACAGCGGAGTCGATCTCGACGCCTCGGCCAACACGCTCACCATCAACGTGACGGCGGTGAACGACGCACCGGCCGGCACCAATGGCACCGTAACCACCTTCGAGGACACGCAGTACACCTTCACGGCGGCGGACTTTGGGTTCACCGATCCGAACGACACGCCGGCGAACACGCTGGCCTCGGTAGTGATCACGACGCTGCCGGCGGTGGGCAGCCTGACGCTCTCCGGTTCGCCCTTTGCGGCAGGCACGGAGATCTCGCTGGCCAACATCACCGCCGGCAATCTGAAGTTCACCCCGGCGGCCAACACCTCGGGCAGCCCGTACACCACATTCACGTTCCAGGTGCGCGACAACGGCGGCACGGCCAACGGCGGTGTGGATCTCGATGCCTCGGCCAACACGCTGACCATCAACGTGACGGCGATCAACGACGCGCCGGCCGGCACGAACGGCACGGTCTCCACCTTCGAGGAGACCCAGTACACGTTCACGGCGGCGGACTTCGGGTTCACCGATCCGAACGACAGCCCGGCGAACACGCTGGCCTCGGTGGTGATCACGACGCTGCCGGCGGCGGGAAGCCTGACGCTCTCCGGCTCCCCCTTCGCGGCGGGCACGGAGATCTCGCTGGCCAACATCACCGCCGGCAACCTGAAGTTCACGCCGGCGGCCAACGGGTTCGGTACCCCCTACACCAGCTTCACGTTCCAGGTGCGGGACAACGGTGGCACGGCCAACGGCGGCGTGGATCTCGACGCGTCGCCCAACACGCTGACAGTTAACGTGACGGCGATCAACGATGCGCCGGCCGGCACGAACAACACGGTGGCCGCATTCGAAGACACGCAGTACACGTTCACCGCGGCCAATTTCGGATTCACCGATCCGAACGACAGCCCGGCGAACGCCCTGGCCTCGGTGGTGATCACGACGCTGCCGGCGGCGGGTACGCTAACGCTCTCCGGCTCTCCATTCGTGGCAGGCACTGAGATCTCGGTGGCCGACATCAACGCGGGCAATCTCAGGTTCCAGGCGGCGGCCAACGCGGCCGGCTCGCCTTACACAATCTTCACCTTCCAGGTGCGGGACGACGGCGGCACGGCCAATGGCGGCGTGGATCTCGATCCGACGCCCAATACCATGACCATCAACGTCACGGGTATCAACGACGCTCCGGCCGGCGTCGACAGCACGGTGACCGGGACCGAGGACACGCTGTACACCTTCACCCTCGCCGACTTCGGGTTCAGCGATCCGAACGACAGCCCGCCGAACTCCCTCCAGTCGGTGGTGATCTCCTCGCTGCCGGCCCTGGGCAGCCTGACGCTCTCCGGCTCTCCGTTCGCGGCGGGTACCGAGATCACGGCGGCGAACATCTCCGCCGGCAACTTGAAGTACCTCGGCGCGGCGAATGGGTTTGGCACTCCGTACACCAGTTTTACGTTCCGGGTGCGCGACAACGGCGGCACGGCTAATGGCGGTGTCGACCTCGATCCGACGCCGAACGCCGTGACCATCAACCTCACGCCGGTCAACGATCCGCCGGTCGCTGACAATGACACTTTCGACTTCATCGGCAACACCGAGCTTCGGGTCGACATGGGCGCCGGCTCGACGCCGGCCGCGCTTGAAACCACTCCGACCACATTCGGCGTGATCGATGGCGACAGCGATCCGGTGGAAGGCAATGCCATCTCGGTGACGGCGATCACCGTCGGTGCCTGCACGGACAACTCGGTGCCGCTCGACTGCAGCGATCCCGCCGTGGGCCGGGTGCAGATGCAGTCGAATGGCCGCTTCACCTTCGAGCCGGCGGCCGGCGACACGGGAGGGACTGAGACCTTCTCGTACACTTTGACGGACGACGGCACGCCGTCCCCGGCGAGCACCACCGCGACCGTCACACTCACCCGGTTCGAGCGCGTCTGGTACGTCAATCCGGCGGCGGCCGGCGGTGGCAACGGCACGTCGGTGGCGCCGCTCAACGCCCTAACCGCCCTGAATGGGGCGGGCGGCGCGGGAGACTCGGACTCCCCGAGCGACTACATCTTCATCTATAGCGGCACGCTGGCCGGCGCCATCGAGCTCGAGGCCAACCAGCACCTGATTGGCCATGGTGCGGGCCTCTCGATCCCGGTGAACCTGAACGCCAACGGCTCGCCCACCAGCCTGGTCTCGGTGAGCACTCGGCCGCAGGTCACCAATGCCTCTGGCGATACCGTAAAGGCGACGACGGCGATGCCGGTCGAGATCCGCGGCCTGAGCCTGGCGAGCAGCAGCGGCAATGCCATCGATCTGACCACGGCGGCGGCGCTGACCGGCTCGTCGACCTTGACCATCACCGACAACCAGTTCCGCGGCGCCACTGCCGAGGGGATCGACGTCAACCTCAACGCCGGCACCACCGGCACGTTGACGCTTAACCTCACCAACAACAGCTGGAGCGCGGCCGGCACCCATACCGGAAACGCCGTCGACATCAACCGTGCAGCGGGCACGTTGCGGCTCGACTTCAGCAACAACACGGGGATCCTCTCGACCGGCGCCAGCGCCGTCGTCATCAACGGCGGCGCCGCGGCGAACACGACGATCACCGGCTTCGCCAACAACTCGGTGCACCAGAACACCGCCGGCGGTGGCATCACGGTGTCCAACGTCACCTTCGACTCCAATGTCGGCGCCGCGAACCTGCAGACGGTATCGGGTGGCAGCACCGTAATCGGAACCTCGGGAGACGGCGTCGGCACGTCGGGCGTGGTGATGAGCGCGGTTACCGGTGATCTCAGCTTCACTGATCTTGACGTCTTCTCGAGCAACGGCGCCGCGGTGTCGGTGGCCGGCACGGGGGCATTCACGGGAGCGGCAGGAACGCGGCTCACCGTGGGCGCCGGGGTCGCGATCTGGAGCGCCAACGGCGGTCCGGCGGCGGACGTTTCGCAGGCGACGATCGACCTGCAGCTCTCGACGCTCACGAGCACCAACAGCACGACCACGGGCGTGGCGCTGAACAACGTGGCCGGCACCTTCTCGGCTGGCTCGGGCAGCAGCATCAGCAACACCTCGGGGACCGGCTTCCAGGTGGGGAGCAGCAGCGCAACCGTCAGCTACGACGGCACGATCACCACTACCACAGGAAAGGGTGTCGACCTGACGAGCAACACGGGCTCGACGATCAGCTTCACGGGAACGCTGAATCTGAGCAGCGGCGCGAACACCGCCTTCAATGTCACGGGTGGCGGGACGGTGACGGCGACGAACACCTCCAGTACGCTGACGAGCACGACCGGCACGGCGTTGAACGTGGCGAGCACGACGATTGGGGCGGGTGGGTTGAAGTTCCGGAGCATCTCGTCGAATGGCGGTGGAAGCTCCGGCATTGTGCTCAACAACACGGGCAGCTCCGGTGGTCTGGCGGTGGGTGGCAATGGTGGCTCCTGCACGAGTGCTGCAACCTGCACCGGCGGCGCGATCCAGAATAAGACCGTCGATGGGATCTCGTTGAACAATACGCGGGGCGTGTCGCTGACTCGTATGTTCATCGACAACAACGATGGCAGCGGGATCTTCGGCGATGACGTGACGGATTTCTCGCTGATCAACAGCATGGTGAGTAACAGCGGTGATACGCAGAACGGTTCGGAGGCCGGACTGCGCTTCAACGAGCTGCTCGGTAACTGCGCCATCACTAATAGCACCATCACCGGCTCGTCGGAGGACAACATCCGCATGACGCCGGCGAGTGGAGTGCTGACCAACCTCGCCATCTCCGGTAGCACGATTAGCTCGTGCGCGGCTCCGGTGGCCTGCAACGGCTTGGTGTTAATTGCTACGGGAACTGCCGACCTGACGTTCAATGTGACGGGGACGACGTTCTCGAGCAACAAATCGAGCGCGTTCCTCCTCAGTATGTCCAACACCTCCAAGGCGACCGCCAACGTCTCGGCGAGCACGTTCAGTGACAACACCATGGGAGTTGATCTGTCGAATGCTCTGAGCGCCGATCTCACGTTCGATATCGATACCAACACGTTCCTGCGGCATGCCAACAACGCGGTCAACATCATCAGTGGAACGACGGCCACCAATGCAGCGCAGTTGACGGGCAAAGTACGGAACAACATCATTGGTGACAACAACTCGAATTCTGGCTCTCGCGACGCGTTCGGTATTGCCATTGACGCGGATGGCGATGTGGACGCGGTGATCTCGGTCACCAACAACACGATCAAGCACACAGATTTTGAAGGAATTTTCGCGGAGTCGGCATTCGACGACGATGCCGACGCGGAGACCGGGAAGCTAGATCTGACGCTGACGGGCAACAACGTAGGCGCGCCGGACGACAACTCGGCGTTCCCAATCGGCGCTATCTACGGCGTGCGTCTCGAGTCGCGACGGACGACGGCTCTCTGTCTAGACATCTCTGGAAATACAGCGGCGAGCACAGGTGGCCTCTCACACTTCAGAGTCCGTCAGCGTGATACCTCGACCTACAAGTTAGAGCGCTTTGTAGGAGATGGGACGAACGACTCGGTGGTGGCAAGCTTTATTGCCGCTCAAAACGCGGGTGGCAGTACAGCATCGGCCACTCATGCTACGACCTACACCGGTGTCGCCAACGGCGCTTGCCGGAAACCGTGATATGACCCTTCTGGTATGAGAGGAGGACTCATGAAAAGGAGTGGACAATGGCAGAGCCTTTCCTGAGTGAGGTCCGGATCATGTCGTTCGTGTTTGCCCCCAAGGGCTGGGCATTGTGCAACGGCCAGCTCTTGCCCATCAATCAGAACCAGGCGCTCTTCTCGCTCCTGGGCACGACCTTTGGAGGGGACGGGAGAGTCAACTTCGCGCTGCCGGATCTGCGCGGGCGCACACCGATTCATGTCGGCTCGGGCCATACGTTGGGGGAGAGAGGAGGGGAGCAGGCGCACACTCTGTCGATTGCCGAGTTGCCGACGCACACGCACGTGCTCAACGCCTCCTCGAGTGCTGGCAGCGCACCTGTACCGAACGTTTCGGGAAGCGGAACCATCCTCGCAAGCACGCCGCTGCAGATCTACAACCCACCGAACAATCTGGTGGCCGTGAATGCCACTACCGTCACGAACGTCGGTGGCAGCCAAGCGCACCTTAACATGCAGCCGTTTCTCACCCTCAGTTTCTGCATCGCCCTTCAGGGCATCTTCCCAAGCCCGACCTAGGAGAAGCGGTCATGGCACAACCATACGTTGGTGAGATCCGCATGTTCGCCGGGAATTTTGCTCCCGCAGGTTGGATGTTCTGCGAGGGGCAACTCCTGCCGATCTCCGAAAACGAAACACTGTTCCAGCTCATCGGAACAACCTATGGCGGCGACGGGCAATCGACCTTCGCGCTGCCCGATCTGCGCGGCCGTATCCCCATCCATCAAGGAAACGGGTTTATTCTCGCCGAGACGGGAGGCGCCGAGGAGATTACGTTAACGGTGAATCAGATTGCGGCGCACTCACATCCCTTGCTGGCCTCGTCGGATCCGGCCAGTTCGGGGAATCCGCAAAACATGGTGGTAGCTGCATCGCGGACGGCTGGCCAGTTTCTTTACCTGGAAGACACGCCCATAGTTAACATGGCTGCAACCTCGATTTCTTCAACGGGTGGGAGCCAACCTCACACGAACTTTCAGCCTTACTTGTGCGTGGACTTCATCATTTCATTGTTCGGGATCTTCCCGTCTCCAACCTAGGAGGGAGCCATGGCCGACCCCTTTGTAGCCGAAATCCGGATCTTCCCGTTCAACTTCGCCCCCAAGGGCTGGGCGTGGTGCGATGGTCAGTTGCTGCCGCTGTCGCAGAACACCGCGCTCTTTTCACTCCTGGGAACTACCTACGGCGGTGATGGAAAGTCGAATTTTGCACTACCCGACCTCCAAGGCCGTGCTCCGATGCATCCAGGCCAAGGCCCCGGTCTGTCTCTGCACGACCTAGGGGAGACCGGAGGGTCCGAGACTGTGACCCTCTTGGAGTCAGAGATTCCTGCACACAGTCATGCATTGCGCGGCAACAACAATCTCGGAGATACGCCTACACCGGGCGGAAACGCTCTGGCCAGATATGCTAACAACAACGTCTATCAGCAAACGGTCAGCGCGAACCTCGTTTCAATGGCGCCCGAGTCGCTGCCCCCTGCCGGCGGTGACCAGCCGCACAACAACCTCCAGCCCTATCTGACGTTCTACTTTTGCATTGCGCTCCAGGGGGTCTTCCCGCCGCGAACCTGATCGATCTCGCCCCCGTGCTCTTGTCATTTTGATGTTCTTTTCTGGTGCCTCAGGAGGAAGCTATGCGAATCTTTTCTGCGCGGCCGGGGCAGGAGGGCTCTGGGCTCCGGCGGCGCGATTTTCTTGTTCTTGGCTCGACACTGGCGCTCTCGCCGCTGTTCTCCGATCTGGCTCTTGCGCAGTCTCTCGTGACCGCCGAGGGCACCGTCCGTCCCCTTCCGGTCGGCTTTCTCGAAGGGAGCCGCGAGATCCCGGATCTGCGGCACCTCTCAAGCTGGATTCAGCAGCCCCGCCTTGCGGCGGGTGCGAGTTGGGATGACGGAGAGCCTCTCCGCATCGTCCCGGCGGCCGAGCTGTTCCAGGGTGACACAGAGCTCATCGGCCGGCCGCTGCAGCTGGCGATCCGCGGACTCTATCCTCCTGCGGCCCTGGTTCGGCAGCGTCGGCGGGAGCTGCCGGTCCAGATCGATCTCGACGTGCTGTTCCCCTCCCCCGATCCGGCCTTCCCGGAGCCTCTGCGCTTCCATGCCTGGAGCTTCCGGCGGCGGCCCGGGTGGAACCCGAGCCCTCCCATCAAGTTCACCTTCCCGCTCGATTGGGAGGCGCTGCCTGAGTTGGAGATCCGCGTCGTGCCAGCCGGCGGGCTCGCGCCGGTCCGTATGCGGACGCGGTTCACCTTCGACGACGAAACGGGACGGCCGCGGCTTCAGCGAGGACTGTACTTGCTCGGGACGGTCCCGGATGTCTGGCGGTCTTCGGTCTCTGTGCAAGCCGTCGCTCGGACGGCGCCGCTCGAGCTCGTGTCCGTGCTGATGTCAATCGAGCCGGTGGAATTGGCGCTGGAGTGAGCCTCTCCCTCCGCCCCATCGGCCCGGAGGACATGCCGTTCCTCCTTCGGCTCTACCGCAGCACTCGAGAGGATGAGCTGGCCATGATCGTCGATTGGTCCGACGAGCAGAAGGACTGGTTCATCCTCATGCAGTTCAACGGCCAGCACACGTGGTATCAGGAGCACTACGTCGGCGCGTCGTTCGACATCGTCCTGGTCGACGGCGTGCCGGCGGGGCGACTGTATGTGCACCGGCGGGAGAAGGAGATCCGTCTGGTGGACATCTCCTTCCTGCCGGAATTCCGCAACCAGGGTCTCGGCACCAACCTCCTGCGTGATTTGTTTGCTGAGGCCGAGGCCGCGGGCACGCCGCTGACCATCCACGTCGAGAAGTTCAATCCTGCCATGCGCCTCTACCAGCGCCTGGGTTTCACCCGCATCGGAGAGACGGGTCCCTACGACCTCATGGAATGGAAGCCCATGTCGGCGCCGTCTCCCGACGTGCTCAGCTGAGCTCTATCTGACGTGTCGGACGGGTGTCCGACACGTCACCGACGTGTCGGTCCAGATGCCTCAGGGCTCGTTCGTCCTGGGGCGGGCGGACACGAAGCCCCTGGCTCGTCCCTTGCTCTTCCGGCTTGGCTGCCCCGCACGATCCGCTCGATGCCCAGCCAGGCGAAAGCGAGTTGAGCCATGCGTGTGACGAGCTACGAAGAATATATCGCATATCGTTGAAGATCGATTAGAACAGCACGATTCTTGCAACCATCACCTGTGTCCCCGATTCAGGTAGGACCAGCCCCCTAGGAATCGAGCGTTCACAGTGACAAGGAGGTCACCGACGATGAAAACATTACGAGTCACCGTGCAAATCTGTGCACTACTTTGCGGGCTTGCGCTCGTGGCGGGGGCTGCTTCAGCTGCACCCCTGACCTTGAGCGGGAGCATGCTCTTCTCTTCCCTTGACGGCTCGGCTCAGGATTCCGACGGCTTGGCCAATGGAGTCTTCACAGTGTCCGGTGACCTGGTGATCGACGGCACGATCTCCTGCAACGACGACTTGCCTCTGGGGACAGGGGCCAGTGCCTGCCCGATTCGGATCTCGGTATCCGGCGATCTGACGTTGGAGGCGGGGAGCGGAATCTTTGCCGAGAACCGCCGGGGCAACGGCAACGGCGGCAACGTCCGGCTGGACGTAGGCGGTGATCTGACCTTGCTCGGGCCGGACGCCTCCCTCCCCGGCGCCATCGTTTCCACGAGCCGGACCACCGGCACTGTTGGGACCGCCGGCAGCTTGACCGCCGAAGTCGCCGGCACGGTCGACCTTCAGGCAGGCTCGGTTCTGGCTGCGAGCAGCCTGGGTGGAAACGCAGGGGCGATCTCCGTAACAGGAGAGACTGTGAGTGTGGCGGGGCTCATCGCCTCCGGTGGCAGCCGGACCGTTCTTTCCTCCCGGTTCTCGGGCGATGCGCTGGGTAGCGGCAACAGTGGACAATCCGGTGGGACGATCCACTTACGGGCGCTGGGCGCGACAGAGCCTGGCCTTAGCATCCAGCCTGAAGCGACCGTGGTTTCTCAGGGCGAGGGCGGTGGCGGCCGGCTCGTTCTCCTCGACGCCTGCGGGATCGAGGTGCGTGGCCTTGTCGCTTCACTCTCCAGAAACAACGGCCCGTCCCAAGTGGCGCTCCGTTCGGGCAAGGGCATTCTTGTGGATGGTCGAGATCTCGGCAGCGCCACGCCCGCCGCAGGACGGTTTGGCCGGGTTCGGGCCGACGGAACGCAGCAGGGAGCCGCCGGTTATCTGGTCGATCTCTTCGCCGCGTCCCAGATTCAGGTTCTCGGCTCGTCCACGACCGGTCTCTTCGCGGTGAGCTCCGCCCCTGGCAACCAGCCCCTTCGGAATGCCGGCGGCACGATTACCGCCATTTCCCTTGATGGGACTCTCAATGCCACCGGGAACGCTTTCGAGACCGGGCGGGACATCCAAGGTGACAAGGGTGGCGTCATTGACCTGCAAGCGCGGGGCGATGTAACCCTCGACGGTGCAAAACTGCGGGCCGTGGGCGGCTTCACCTCGACTCTGAGCACCAACGTCCGGGCGGGTGGCCACATCGATGTCCGCTCGTTCCAGGGCGCAGTGAGCTGGACGTTCGGCGCCGGCGACGTGAGACCCACCGGTACCGGCGTGCCAGCGGCTCGCCGCGGAACAATCGGGATCACAGCCTGCTCGACCGTGGATACCACGGGTACCCAGTTCCCGGTCAGCGGAAGCGCTGTTCCACCCTTCCCGGTGGAAGACGAAGGCGTCTGCTCGCCCGCTGCTCCGTCTTTGCCGGCTGGCGAGCCACCGCTGCCGGTCTGCGCTCCCCCGAACGAGCCCCCAGCGCCGTCTGGCGGTCCGTTCTCCATCGCGGAGAACAGCGCTAATGGGACGGTGGTAGGGACGGTGTCGGCCAACGACCCTGACGCGGGTCAAACGCACACTTTCTCGATTCTTGCGGGGAACACCGGCGGGGCTTTCACGATCGGCTCGTCCACGGGTCAGATCACGGTCGCCGATAGCACGGCGCTCGATTTTGAGACGACTCCGTCGTTCTCCTTGACCGTCCAGGCAACGGATGACGGAGCCCCGGCGCAGTCTGGCACGGGTACGGTGGTCGTGAACCTGACCGATGCCAACGATCGGCCGACGATCACCGGGATCGCGAACCAGACGATCGACGAAGACACATCGACCGCTGCGCTCGCCTTCACCATCGGCGATGCCGAGACGGCGGCGGGCACCCTGACGGTCAGCGGGACGTCAGCGGATACGACGCGCATCCCGAACGCCAACATCGTGTTTGGCGGCAGCGGCGCGAACCGTACGGTGACGGTCACTCCGGCCCCCAACCAGTTTGGAGGTCCAGTGGCCATCACCATCACCGTAAATGACGGCTCGGGTGCGCCGAACGCTACGAACAGCACGACGTTCAACGTGACGATCAATGCAGTCAACGACCAGCCGACGGTCACCGGGATCACCAACCAGACGATCGATGAGGACACCGCGACCGGCGCGCTGGCCTTCACCGTCGGCGACACCGAGACTGCGCCCGGCTCGATCACCGTCTCCGCGATCTCGTCGGACCAGACACTCATCCCGAACGCCAACATCGTGTTCGGCGGCAGCGGCGCCAACCGCACCGTGACGGTGACGCCGGCCGCCAACCAGTCCGGCGGCCCGGTGACCATCACAATCACCATTAACGATGGCTCGGGTGCACCGAACGCGACGAACAGCACGATGTTCACTGTGACTGTTAATGCGGTGAACGATCAGCCGACGATTACCGGGATCACCGATCAGACCATCGACGAGGACACCTCGACCGCTGCGCTCGCCTTCACCATCGGCGACATCGAGACGGCTGCGGGCTCGCTGACGGTCAGCGGAACGTCTTCGGATCAGACGCGCATCCCGAATGCCAACATTGCGTTCGGCGGCAGCGGCGCCAACCGCACCGTGACGGTTACCCCGGCTCTCGACCAGTTCGGCGGTCCGGTGACGATCACCATCACCGTCAACGACGGCTCCGGGGCTCCAAACGCCACGAACAGCACGACCTTCACCGTGACGGTCAATTCGGTGAACGACCAGCCCACGATCACCGGGATCGCCAATCAGACGATCGACGAGGACACCTCGACGGGCGTGCTCGCCTTCACCATTGGGGACATCGAGACGGCGGCGGGCTCTCTGACTGTCAGCGGCTCCTCGTCAAACACGACGATCATTCCCAATGGCAACGTCGTGTTCGGCGGCAGCGGTGCCAACCGCACGGTGACGGTGAATCCGGCGCCTAACCAGTTTGGCGGCCCGGTGACGATCACGATCACGGTCAACGATGGATCGGGTCAGCCGAACGCCACAAACAGCACCGTGTTCACCGTTACAGTCAACCCGGTCAACGATCCACCGTCGCTGGCGGACACGACGCTCGACTACAAGGTGCTTGGTAACACGCAGCTGCGCGTTGGCGAGACGACGACTGGCAACAGCGTTCTGCACCTGCGGGACAATCAGGACCTACTCGAGAAGTCCGGGCCTACCGACATCGATGGCCCACTGCCATTTGATGTGGTGGTGATTGCCAACCCGACCAACGGCCAGCTGAGCCCTAATGGTGACGGCACATTCCGGTACGAACCAAACGCAGGCTTCGAGGGGACCGATTCATTCCAAGTGCGAGTCCGCGACGCCGCCGGTGCTCAGAGCGTGCCGGTGACCGTCTCCCTCAACGTTTCTCAGATGGTGTGGTACGTGCGTGACGTCGTGGACGGGGACAATCCGGCGGATGGGGACGACGGCCGGTCGACCAACGCGTTCGAGGTTTTGAGCGACGTCGAGCCGGTGGTGACCGATAACGATTTCATCTTTGTCTTCGAGGGCACCACCAGCACAACGCCGCTTGACGGTGGCATCGACATCGACAACACCGGCGTCAAGCTCCACGGCCAAGGCGTTGGACTCACCGTTCCTGGATTCGGGGAGCTGATCCCGGCCGGCAACCGGCCGCGGATCACGAATAGCGGAGCGGCCGGCGCGCCCGAGGACAACGGTGTCAACGTCATCGCGACCGCGGCGAGCCTGACCGGGATCGAGATCCGCGGTCTCGATATCTCCGGGCGCGACAATGCCATCGACGTGACTGCCACGGGAGCGAACACCGCGAGTGTCGATATCCGCGACAACGTCGTCTCAGGCGCTGGCCTTGAGGGAATCGATGTGAACGCTGGGAGCACCGGAACGGTCACCCTGGCAATTCGTGGCAACACACTGACGGCCATGGGAGCTGCGATCGATATTCAGAGAACCGCCGGAACGGTCTACATCAGGGACTTCGGCAACAACGTGGTGAGCGGAAACACCGGCGGGACTGGAATTAACATCCTTGGGGCCATCTTTGACGCGGCACCAGGCGGCTCGTTCGACCCAGTGAACGGCAATGTGACCGTGATCGGTGCCCCCGGAAATGGAGTGGGGCAGTCAGGCATGGTGCTGACCAGTGTTCAGGGGAACCTGAGCTTCTCGGATCTGGACATCTTCGCCGACAGCGGCGCGGGTCTGCGGGTCTCCGGTGCTGGGAGCGGGATGACCTTCGGCGTATTGCCAGGGGTAGGCATCATCGAGGCGACGGGCGGGCCGGCTGTAGATGCGGCTTCCTTGGCGCTTTCCCTCCCGCTTTCGTCAATCAAGAGCACGAACAGCCCGACCACCGGCTTGGCGCTGAACAGCGTGACCGGAACGTTCTCGGCGGAGGCGGGGAGCAGCATCAGCAACATCACGAGCGCTTCCGGTACCGCTTTCCAAGTCGGCAGCAGCAACGCCGCCATCACCTACAAGGGCACGATCAGCACGACTCAAGGCAAAGGCGTCGACCTGACCGGCAACACAGGCTCGACGATTGACCTGCAGGGAACCCTGACACTCAGCACAGGAACGAACACAGCGTTCAACGCCACGGGTGGTGGAACGGTCACTGCGACGGATACGGCAAGCACGTTGACGAGCACGACGGGGACTGCTCTGAACGTGGCAAATACAACGATTGGCGCGAGCGGTCTGAAGTTCCGGAGTATCTCATCGAACGGTGGTGGGGGCTCAGGCATCGTGCTCAACAACACGGGCAGCTCCGGTGGTTTGGCGGTGGGCGGAAACGGGGGCTCCTGCACGAGTGCTGCAACCTGCACAGGTGGCGCGATCCAGAACAAGACAGTCGATGGGGTCTCGTTGAACAACACGCGGAGCATCTCTCTGGCTCGTATGTTCATCGACAACAACGATGGCAGCGGGATCTTCGGCGATGATGTGACGGACTTCTCGCTGATCAACAGCGTAGTGAGTAACAGTGGTGATACGCAGAACGGTTCTGAGGCCGGACTGCGCTTCAACGAGTTGCTCGGTAACTGCGCTATCACCAATAGCACCATCACCGGCTCGTCCGAGGACAACATTCGCATGACGCCGGCGAGTGGAGTGCTGACGAATCTTGCCATCTCCGGCAGCACGATCAGCTCGTGCGCGGCGCCGGTGGCCTGCAACGGCTTGGTATTGATTGCTACGGGTACTGCCGACCTGACGTTCAACGTGACCGGGACGACGTTCTCGAGTAACAAGTCGAGCGCGTTCCTCATCAGCATGTCCAATACCTCTAAGGGTACCGTCAACGTCTCTGGGAACACCTTTAGCGACAACACCCTAGGCGTCGATCTATCAAATGCCCTAAGCGCCGATCTCACCTTCGATATCGATACCAACACGTTCCTGCGGCATGCCAACAACGCGGTCAACATCATCAGTGGGACGACGGCAACCAACGCGGCACAGTTGACTGGCAGGGTGCGCAACAACATCATCGGTGACAACAACTCGAACTCGGGCTCTCGCGACGCGTTCGGTATTGCCATCGACGCAGATGGCGATGTGGACGCGGTGATTTCGGTGACCAACAACACGATCAAGCACACAGACTTTGAAGGGATCTTCGCGGAGTCGGCATTCGACGACGACGCTGACGCGGAGACTGGGAAGCTAGACCTCACACTGACGGGAAACAACGTAGGCGCACCGGACGATAACTCGGCGTTCCCGATCGGAGCGATCTATGGAGTTCGCCTTGAGTCGCGGCGTACGACGTCGCTCTGCCTGGACATCTCTGGAAATACGGCAGCGAGCACAGGTGGCTTGGCGCACTTCAGGATCCGCCAGCGCGACGCTTCAACCTACAAACTGGAGCGTTTCGTAGGAGACGGGACGAACGATTCTGTGATAGCCAGCTTCATTTCCGCTCAGAACGCGGGTGGCAGCACCGCCTCGGTCACCCATACTACGACCTACACCGGTGTCGCCAACGGCGCTTGCCGGAAACCATAAATACAGGACACCAAGGGACACCCGAGAAACCTTAGGGTCCAAAAGGAGACCGGCTTCGGCCGGTCTCCTCCGCGTCTCAGTTGAACACCGCCTCATACCCCATCCCCTGACCATCCGGACCGGTGGGGACGAGAAAGATGTCCATCGTCCCCATCCGGTCCTGCTCCAACCGATAAATAGCCTGCGGAAGCACCGGCTGGCGTGGACCCCGGAAGTAGATGGAGAAGGGCTGCTTCCGAGGTCCGCCGTGGGGCTCGTGCAGCCGGACCTGGTAGAGGACGACCTCCAGAGGGGCCTCTTCTCCAATGTGAATGCGAAAGGGTGTATCGAGCTGCTCCTCGAAGGAGGAGTGGGATAGATCCTGCAACATCGGTTCGAACCCTCCAGAGATGGCGAGCCCCGACTTTATGCGAGCGGGAAAGGAAAGTCGAGCTGGCCATCGCGCGCCCGCGGGATGAGGTCTGGGGGCACGGAAATTGCTGAGCGCTGGGGGGAAGCGGGTAGTAGGAGCCTGGAGCCCATGCAGACGCAGTTTTCGCCGCTCGTCCTTGTCGACGCGCATGTGCACATTCACCCCGGTTTCGCGCCGGACGCCTTCTTCGACGGCGCGATGGCGAACTTCCGGCGGTCGGCTGCGGAGCTCGGCCGGCCGGCCGACTCCCTTGGCTGTCTGCTGCTGGCCGAGATGAGGGCTGCGCATTGGTTTCGCCGGGCGCGGAATGGCGAGGAGGGAGACGGGATGTGGAGCTTCGAGAGGACTGGCGAGACCGAATCGCTGATGGCACGGCGGAGCTCCGGAGAGACGCTGCTGGTGATCGCGGGCCGGCAGATCGCCACGCGGGAAGGACTCGAGGTGTTGGCCCTCGCGAACGATGCCAGCATGGCCGACGGCCTGCCTTTTGGCGAGGTGCTTCATCGCGTTCGGGCGAGCGGCGCATTGCCCGTTCTACCGTGGGGCTTCGGCAAGTGGTGGGGGAGGCGAGGGAAGCTGGTGGCCGGCGCTCTTGCCCGCCGCGGCTCCGCGCTCCTGTTCCTAGGAGACAATGCCGGCCGGTTGGCAGGGGGTGGCGAGCCGTCTCTCTTCCGGGAGGCGCGGCTCCGTGGCGTGACGGTGCTGCCCGGGAGCGATCCGCTGCCCCTATCCTGGCACTCCCAGAGGGCCGGATCCTATGGATTCCTGCTCGAAGGGGAGCTCAGCCGGGAGAGCCCGGCCGGAGATCTGCGGCGGCGCATCCGAGAGCTGCGCGAGTCCCCGCGGTACTTCGGCCGCCGGATCGGGCTGCACAGCTTCCTGCGCGACCAGGCCGCGCTCCGCGGCCGCCGCCGGTCCGCCGGGGCACAGACCCGAGAGGGAACGGCCGAGGTGATGCGATGAATCCAGAGCTGATCCGCGATCCCGCGAGCGCCGCCTCCCGCACCTGGGACCTGATCGTCGTGGGTGGCGGGATCCAGGGAGTCGCCCTGACTCTGGAGGCGGCCCGGCGCGGCCTCGCGGCGCTCCTCGTCGAACGCGACGATTTCGGCGGCGCCACGACCTGGAGCAGCCTGCGCATCGTCCACGGCGGGATGCGGTATCTCCAGAGCCTGGATCTGCCGCGCTATCGCGAGTCGGTCGCCGAGCGCGGCTGGCTGCTGCGGCACTTCCCGGACCTCGTGGCGCCGCTCCCGTGCCTGATGCCGCTCTATGCGCAACCGCGGGGCGGCCGGCTGCGCCGCCGGTCCACCTTCCGTCTGGCGCTCGCCGCCAACCGCTTTCTGTCGCGGCACCGCAACGACGGGGTACAGCCCGACCGGCATCTTCCTCCAGGACGCCTGCTCGGCGTCGAGGAGACCCTCCGGATTTTCCCGCAGGTCGACCGCGACGGTCTGCGCGGCGCGGCTCTCTGGTACGACGGCGTGCTCACCGAGCCTTCGCGGCTGGTGATCGAGATGCTGCGCTGGGCCTCCGCCTGCGGTGCCCGCGCTCTCAACTACGTCGAAGCCAACGGTCTCCTCCTGGATGGCGAGCGGGTGGCCGGGCTGCGGGTTGTCGATCGCGCCTCGGGCCGGCACTTGGAGCTCCGCGCTCCCGTTGTGGTGAGCTGCGCCGGACCGTGGAGCCGTGCCCTTGCCGCCCGCTTCGACCGCGACCTGCCGGAGCTGTTCCGGCCGGTGCTGGGCTTCAACGTGCTTCTCGACCGCGAGCCGCCGTCGCACTGCGCTGTGGCCGTGACCGCCCGTGGAGCGAACGCCAAGACCTGGTTCATCACACCCTTCGGGTGGACCAGGACCCTGGCCGGGACGCGATATCTCCCCGCGGCCTCGGACCTCGGAGGTGGACCGCGCGAGGAGGACGTGGCGGCCTTCCTTGCCGAGCTCGCCGCCGCCCTGCCCGGCTTCGGCGCCCGGAGCGCTCCGGTGGTCCAGGTGCTCTGGGGATGGTTGCCGGCCGTGGCCGATGGCGGGACGGTGCCCTCCTCCCATCCAGTTGTCCATGATCACGGTGCCGCCGGAGGACCGGCGGGGCTCTGGAGCGTCTCTGGGGTCAAGCTCACCACGGCCCGTAGCCTTGCGGAGCAGGTCCTGACCCGGGTGCTCGCCCGGCGCGGCCAGCCGCTCCCAGCGCTGGGAACGGTGGCCAGGCCGCCGGCTGATCCTCCGCCTCTCCTCTCTCATCTCCTCGGCCTGGTGTCCCGCGAGCCGGAGATCGTCCGGGAGCTGCTGCAGGAAATCGCGGCGCGGCAGGCGGTCGTCCGGGTCGAGGATCTGCTGTGGCGGCGCACGGACTGGGGACTTTTGCCGGAGGCCGGAGCCGCGGTTCGGCTCTGCTCCGTCCTGGAACAACGCGAGCCTTTGAAGGTCGAGGCACGCGTGGGAACCGGACGATGAGGAGGATCGGGATGGCGGCACCCCAGCCTCCGGCTGAGGAAATCCCCAGGGAGACGGCGGACGTCGAGACGTCGTCCGAGGAGTACGCGCGCCGCTTCGCCGGATCGGTCGGGCGCTATTTCCTGAAAACCCAGACAGACGTCACCCTGCGCCTGCTCGCGCCCTGGCCGCGGGCGCGGGTGCTGGACGTGGGCGGCGGCCATGCGCAGCTCGCGCCGTCCCTGGTGGCCCGCGGCCATGCGGTGACCGTCGTGGGCAGCCACGAGATCTGCCGTGAGCGGCTCGATCGGGAGATGGCGCCAGGGACGTTCGAGTTCCACGCCTGCGATCTCCTGGATCTGCCGTTTCCGGACCGCTCCTTCGACGTGGTCCTCGCGTTCCGTCTGCTCGCGCACGTTCCGCGCTGGCGCGAGCTGATCGCCGAGCTCGCCCGCGTGGCGGAGCGGGCCGTGATCGTCGACTTCTCGGACTCGCGCAGCTTCAACGCCCTCTATGGTCCGCTCTTCCAATGGAAGAAGAAGATCGAGGGCAATACGCGCACGTTCATCACCTTCCGTCCGGGCGAAGTGCGGACCGAGCTGGCCCGGCACGGCTTCGGGCGGCCCGTCGAGGTCCGCCAGTTCTTCGCTCCCATGGTCGTCCACCGGGCGCTCGGCAAGGCCCTGCGCACGGCCGCGCCCTCCCGCGTGCTGGAGGCGGTGAGCTCAGGCCTCGGCCTGACGCGGGCGCTCGGCTCCCCGGTCATTTTGCGGGCTCAACGAGAGGAATCGACATCGTCATGAAAGTACTGGTCACTGGAGGCACCGGCTTCACAGGCAAGGCCTTGGTGCAGCGTCTCCTCGGCCTGGGGCACGAGGTCGTCGCCCTCGATTACAAGGAAGGGCTCAAGACCCAGGAGCTGCGGGATTGGGGCGCCGAGGTCATCATCGGGAGCGTCACCGACAAGGACGTGGTGCGACGCGCCATGCAAGGCGCCGAGCTGGTCCATCACGTGGCCGCCGCGTTCCGCGAGATGAATGTTCCCGACACCTACTACCATGAGGTGAACGTCGGGGGCACAGAGAACGTCCTCGAAGCGGCCCGCGCCGAGGGCGTGCGCAAGGTCATCTACTGCAGCACCTGCGGCGTTCACGGGAACGTCGACCATCCACCGGCGGGGGAGGACGCGCCGATCCAGCCGGCCGACTACTACCAGCGCACCAAGTGGGAGGCCGAGCCCATCGTGCGCAAAGCCAACGAGCGCGGCTTCGAGACCGTCATTCTGCGGCCCGCTGCCATCTATGGTCCGGGCGACCCTGAGCGCTTCTTCCTGATCTTCAAGCGGGTGGCCAAGGGCGTCTTCCCGATGTTCGGCAATGGTAAAACCTACTATCACCCTCTCTACATCGACAATCTGATCGATGCCTTCATCCTCGCCATGGAAAATGGACGAGGCGGTGGTGAAGCCTACCTGATCGCGGACGAGCGGTACGTCGAGATCGAAGACCTGGTGCGCCGCGTCGGCAAGGCGCTTCAGGTCGAGGTGAAAGTCCCGCATTATCCGGTCTGGCCGGTAGTGGCGGCGGGTCACGTCGTCGAGAAGGTCTGCAAGCCGTTCGGCATCACGCCGCCTCTCTTCCCGCGGCGGGTGGACTGGTACCGGCAGAACCGTGCCTTCAAGATCGACAAAGCAAAGCGGGATCTGGGGTATGCGCCCAAGGTGGACCTCGACGAAGGGCTGCGCCGGACCGCGGAATGGTACCGCCGCGAGGGGTATCTCCAGGTCCCTGGAGGAGGTTCGAGAAAAGGTTGATCTTCTACATACCTGAGAGGTGCGGGAGAAATTTCTCGACAAATTTCCAAAATTTGTAGAAATTTCCTTGCACATTTCGATTTCGGATGCTACGGTACGCGCACCTTCGACGTAAGCGGGTGTGCTTGCATGAGGGATTTTCCGAATCAACCCGCGCGCCAGCGCGCATCGTAGAGGATCACGACGCATGGCCAAGAGAGCTCTTTCGACGGTTTGCCTGGCAGTTTTGCTCGCAGTGGCGAACACGGCCGTCGCTCACGCCCTTCCCTGCTATGGCACCGCCGAGGTCACTCTGACCTCCGCCTCCTCCTACAACGCCACCACTGGCAGTCCCAACCCCTTCGATCTCGCCGTCTCCGCCCTGGTGACTGCGCCCTCCGGTCGCAAGCACACGGTTCCCGGGTTCTTCGACGGCAACGGTGCCGGTGGTGCCTCCGGCAACATCTTCAAAATCAGGATCTACACGGACGAGATCGGCACCTGGAGCTGGAACACCTCCAGCAGCGTGGCTGGCCTGGGAGGCAAGTCGGGCACGATCAGCGTCTCCGGCAAGCTCACCGGAGCTTTCGGCCGGGGGCCCATCGTCGAGAACCCCGCCCGGCCGCGGACGTTCATGTACCAGGAAGGCGTCCCTGTCTTCTTGGCCGCCAAGTTCCTCGACGAGGCAGCAGCCAGCCCGATCAAGTATTCCCACACGATGTTCTCGGAGAAGCTCACCGACACCAACCGGCAGGCCCTGCTGAGCCGCCACCTCGGGATGAGCCTGAACAAGATCAACGTGTACATCGCCAACAAGGGCGACTACGGCAGCGTCTCCACGACGCCCTGGCTGGGAACGGCGACCTCGAACAACAAGACCCGCTTCGACCTGGCCCGCTGGCGGATGTATGACCAGTGGGTGGTCAAGATGCGTGATTCCGGCGTGCTGGCGCACCTCTGGTTCTTCGCTGACGACTCGGGCTTCGGCGACCTGCCGGACGCCGACCGGCAGCGGCTCCTCAAGTACGCCATGGCCCGCATGTCCGGCTACGCGAACACCGCGTTCATTCTGGCCCTGGAGTGGCAGGAGGGGTGGTCCTCCACAGAGGTGACCAACTTCGCCAACTTCCTGCACCAGAACAACCCGTGGGCCCGTCTCGTGAGCGTCCACGGCACGCCGGGCAACTTCTCGTTCCCGACCGCCTCCTGGGCGGACTACATGGACATTCAGGGCGGCAACACCGCCTCCCATGGAACGATCAACAAAAGCACGCTCACGCACCGCGGGATGGCCATCAAGCCGATCATCCAGGAGGAGCACGGTCTCGGCCAGGAGGACACGGTCCACCGCCAGCGCGCCTGGGCGGCGTTCACCGGGGGCGCGGCCGGCGTCGGCACGGGCTCCTACCTCAAGTACCTGGTGAGCTTCACGAAGTCGGTGCCCTTCCATCTCATGGATCCCGACCAGGCCCTGGTGCTCTCGGGGGGCGCGTACGCTCTGGCCCAGAAGGGAAGCGCCTACGTGTTCTACCTGTACAACGGCGGCACGGCCAAGGTGGACCTGCGCAGTGGCTCCGGCACCTTCACCGCCCAGTGGTATGACCCGCGGACCGGCACCTGGAAGGCCGCTCCCGCGGCCAGCGGCGGCACCACGCCGACCTACACGGCACCCGCCAGCGGCGACTGGGTCTTGTACATCCGCAAATAGATCGGTCTCTATAACTCCGTGAGGTCGTCGCGGGCTTGTCCAGCGGCGGCCGTTTTTCTTTTTCAAGGCATGTAGTTTGCTTTAATCTCCTGCGTTCATCAGGAGGTTCTCATGCGAGCGATGGTTGTCTTCATTTGTTTCCTGGGAGGGGTGCTGCTCGGGGCCGCGGAGCTTCGCGCGACGTCGTTGTATCTCGCTTTCGACCGCGAGGGAGAGGGGCTGGCTCTCGCTCAGGCGGGTGTTGGATTGTTCAATCTGCGCTCAGGTCCCGCAACTCTGACGATTGACGTCGACGGCCCCGTGGAGCTCGCATGGCTCTATTGGGCAGGACACGACCGCCCCTGTCCGGTCGATCCAGTGTCCCACGTCTGCACGATCGAGCAGGAGCCGTTTAAGGATCAGCTCCTGCGGCTCGATAATCATGGGATCACCGGCCAGGTGCTCGGTACGGAATTCGAGCCCACCACGAGCCGCGGACCGATTCTTCACGTGGCCTATGGTGCCGATGTGACCGAGCAGCTGCGCGCAAAAGGGAACGGCCATCTGACCTTCCGGCTCGCGGACGGGGATCTGGACAGAAATCTGGCCGACCTCGACGGCGCCGGTCTCCTCGTCCTCTACACCGACCCGAATGGACCGCCCGCGCGGGTCCTCGGTTTTCACGGTGCCGATTACGCGTACGGCGAGAGCCTCAATCCTGGAGAGAACACGGTCACCGAGGCGGTGACCTTCGCGCACGGAGCGGCCAAGGGGGACCGCCATGGGGAAGTCGCCCTCTTCGTCGCAGGAGCCGAGAAGGACCGCCGGCCGGACCGGATCGAGATCCGTGGCAACCAGACCCTGATCGACCGGCTCGACAGCTCGTCCGGTGCGGAGTGGGATGTGGATCGCTTCCCGGTCAACGTGCCCGGCCGGACGGTCGCGACGACGGTTCAGATTTTCTCGGAGCCCTGGGGGAAGACGCCCGACTCCCTGGTCTGGGTCGGAGCCGCCTTGTGGCTGCCGCTGCCCACTCCGGAGGGGTGTTCGGCCGAGGTCTGGGACGGCCGACCGGAGTGGACGGGCACGGGCGTAGCGCCGGGGCAACAGGTCAGGAGCGTCTTCTCTCAGTCCTCCCGGTACGGGCAGATCGGGAACGTGAGTCTGCGGGTCGCTCTCCACTTCCAGGGAGGCGGCGGCCTGGTGGGCGCCGCCAAGGTCCTGATCCGTGAAGGAACCGCAGCGCTGCTCAACGCCACGAGCAAGAACCTGGAGTACCCCTACACACGGAGCCAGGTCATCGTGCTGGTGGATGGAGCGTTGCTCTCGGGCGATCTGGCCCGGATGGACGAGGTGATGTCTCTCCTGCGGGAGGCGAACGAGGCAGGATGCCCGTGACGGCCCCTACCAGCTCATATCCTTCTCATACCCCAGCCGGACCAGCATGTCGCCGGCGAGGGCCTTGAAGGCGCGCTTGTCTTCTTCGGTGAAATGGTTCTTCCAGTCGCCGGCGACTCCTTTGCGATAGAAACGCTTCCGGTCTTCCTGCCCGCGGTCGCGGCCGGCGTAGAACTTGAAAGAGGAGCGCTCGATCAGATCGTTGATCAGTTGATCGTCGTCGGAGAGACCCATGGACTGGAAGAGCTCCTTGGCGACCGCCGGGCCGTCCGACAGCAGGCGCTCGTAGGAGCACGCGAAGACCGGGTAGCGCTCGGCGCAGCGCAGGTGCGCTTCCATGTCCCGCCGCCACAAGCTGACCGCGTCCGCGAAAGAGAAATTCTTCCCCTGGTGATCGCGGGTGAAAAACTGATCGGAGACCACGACGTCCCGGCCGTCGCGATAGATCAGGATCATGGTGGCGCCCGGAAAGAGCTCCTGGATCCGGTCGGCGTTGTGGACGTTGCGCGGCGACTTCTCCAGCAGATAACCGTTCGGATGCAACCGGTCCTTCTGGAAATCGAAGAAGGCGCGGACGTACTCTCCCGGCGGCTTGACCTGGTTGAGCGTACGCCGCAGCTCGCGCTGATCGCGCAGCGGCAGGTCGGGCAGCGTGGCGGGCCGCTCCTCTTTCCTGAGGCTCAGGGCCGGCTTCTTGTTCTTGAGGAACGGCGCCGCGATTCTCTGCAGATGGTGGTGCAGGAAATTGCGCGGCCCGCCCTCGCTCCAGGGAGTCTGCGAATAGAGCCGCTCCGTGCGCTTCTCCGGATCGGGCTCGGTCCAGCCCAGGTGGAACAGGTTGGTCTCCATCAATCCCCGAATGTCCGGGTGCAGGCTCATCATGTTGAGCAGCCAGGTGCTGCCGCTCTTCCGATGTCCCACGATGAAGGCGTAGCCTCCAGGGCTCTGGCCGTTGCCGTGACCGTTTCCGTTGTCGTTGGTTCCCATGTCTCCTCGTAAGCCGGCTAGCGCGCCGTGCGAAGGTCTGCTGCGTTTGCGGACCCGAGGTCGTAGATCCAGATGACGGGGCCTTTGCCGCCCCAACTCTCGGGATCGAAGGTCTTGAGCGGGCGCAAAGCTCCCAGCTCGCGGTAGAAGCGGGCGAAGGACGGGAACGTCGCGGCCCGTCCGCGCCGCGGATCAAAATAGTGGGCCTGCGCCTCGCTGTTGGTCACGACGTAGCGCACGCCCTCGGCGCGGTAGGCGGCGAGCGTCCGGGGACGGCGCGACACGATCGGATTTCCCATGTCCAGATCTCTGTCGTCGCTGCGCAGCTCCTCGTCGGTCTTCTCGTCGGGGAGCCACCACTGGTGTCCGAGCTCGTCGATGTTGCGCCCCTCGCGCGGCGGATAGCGCCGCAACAAGTCGAGGCGCGTTCCCTGATGCCGCGTGAACGGCCCCTCCTTGATGGTGGCCAGCACAGCCCCCTGGCGTTCGAGCGATGCCCGGTCGGGTTGCAGGATCGGCCCGTAGTCGTCGACCAGGATGCGGGCGTCCGCGGGCAGGTTGGCCAGGATCCATGTATAGGAGACGAGGCGGCTGTCGCGCCGCGTGATCTTCTGATTGGTTTCCGCCGCTTCGAGGAACGAGGGGATCGAGGCCAGAGCGATGAGGCCGACGGCGAGACCCGCGGCGAGCCGCGGCTGCCGGCGTGCCGCCGGCACCAGCCGGGCCAGCAGCAGCGCGCCGGGCCAGACCACCGTTGCGAGCAGAGGGAAGATCGCGTTCAGATGCCGCGGCTGCGCGTGATAGGCCGCGACAGTGATCGCCGCCAGGAAAAAGAATGAGAGCGGGATCAGGACCAGAAACCCATACCAACGCGTCTCCCGCCGGCGGAGGGTTTCGACGAGGCCGATCGCGGCCAGCAGGGTGAGCGCGAGGCCCATCGACTTGGGCGAGGTCATCAAGCGCAGGAAAGCCAGCGACGCGCCGCCCCAGGCCTCTTTGGTCCCGGTTTTGAACTCGGTCTTGCTGTCCGGCTCGAAGGACACGTGGCCGGGCTCGGGGAAAAACGTCCTCTGGAGCTGCGCCGCGATCGAACGCGGCCAGGTCGGGTCGAGGAAGTTGTAGGGGGAGGTCAGGAAGAACCCGAGGAGGAAGAAGAGGGGCACGGCGGCGGCGCGGACGATCGCTCGCCCCCATCCTGCGACGCCTCCGACTCTCAGCCCCCCCTCTCCCATCCGCCATCCCATCCACCGGGAGAGGGGGGAAAACAGCTCCAGACAACTGTAGGTCGGGACGAGCACGATCCCGTAGTAGTGCGTGCCCATGGCGGCACCGGCCAGCAGAGATGCGACGACGAGCCAGCGCCAGCGGCCATCGTCCCGCGTCCGCAGATAGATCAGGACCGACAGGGCCATCAGCAGGCCGGCGGGCACGTCGCTCTTGATCACCTGTGACGAGGCGATCATCGGCGCCAGGACCGCCGCCACCAGCCCGGCCGAGAAGGCCGCCGCCACGGTGCCGAAGACCCGGCGCGCGATGCGCCAGACCACGAAGACCGTGGCCAGGCCGCAGAGGAAGACCACCATCCGGCCCAGGAGCAGGAACGGCCCCGGGTCGGTCAGGAAATGAGCGCCGAAGGCGGCGGTCGAGTCGAAGCGGCCGGCCAGCCGGCCCACCACGAAGTACAGGCCGTCGACGCCGGCCAGGATGTACATCAGGAAGGCCGGCTTGTGGAACCAGTGCGGGTTCAGGTCCCCGGTGCCCAGGGCCGCGGCGCGCTTCATGAAGTGGAGCTCGTCCCCGAAAAACGAGAACGGCAGGTCATGGAAGAGACCCCACAGGCGCAAGGCCGCGGCGATCAAGAGGACGGCCGAGAGCGCGGCGACGACGGCCACGCTGCGCGTCCGCGTTTGCGCCGGCACGAGCAGGTCCCCGGCTACAGCGTCTTCCATGGTGTCGTAAAAATCTTGCAAAGCGCGGGCCGTCGAGAGAACAGATCAGACCGATCCGACCGATCGGACCGATCCGTCCGCTGCGTGATGGATGCTGAACACCGCGTTCACGCCGGCGCCTTCGAGATCGATCTCCCGCAGCTTCGCCGGCCGTTCCAGGTCGTAGAGCGCCACCCGCGTCGGCAGCCCGCGGTGGTGCTCGGTCGTCCGGAAGCCGTGGCGGACCCAGCTCAGGTTCTGCCGCAAGCGGGTGTGGCGCAGGCGGGTGAAGCCCACCCAGGTCTGGCCGCCGCCGAGTTGCAGCACGCCGCGGCACCAGCCCAGGGGGCGGTCGTCGTCCGGCTCGCGGATGCCGTTCAGATCGAGGTCCGTCCGCGCTCCCGTCGCCAGGTCGAACGTCACCACGTGCCCGTCGACCGAGGTGAAGCAGAGCTTGCCGTCGTGGGCATGCCCGTCATGGATGCCGTTGTCCTCGCCGACCGCGAAGCGCCCTCCCATGGGGTCGTCCACCGGCACGGCATCCCGCTGCTCGAAGCGGGTGACCCAGGGGCGGCCGTCCAGGAAGAAGACGTAGTTCGGGTGGGAATGGTGCGGTTTGGTGGTCGCCACCTTGCGCCAGTCGACGTCCCGGGAGAAGCGCTCCCGGGGATCGCCGCCGAGCACGCTCACCAGGCGGATCAGCTCCCCGTCCCGGGTGATCTCGGCCACCGCGTCGAGCCCGGTGATGGCCACGAACAGGGTGCCGTCCGGCCCCGGCGTGACGTGATGGAGGTCGTTGAAGCAGGGGAGCGAGATGACCTTCCGGACGGCGAACGAGGGGACGCTGCACTCGAGGACCTCGGTCTGCGTACAGAGCCAGGCCGTGTCGCCCTCGAACGTGGCGGCTTTGAAGAGGACGGACGGCAGATCGTCCGGGCAGTTCTCGGGCGGCGAGACGTATTCGAGCACCCGCTCGACCCGGCCGTCCTCGACGCGCGCCACCACGGCGGCCCTGAATTTGTTCCATTCGTCGAGCTGGCGGAAGCTCAACCGCTGCTCGCCGCCGACCACCCAGAGAGCTTCCGTCATGTTGCGCCTCCCTTGGTCCGGGCCATACGGAGCACCTCCAGCCAGCGCGCCGGCTGGAAGTAGACGAAGGTGCGGATTCCGACGAGGCGCCGCGCCGACCGGACCATGGCCAGGTTCAGGACGATGAGGGTGATCGTGGTGGCCAGGGCGACGCCGTGCCCGCCCCAGGTGCGCGCGAGCGCCAGGCTCAGGCCGACGTTCATCACGGCGGCCGCCGCGGTCAGCAGCAGCAGGCGGGTGTGGTGGCCGCTCATCTGGAGAGCGTATCCGGCGGAGCCGGACGCCGTGTCCCAGAAGGTGCCCACCGCCAGGACCAGCAGGATGCTCCAGCCGGCCATGTAGGTGTCGCCGAAGGCCAGGTGAAGGAGCGGACGGCCGAGCACCAGGATGCCCAGGAAGCAGCCCCCCGACAGCAGGGCCATCGCGGTCGAGGCGGTGCGCGCCAGGCTCTCCATCTCGTCCCGCCGGCCATCCGCGTAGAGCATCGCGAGCTCCTGCGGGATCAGGAAATTGGCGATCCCGGGAAGCGCCGCCATGACCTGCAGGACGCGGCTCACGATGCCGTAGACCGCCACCTCCTCGTGCGGGCGCGCCCAGGACAGCACCCACAGGTCGGCCGAGACGAAGAGCACGGAGGCGGCGCTGCGCAAACCCATGGCCGTGGTGACGCCGAGGATCGTGCGGATGTCCGGCGGATCGAGCGCGGTGCGCGGCTCGGAGGTCTCCCCGGGAGTGGTCCGCGGCAGGGTCAGCACGTAGCCGAGAGCCTGGGCGAGCTGCGCGCCGAGGAAGACCGTGAGCAACATCTCCCAGGGGACGTCCTTCGCCGCGCTCAGCCAGAGGGCCGCGAAGCCGCCGAGCAGCAGCACCCGGGCGGTGAGGTGCGAGAACAGCGCCGAGCTCGCGTACAGCCGGAAGGCGCGCAGGTAGTTGTCCGCCAGGTGGCCGAGCGAGGCGAGGAGCCCGGCCGCGATCAGGAACGGCGTCGCCTTGGCCAGCTCCGGCGCGTCGAGGCGGCGGGCGATCCACGGCCACGCCAGTGCCAGGGGCGGAACGATGACGCACCAGAGGGTGAGCTGGATCCGGAACAGGCGCCGGCGCAGCAGGGACGTGGCCCGGGTGCCCCGCTCGCCGCGGCTGACCGGCACGAAGCGGAGGGCGGCCGGGCCGAGGCCGAGCTGCAGGATCAGGCCCAGGGCCATGATCGCCTGCAGGATCAGGAGATACGAGGCGACGTCCTGCGGAGCCGCCACGCGCACCATGACGGTGCTGCCCAGGAAGCCCAGGCCCATGCCCAGGAACTGGCTGGCCGCGAAGAAGGCGCCGCCGCGGCGGAGCGCCTTGCCGGAGACGCCGGACCGCGGACGCTCTGCTCGGACCGCCGCCACCGGAGCCGTGGCCTCAATCGAGGGCATAGCCATAGCGCGCGAGCTCGGAGCCGGCGATCCGCTCGACGGTCCGTTTCTGGTCCAGGGACAGCTCGGTCCGCCAGCGCTCGTCGAGCCGGATCTCGGAGGCCCGCGAGAGCCGCATCCGGTTGCCGATGATGTGGTGGTCGCCGGCCCGGACCTCGCGGAAGTCGCCGATCGAAACGTCCGGGGAGACGTCCAGGAATTCGAAGATCCGCTCCAGGGTCCCACGGGAGTCGCGGCAGAGGTCCTCGTGGCGCACGGTGAGCCAGCGCTCCGCGGGGACGTACCGCCGCAGCTCCTCGGAGCGCCGCGCGGACGCGGCCCAGGAGCGCGCTCCCTCCTCGACCGTCCGGCCCAGGTTGTGGACGGCGGAGCGGGAGACCGCGCGGCCGTCGCGCACCAGGTGGATCACCTGAAAGTCGAGCCGCGGATCGCGCCGCAGCAGGAGGGCGCGGCCGGGCCGCTTGGTGGCGTCGACGAAGACGCGGGCGTTGCGCAGGTCGAGGACCACCTCGGCGAGGAGGCGGTTGACCGCGATCCGGCGGTCGAGCTCGCGGCGGACCCCGGGCATCCGGCGCAGGGCGGCCTGCCGGATCCCTTCCAGGAAGGGTCCGCGCGGCTCGGCCCAGACAATGCGGCTGCCCAGGGGGCCATAGGAGCCGGCGGAGAGCGAGGAGTCCGCGCCGCGTACGTCGAACGGGACGCCGCGGGCGGCCATCTGCGCGGAGACCCGCCGCCAGAACGCGCAGCGCTCGATCGGCTCGCCGCAGGAGCAGGGATAGTCGGCGCTGTTGTGCGTGGGGGCGATGAACATCTCGCCCACGGTGGCGATCTCGGGATGTGCGCCGAGCAGGAACGACAGCAGCGTCGAGCCCGAGAACGAATGCGCCAGGATGAAGGCGAACGGCGTTTTCTGCGCGCTCCGCTCCTGGGAGGCGGACGGATGCCGAGCGGTGGCTTCTTGGATCGGTAGGCTCATGAGATCTTGGGTGAAGCCGGTCGACGCACAAGTCTGGCGCAACCTTGTCCGGGGGCATTTTGCAAGACGAATGCCGCAAGACGAATGCCGCAAGATGAACGCCGCGCGAGAGGTCAGGGGTGTGGAGGCGCCGCCAGCTCCGCCACCGCCGCGGACAGCCGCGAGAGGTACTGCCCCTGGAGCTTGCCGAGCGGCACCTTCTCGGCGCGGGAGGCGTCGAAGATGGTGGCGACCAGATTGCGGCTGACCTTCAGGAGCTCGGGGTCGCCGGTGGCGCGGCCGGCGCGCGCCAGGAGCGCCGCCATGCCGGCCTTCTCGGGGAAGAAGAGCTCCCTCCCTTCGGGGCGGACCTCCAGGAGACGGCCGCCGAGCCGCGGGCCGTCGAGCTTGTAGATCAGATATTTCGGTCCGCCGGTCTTGCCGCTGAGAGGCTCGACGAAGGCGACCAGGGTGTGGGCCACGGCGGGCAGGACGCGGCTCGCGCGGAGCGGCGGATCGCCCAACGGCGCATCCCCCGAATCCACGATCCAGCGATAGAGAAGCTCTGAGTCGTAGAACGCATTCACCCAGAGAGGCCCCGCCTGGTTCTGCGGCGCGGCGCGGAGATCGCCGCCCAGAAACCCATAGGTCTTGCCGTCCTTTTCGAGCTCCGCGTACTGGTGGGTGAGCATGCGGGCGATGCCGGAACGGTAGTCCTCCAGGAAGCTGGCGTCCGGCCCCGCCAGGCCCACGAACCGGAAGGCCGCCAGCCACTGGTAGCCCACCCGGCCGCTGGGGCTCGACTTCGCCAGCGGCTCGCTGCCGCAGGCCGGCCCGTCCGGGCCCTTCGCTTCCGCGACCGGCTGCGGCCCCCGGCTCGAGCACACCAGCCGCCGCATGTTCTCCGCGCCCCGGCGGAGCGTGTCCGGCACGGTCCGGTCGCCGGTCAGCCAGAAGTAGAGGTAAAGGTTGTCGAAATAGGCGTGGGAGCTGTTGAAGTCCTCGCGGTAGCCGGCGTAGCCCGCGGGCGACTGGCCGCAATAGAACCAGGCGTCGCCCGGGCCACACTGCATGATCTGCGTGTGGAGCGTGCGCAGGGCTCCCGGGATCGCCAGCTCGTTGAGCCACTCCACCTCGCCGGAGCGCATGGCCCAGACGGGCGCCGTGGCCAGGGTGTTGTGGTAGTCCGTCCAGGTGCCGCACCAGAACGTGTCGTCCCACGGCTCCTGCGGCGTCGGGTCCGCCTTCGCCATCTTCCCGTCCTTGCCCTTCCTCTCCTTGCAGCGGATCTCCCCGCCATCCCAGCGGCCCCAGTAGCGCGGAAGGACACCGAAGGTCATCAATCCTGCGAGCCCGTCCTGATCGATCCGCTCCTGGGTCAGGTGAAGGACGCCGGACATGACCTGGTCGTACGCGTCGAGCCCGCGGGGCAGAGGGCCGACCGGGATCTCGGCGACCGCGCCCGAGCCGGCGAACCAGGCCGCGTCCGGCCAGGCGTGCAGCGGCTGATTGAGCGGCGCCCAGACCACGCGGTCGAGCTCCTTCCGCGCCGGCTCCCCCGGCAGCGCCGCCACGGCCAGCGTCGCGAAGAGCCCCTGGTGATGGGCGAGCCAGACATGGTCGTCCGCCAAGTCCACGGCCAGACGGCCGCCGCCCAGCAGGCGCAGGGCCTGGGGCTCGTAGCGGTGCATGTGATCGAGGGCCACGGCCACGGCGCCGCCCGGACCCCCGACGGACAGCATCGCGCCGTCCGCCTGCTCGCCGCGGGACTGCCGGCTGGGAACCGCGACCTCGAAAGCGAGCCGGTCCTCGCGGCGGGCGCGCTGGATCTGGCGGACGCGAGCGATCTCGCCGCCTCCGGCGCCGCCCCGGCCGCTCCGGCCAGACACCGCCGGCTCCCCGAAGGCTCCGACGGCCGCGACGTCGAGCTCACCGAAGGCCTCCGGATCGAGCACCAGCGTGTCGCGCACCCGGTCGATCCGCACGCCGTTGGGCTTGCCGTCTTCGGTGCGGATGCAGCCCTTGCAGCCGAGGTTCCCTTCCCAGGCCACCGCGTGGCGCACCAGCACCGTGGGCGAGCCGGCGGCGAACAGATAGCGCCGCCGCGAGCCGAGGCCCCCGCCGCCGATCGCGGGGACGTCGTAGGCGCCGTCGACGACCACGGCGGCGGAGAGCGGGCCGGAGTGCTCGATCCAGACCCGGCGGATCTCCGGATGCCCGGCGGTCCGTCCTCCGGTCGTCACCGCGAGCCCTCCCCCGGCGACCAGGCGCTTGCCGCTCGCGAGGCGGATCTCACCGAAGAGATCCCCGGGCGGACCGATCTGGAAGACCGCCGCCCCGGTGTCCACCGTGACGCGGTTCCCGTCCTGGGTCAGCTTCAACGGCCGCGGCGGCGGAGGGTTCGGCGCGCCGCTGCCTCCCGTCACCAGCCAGTAGGCCGCGCTCCCGCGCGCCGGCACGGTGGCGGGGAAGATCACCAGGACCCACTGGACCGGCGCCTCCGTCTCGGTGAGCCCCGCGTTCCAGCGCGCCAGGACGTCGAATTGCGCGGAGACCGGCTGGCCGGCCGCATCGATCACCGCGAGCTGCCGCGGGTCGCGCACGTTCAGAGAGCGGGGGAGGGGGACTCCGGAGCGCAGCACCTCTCCCTGGCGGGCGACTCCGGAGGTCTCCCGCACCTCGAGACGGATCCGCGCCGGGCTCGCTGCCGCGATCTTTTCCTCGCGCTCCTCGCGCTGCGGTGCCGAACGCTCCGGAGCCTCCGCGGCGGCATTGCAATGAAGGGTGCCGAGAGGCAGAAGGGACAGCAGGAGCAACGAGCTGAACGATCGCAAAATGCAAATCTCAAAAAGACAGATGCCCGTGAAGCCCATCGAAGGGGGCCACACGGGCAAAGATTTCTCAGGCCTTGTTGTTCTTACAGGGTTGCGGCCCGCCGATATCCTCCAGCGCCTCCGGCCGCCGGCCGCGGGCGCGCCTCATTCACGTTGAGACGGCGGCCCATCAGATCCCGCCCATTCCATCCGGTGATCGCCGCTTCAGCTTCCCCGCTGTCCGGCATGTCCAAGAAACCAAACCCCTTGGATTGCCCCGTCATCTTGTCTTTGACGATGGTGCAGGATGAGACCGCGCCGAATTGCTCGAAGGCTTGCCGCAGCTGTTCCTCAGTGACACGGTAGGGCAGGTTGCCGATGTACAGATTCATTCCTCTTCTCCTTTAAACATAAGGGGTCTCGAGCCCCTTTCGAATGCAAAAGATCTGCCCGAAAAAAACCGGGGAGAAGAAGATTCAAATGCAATCGGTAGGCCAGAAACCCCCTTACCCGATGTTCGGATAGAGCTGGCGGTAGCTGTCCGCCAGCACCAGGATCCGCTTCACGTAGTCGCGCGATTCGTCGAGACCCAGGTTCTCCACGAAATCGTCCAGCTCGGCGCTCGGGCCGGCCTCGTTCCAGAGACGGCGGATGCGGTTCGGGCCGCCGTTGTAGCCGGCGAGGGCGAGCTCGACGTTGCCGTCGAAGCTGTCGAGGAGCTGCCGGAAGTAGGCGGAGCCCAGCTCGATGCTGAATTCAGGGTCGTAGAGGCCATTCGAGGGAAAGCGCCGGTCCATGCGCCGCGCGGTCTCCTGGGCGGTGGTCGGCATGAGCTGCATCAGCCCGCGGGCGCCGACCGGGCTGGTGGCGCGAGGATCGAAGGCGCTCTCCTGCCGGATGATGCCGGCGATCAGGGCCGGCTCGATCCCCTGGGCCTTCGCCTGGGCGCGGATGGTGTCCTCGTACTCCAGCGGATAGTAGGCGCGCAGGATCTCGTCCGGCACCTTGGTCTGGCGCGCTCCTCCGAGCTCGGGGAAGGCCTCGCGGAGCAGGGCGATGCCGGCCCGGCGCTGCCCCTGCCGGCCCATGATGAGCGCCTTGAGCGCAAGCAGGTCCCGCCCGTCGGCCTGCGCGCGGACCAGCTCCATCTCGCGCTGCGCCAGCCCGTCGAGCCCGAGATCGGTCAGCAGCTTGGCGCGCTGCAGCGTCGGGTCCTCCGGCCAGGGAGCGGTGGCCCGCGCCAGCTCGATTTGTGAGGAGACAGGCTCCACGCCGAGGCGGGCCATGGCGCGGCGGCGGTAGAAGTCGGTGGTGTCGGAGGCGGCGACCAGATCACTGTACACGCCGCGGGCGCGGTCCGGCTGGCGGAGGCGCTCCAGGGCGCGGGCCTTCCAATAGAGGCCGCGCTGCGCGTCGCCCTGGCCGGGATAGATGTCGGCGAGCTCGGACCAGTAGGCGACGGCTCCCGTGTAATTGTTGCGCCGGTATTCCTGCCAGCCCCGCTCCCAGAGCTCCCGGGTGCCGGTGGTGTCGCGCGGGTCGACCCGGCGCAGGATGCGCAGGGCGTCCATCGACTGCTCGAAGAGGCCGGCTTCGAGGAATTCCTCGTACAGACGGCGCAGCGCGTCCTCGGTGAGGAGATCGCTGGCGCCCAGCTCGACCACGTTGGCCAGGTGGCGGTGCGATGCCTCCAGCATGGTGCGGCGCTGCGCCACGGAGAGGCTCGCGCCGCCGCGGGCGGTGCCGAGCTCGCCGGTGGCCCGGGCGCGCTCCCACTCCACGCCCGCGCGATCCAGCGGATCGCTGGGCGCCACCTCGTCGAGCACGCTCAGCGCGTCGCGGCCGCGGTTGGACTCGGTGAGGGCCCGCGCCTTGATCAGATGCCATTCGAGATCCCGCTCGGTCGCGGGGACGTTCTCCAGCGTGTCGAGGGCGGCGGAGAGCCGCTCCACGTCCAGGAAGGACAGGGCGCGCTGCTTGACCTCTCCGGCGGAGAGGGAGCTCCAGTCGATCGAGCCGTCCACCGCACGGAACGACGATGCCACGCCGAGCGCTCCGGCGGTCAAGGGGGCGCGGACGAGGAGCTGGCGGGCCGCGTCGCGGCTCACCTGGTCGTCGTCGAGCGTCTTGCCCAGCTTCCAGGCCAGGTGCTCGAGCTCGACCGCCTCTTCGCCCCGGATCTCGGCATGCCGGGCGCCGTCGATCAGCCCCAGGGCCTGCCGCTCGTCGCCTTCCTGCAACGCCAGGCGGGCCGCCTGGAGATAGGCCTTGGCGCACAACGGCGACTTGGGGTACTCGCCGATCAGCCGGGCGAGAGCATCGCCGGCCGCCTCGAGATGCCCATCCCTTTGCGCGCTCTCGGCGAGCAGGAAGAGGCGCCAGTCCTCCAGCTCGCCTCCCTTGATCGAGACCTTGGAAAGAAGCTCCTCGGCCAGATCGGAATCGCCCGCCTCATACGCATACAACCCCTCGACCAGGCGCGCGCGGACCGCCTCGTCGGAATGCTCCCTGATCACTTCGTCGAGATGTTGGCGTGCTGTTTGCAGATTTTTTTCTCGCAGGGCCTGGGCGGCCTGGGAGTAGCGCGAGGAGAAGGAGCCGGCGTCCGGGGTGGAGAGCTGAATGGGACGTTGGGGGGCCGCCGCCTGAACCTTGTTCGGGGTGCTCAGCACGACATAGGCGAGCGCCAGGAGAACAAAGCAGAGAACGGCTGCGACGAGGCGAAAGCGGGACGTCTTCTTCACCACACCTCCAGTGCGAGCGAGTTGAGATTCTGTACGGCGAGCGAGGAAACCCTCCTGCGCCCGTCGGGTGCGTGGCTGTTTTTGCAACAGAGGGGTGCAACCCTTCATTCCCGATCCATGAATATTGTAAAAATTTCTTTCCTGATAGGATCGCAGGAGGGGGAAAACGTATGTCGATCCTGGATTGGTTGGGGTTGAAGCGGGACCAGCGGGCGGAAGGCGGCGAGACGGAAACGGTCCGGCGGATCGTCGGCGAGCTGCGGGCCTTGCCGGCGGAGCAGGCGCGCTACGTGGCGGCGTTCGCCTTCATCCTGGCCCGTGTCGCCCATGCGGACCTGGTGATCAGCGATCAGGAGACCGAGAAGATGGAGCGCATCGTGCGGGACCTGGGGCGCCTGCCGGGGCCGCAGGCGGTGCTGGCGGTGGAGATCGCGAAGCGGCAGAGCGAGCTCGCCGGCGGGACCGAGAACTTCCTGGTGACCCGCGAGTTCAAGGAGCTGGCCACGCGCGAGCAGTGCCGCGAGCTCCTGGACTGCCTGTTCGCCGTCTCGGCGGCCGACGAGTCGATCTCCGGCGCCGAAGAGTCGCAAATCCGCCAGGTGGCGAGCGAGCTCGGCTTCTCGTTGGACGAGCTGGTCGAGATCCGTTCCGCCTGGAATCACAAACGCGAGATCCTGCGCCGTCCGTCCGGCGGGGAGCAGGGACGATAAGATACGCCCGCTCCGGACCTGTCGTCCGGGCTGCTCCTGGGTGGACGCTCCTAAGAGAGGTTTCCTGAACGATGCGTGAACGTCGAGATCGAGACCGCGGCCGCGCCGCCGGTTGTTTCCTCCGGACTTTCCTGGTCCTCGCCCTGCTCGTGGTGATCGTGGCGCTGTTCGCTACTTTTTACACGGGAGCCGAGCCGAACGTCACCGTCCAGTCCAAAATGAAGGGGATCGGCCGGCGCACTCCGATCCAGATCCGCATCGAGGACCCGCAGCGGGTCTCCCAGGTCACCGTCGAGGTGGTCCAGGGGACGGACGTCAAGAAGGTGACGGAACGGGAGCTCCAGCCGCGGCCCGTCTGGGCCTTCGCCGGTACGCCGCCGCTGGAGATGACGGTCGACGTCGGGCGCGAGACGGTCCAGGGGCTGCGCTCCGGCACCGCCAAGGTCCGGGTCACCGCCGACCGCGAGGGGACCTGGATCCGCCGCCCCGCGCCAACCGTCGCCGAGGTCGAGCTGCCGGTCCGCCTGGCGCCCCCCACGCTCCAGATCCAGTCGACCTTCCATTACGTGAAGCAGGGTGGTTGCGAGCTCGTGGTCTACCGGGTCGGCGACGGAGCGGTCCGCGACGGCGTGCAGTCGGGCGACTGGTGGTTCCCGGGTTTCCCCGTCCCCGGCAGCAACGACAAGCAGCAGCGCTTCGCGTTCTTCGCCGTGCCCTATGACATGGGCGATTCCTCGGGCGTCCACCTCGTCGCCATCGACGAGGTCGGAAACCGGGCCGAGGCCGGGTTCATCGACAAGTTCACGCCGAGCCCGCCGCGCAGCGACACGATCCAGCTCACCGACCAGTTCATGAACAAGGTCGTGCCCGAGATCATGTCGCAGTCCTCCGACGTAGCGGACCAGGGGAACCTCCTGGCCAACTACCTGGAGATCAACCGCAACCTGCGGAAGAAGAACGCGCAGACCTTGATCGAGCTGGGGCGCGCCTCAGAGAAGAAGTTCCTCTGGAACCAGACGTTCCTGCCGATGATGAACGCCGCCATCAAGGCCGCCTTCGCCGACCACCGGACCTATATCTACAACGGCAAGCCGGTGGATCAGCAGACCCACCTGGGCTTCGACATGGCCTCGGTGGAGCGCGACGCCATCCGCGCCTCGAACAGCGGCAAGGTGGTGCTGGCCCGCTACTTCGGGATCTACGGCAACGCGGTGGTGATCGATCACGGCTACGGCCTGCAGAGTCTCTACGGCCACCTGTCGTCCATCGCCGTGAAGGAAGGGGACATGGTGAAGATCAATCAGGAGGTGGGCCGCTCGGGCCAGACCGGCCTCGCCGGCGGCGACCATCTCCACTTCACGATGCTGCTCCAGGGGCTCGCGATCAACCCGGTGGAGTGGTGGGACCCCCACTGGATCCAGGACCGGATCAAGCGGAAGCTGGGACCGGTGCTGCCGTTTGGGGAAGGGCAGCAGCAGACGGCGGGGCAGGCGCAGCCGCCGGCGTAGGCCAGGGGTTGAAACCCTGGCTACCTCTAAAAAGATCGTCCCCAAGGGGACGACGCCCCCGCTCCGCCCCCTTCAGGGGTCGGTTTTTTGCTTTGCTAGCCAGGGGTTTCAACCCCTGGTGGGGGTGCGGGCCCCCCTATCGCCGGTATTCGATATACCGCGCCGTCTCCTCCGCCACCTCCGGGCCGCAGAGGGTCTCGACGATGTAGAACGCCATGTCGATCCCCGAGGCCACGCCCGCGGAGGTGACGATTCCGTCGTCGATCACCCGCCTCTCGCGATCGACCCGGGCGGCGGGGGCGACCGATTCCAGGAGGTCGAGGGCGGCCCAGTGGGTGGTGGCCTGCTTGCCGTCCAGAAGGCCGAGCTTGCCGAGGAGGAGCGCCCCGGTGCAGACCGAGGTGACCTGCCGCGCCGCCGCGGCCGTGCGCCGGATCCACGCGAGCGTCTCCTCGTCGTGGAGGAGGGAACGCGTCCCGAACCCGCCCGGCACCACCAGCAGATCGATCCGCGGCGCGTCCGCGAAGCTGAAGGCGGGGACGACCACGAGCCCGCCCGTGGCCGTGACCGCGTCTCGCGTCTTCGCCACCGTGAACACCTGGAACGGCGCGCTGTCGTCCGACCGGCGGGATTCGGGGCCTGGGACCGTCCGGGTCCGTGAAAAGACCTCGAAGGGTCCGGCGAAGTCGAGGACCTCGACGTTCTCGAAGATCAGGATGCCGACGTTCGTCTGGTTCATCGCCACACCTGCTGCCTCCCGAAGTCCTGGACCCACAGAACGCGATAGCGGCTGTCGTAGCTCCCCACCGCCATCCCGATGCCGATGTGGGTGAGCCGCGCGTCCATCAGATTCTTGCGGTGACCCGTGCTGTGCAACCAGGCGCCGAGGACGTCGTCCACCGACGTCTTGCCGGCGGCGATGTTCTCGGCGACCAGGTCCGCGGCGAAGCCGGCCGCCTGCACCCGCCGGCTCGCCGTCGTGCCCTCCGGGCTGACGTGGTTGTAGTACGTCCGCGCCAGCATGTCCGCGGCGTGCGCCTGGGCCGCCGTGTTCAGCCGCGGGTCGAGCTCGAGAGGTCGCAGGCCGGTCGCCTCGCGGAGCTTGTTGATCCGGTCGAGCATCTCCTGCCGCACCGCCTGCAAGTCCGTGAGGCCGGCCGTCTCCCGGGCGAAGTACTCGCTCCGCGGCCAGGCGAAGAGGAAGACGTAGAGAGGATGGCCGCCGAGCTCGGCGACTCCCACGCCCACGTTCTGATAGTCCACGTTCATCGCCTGGGCGTAGGACGGATCCTCCCGCTTCCAGGCCTCGAACGCGGCCTCCAGGCCGGCGGGCGCCGTGGTGATGCTCTCGGCCCAGCCCTGGGCGGAGTAGCCGGCCTTGGCGAGCTGCGTCTGGATCTGCCGGAAGAGGTTCATCGCCTCCGCCTCGTCGGGGAGACCGCCATGCGCCTGGATCGCCTCGGCCCGCTTCTGGGCCACCGCATGGAGCGGCCCGGACGGGGCGAGGAGCGGCACGCCGGCGAGCTCGCGGTCACGGTTCAACAGGAGAGTCAGGTCGCGGCGGACCATCTCCGGGTCCTGCGGCGGCGCGACCGGCTGCGGACCGGCCGCGGCCAGCAGCAGGGCGGCCAGAGCGAGGAGGACGGGATGTGTTCGTCGTTTCTCAATCATGAAGGTGAGCCCGGACGTTGGACAACCATACACAACCGGCGGAACAGCGGCTATAATCCGGCCAGAGTTTCGAACCATGATGAGCAGCAGGATGACACCCCGCGAGAGGTTCGCGGCGATCGCCCATCTTCCCGAGCGTCAGATCGACCTCGGCGAGGCGGCCCTGGTGATTGCCGCGGAAGAACAACCCGGTCTCGATCCCAATCCATGGTTGGATCACCTGGACGATCTCGGCGAGCGGCTGCGTCCGCGGCTGCGCCGGGTCCGCAATGACCTCGACCGGCTCGGGGCTCTAATCGACCTCCTGTTTGGCGAGGAAGGGCTCCGCGGCAACGCCGAGGACTACTACGACCCCCGCAACAGCTATCTCAACGAGGTGCTCGACCGCCGGCTGGGCATCCCCATCACTCTCGCCCTGGTCTGCCTGGAGGTGGGCAAGCGCGCGGGAATCCCCCTGGAGGGGGTCGGATTCCCGGGCCATTTCCTGCTCCGCCTCGGCAACCATCCGCACGTGCTGATCGATCCGTTCGAAGGCGGCCGCCTGCTCACGCAGAGGGACTGCGAGGAGCTCCTCGCGCGCCTGACGAACGGCGAAATGATCTACAATCCGCGGCTCCTGCGCACCGCCGGCCCGCGGCAGATCCTCCACCGCATCCTGAACAACCTGCGCGGCGTCTATCTCAACCGGGGAGACGTCGGCCGGCTGCTTCCGGTGCTCGACCGGATGCTGCTCCTCGACCCCGAAGCCCCCGTCCCCCTGCGCGAGCGGGGCATCCTCCACATCCGCTGCGGCGATCCACACCTGGGAATCCGGGACCTCGAGACCTTCCTGGAGGCCGAGCAGGCGAACGGCGACCATGAGGAGATCCTCGGACTGTTGGTGGAGGGGCGGCGGTTGACGTTGTTGAACTAGGGGGTGAGGGCCTACCTCGCCCCGAAGTTCTGCACCCAGATTACCCGGTACTCCCCATCCCGCCCCTTCCCCAGGACCAGGCCGACGCCCAGCTCGCGGAAGGCGGGATTCAGGATGTTCTCGCGGTGCCCCTTGCTGTTCATCCAGGTGGTCATGACCTCGTTCACGGACGTCTGCCCTTCGGCGATGTTCTCGCCGATGGTCCGCCAGTCGTAGCCGGCTTTGCGGGAGCGCTCGCGGACGGTGGTGCCGCTCGGGCTCTTGTGGGCGAAGAAGCCGCGGGCGAGCATGTCCTGGGCGTGGGCCTGGGCGGCCTGTTGCAGATCCGCATTCAGCGCGAGCGGCGGGGCGCCGGCTTTCCGGCGCTGGGCATTGACCTGGGCGAGCATGTCGGCGCGCACCCGGTCCAGATCGCCCAGCCCGCGTGTGGACTGGGTGAAATGCTCGGCCTCGGGTTCGGCGAACAGGAAGACGTAGAGCGGAATCCCGCTCATCCGGGCCAGGCCGATGCCGACGTCGCGCAGCTCGGGGCTCAGCACCGTCGCCCAGATCGAGCGGTTGCGCAGGCGCCAGTCGCGCACGAGCTCGTCGACGCCGGCCGGCGAGGAGACGGCGCTCTCGCTCCAGCGGTGCGCGTTGTACCCGGCCCGCCGCATCCACTGCTCGACCTCCCCCTCGGAGCTCCGCGGCAGCCGCACCCTCCCGGAGAGGGCGATCTCCTCCGCGTGCTGCTGCGCGACCTCGGTGAGCGGCCGCAGCAGGCGCAAGGGCGGAGCCCCGGCGCGCTGGCGCTCCGCGTTGATCGTCCGCAGGATCTCCGCCCGCAGGTCCGCCGGGGCCGCCTGGGCGGCACCCGGGAGGAGAGCGGCAAGGGCGAGCAGGAGGGCGTTTGTCTTCATCGGCATCTACATGTCTCCCGACGATCGCAACGCGCGGCAGGGGCGGAGGCATTCCGCGCCCCGGGGCTCTGCTAGGATCGCGCTACTTTGCAAGCCGCATTGTCTCCATCGCCGCCGCCGCGCCTCAGCGACCACGCGCGCCCCACCGGGGAGCACCTGCGGGTCCTCGCTCTCGCCTGGGGTGCCTGGTGCACCGGCTTCTACTCGCTGATGATCCTGTCCTTCCTCCTGAAGCCCATCCAGGAGGCGCTCGGGCTGAGCGTGCGAGAGCTCGCCTGGCTCACCGGCGTCGGCGTCGGCATGACCGGGGTCGGCGGATTCCTGTTCGGCTGGATGAGCGACCGGATGGGGCGGCGCGCTTCGCTGGCCGTCTCGATCGCCGCCTTTTCGATCGGCAACGTCCTCTGCGCTCTCGCCCCGGATGCGACGGGGCTGATCCTCGGGCGCGCCCTCGTCGGCCTCGGCGTCGGCGGCACCTGGGGAGGTGGACAGGCCATGCTCGGCGAGACCTTCCCGCCGGCTCTCCGCGGCCGCTACGGCGCCGTGGCCCAGAGCGGAGCGCCGGTCGGGCTCGGCCTGGCGACCATCATCGGCTCGTTCCTCGCCCCGGTGATCGGCTGGCGGCCGGTCTTCCTCCTGTCGATGGCGCCCGCCCTGATCCTCCTCGCCTGGAAGTACCTGCCGGAATCGGATGTCTGGCTGGAGCACCGGCGGCGCCTCGCGGCGGGCGAGCTGGACGCCCACGAGCTCGAACGGGCGCGGCGGCCCGTGCTCGCGCAGCTCGTCTCTCCCGACATGGTGGGGCTCTTCACCCGCGCCTTTCTGCTGACCGCGTTCAACATGTCCGCCTACTGGTTCGCGGTCGTCTGGCTGCCGCGGTATCTCCAGGAGCAGCGCGGTCTCTCGATTGTCGGCACCGGCTGGTGGACTCTCGTGTTCGTCGCCGGATCGCTCTCCGGCTACCTGAGCTTTGGCCGGGTGTCGGACGCGATCGGCCGGCGGCCGGCGTTCGCGCTCTATTGCGGAATCAGCACCGTGGGGCTCGCCATGGTGACGGTGTTCTGGAACACCTTCGCGGCGAACCCGGCGGTGGGGCTCGCCTGCATGTTCGTGGCCGGCGTGGGCACGGGCACCTGGTCGTGCTACGGCCCGTACTTCTCGGAGCTGTTCCCGACGCGGGTGCGGGGCACGGCCATGGCCGTGATCATGAACGTCACGCGCGGCGCGCAGTTCGTGGCGCCGCTGGTCCTTGCCGCGGTCGCCAGCCGATGGGGTCTGGCGAGCGGCATCGCGTTGGCCGCGGCTTTCGCGGCCCTGGCCGGCGCCTGGGTCTGGACGCTCCCCGAAACGGTGGGCGCACGCATCGAGGTCTGAGACATGCTCAAGCCTGCCGTCCTTCCGGCCGAATCAGGCCCCGGTTTCCGGCGCGTCGTCTCCCGCTGGGAGATCGTCGCCTTCTCGATCAACGACGTGATCGGCAGCGGCGTCTACCTGCTGCCCGCGGCGGCGGCGCTGGTGATGGGCGTCGCGAGCGTCGGCGCGGTGATCGCCGCCGGCTTCGCGGTGCTCCTCCTGGTCCTCTGCTTCGCCGAGGCCTCCAGCTACTTCGACCGGCCGGGCGGCGCCTACCTTTATACAAGGAGCGCCTTCGGCGAGCTGATCGGGTTCGAGGTCGGATGGATGACCTGGATCGCTCGCATCGCCTCGATCTCCTCCCTCTCGGTCGGCTTCGCCCAGGCGCTCTCCTACATCTGGCCGCAGATGCAGAGCGGGATCACGAGGACCCTGGCGATCACCATTCCCCTTCTCGTCCTCACGGTCATCAACGTGATCGGCGTCAAGGGAGGCGTGCAGACCGCGGTGTTCCTGGCGATCTCCAAGACCGTGCCGCTGCTGATCTTCATCACGGCCGGGGTGTTCGCCCTGTCGCGGGAGGCGCTGGCGGTCAACGGAGCCGCGCCGCGCACAGGCACGCTCGGGGAGGCGGCGCTCCTCCTCCTCTTCGCCTACGCCGGCTTCGAGAACACGCCCGCGCCCGCCGGCGAGTTCAAGAACCCGAAGCGGGACGTCCCCTTCGCCCTGGTGGCGCAGATCATCATCGTCACGCTGATCTACTCGGCCGTGCAGTGGGTCGCCCTCTCCACGCTGCCCGGAGTCGCCCAGTCGCAGACTCCGCTGGCAGATTCCGCGCGCCTGTTCCTGGGCGGCTGGGCCGGCCTGCTGATGACGTTCGGTGCAGCGGTCTCGATCCTCGGGACGAACAGCAACACGGTGCTCTCCGGACCGCGGTATCTCTACGCCCTGGCCGCGGACGGCTTCGGGCCGCGCGCCCTGGCCTACCTGCACCCGCAGTTCCGCACGCCCGTCGTGGCGATCCTGCTGCAAACCGCGATCGCGCTCCCCCTCGCCCTCACCGGCTCTTTCGTCGAGCTCGCCGCCCTCTCGGTTGTCGCGCGTCTTGCCACCTACCTGGGCACGGCGGCCGCCGTCCCGGTGCTGCGGAAGAAGTTCGGCGACGCCCCCGGAGCCGTGCGCATCCCGGGAGGCCCGGTCATTCCGATTGCCGCGGCGCTCCTTTGCATCGTCCTCGCCGCGAGCGCGACGCCCAAGAACCTGATCGCCGGAGCGATCGCGATCGTGGTGGGCTTCCTCCTCTGGATGGTGCGCCGGCCGGTGCAGCCGGCGAGCTGACGGCTCCGCTCGACTTGCGTTGTCGCCGACTCGACCGCGGTCGGATTGAAAACGACCATGGTCGAGTTGAGGTCGACTCAAGTCGGCGCTAAAACGACCGTGGTCGAGTTGAAGACTACGAAGTCGTCTCTAAAACGACCGCGGTCGAGTTGAGCCCGACTTCGGTCGAGTTGAGGTCGACCGTGGTCGGATTGCCAACGACTTCGGTCGGGCTGATGCCGACCATGGTCGGGTTGACGCCGACCGTGGTCGAGTTGAGGTCTACCGAAGTCGTCCTTGAAACGACCGCGGTCGAGTGGAACCCGACTTTGGTCGAGTTGAGGTCGACCGTGGTCGGATTGCCAACGACTTCGGTCGGGTTGATGCCGACCATGGTCGGGTTGACAACGACCGTGGTCGAGTTGAGGTCTACCGAAGTCGTCCTTGAAACGACCGCGGTCGAGTGGAACCCCGACTTTGGTCGAGTTGACGCCGACAGTGGTCGGATTGAAAACGACCGAGGTCGAGTTGAGGTCGACTTAAGTCGGTGCTAAGACGACCGAAGTCGTCTCTAAAACGACTTCGGTCGGGTTGACGCCGACCATGGTCAGGTTGAGGTCGACCGCAGTCGTTGGCCGCTCGACAGTAGTCGCCGTGAGCCCGCCCGCAGTCGTTGCTGGAGCTGAAAGGCCCCAGAGGGGCCGAAGAGTGTAGCCCGGGGTCAAAGCGCCATAGGCGCGGCGACCCCGGGTAAAGAAGACAAGCTGTATTCAAGCCCCAGGGGCGGCAGCAAGCTCGGCAAGGTAAGAGGCCGCCTTCTGTCGCCCCGATCGGGGCTTCGTGGGTAAATTGGGGGCACCCTACCCGGGGTCGCCGCGCCTCCGGCGCTCTGCCCCCGGTCTACATGCTTGAGCCTCTCCGAGGCTCTCTGTGGAGTTCTACTTCGCCGCCCGCTGCGTCGGATCCCTGAACGGCTTCTTCAAATACCCCTTCGCCCAATCGCGCGCCTGGTCGTGCTCCATGGACATCACGTCCTTGTAGCAGCGCACCGCTTCCTTGCGGCGGCCGAGGACGTCCAAGGCCATGCCGTGGCGGAGGCGGCCGAGGGCTCGGTATTCGGTGTTGACCGGGCGGCGGGCCATCAGCCCTTCGAGGGTTTCCAGGTGGGCGAGGGCCTGCGGGTACATGCGGCGCTGCATCTCGACTCTCGAGAGGACGTAGAGAGCCTGTTCTCCCACGGCGTCGGTGTAGCCGGTCTGCTGCTTCTCGTGGCGGTCCGCGATCTCCTGGAAGACGCGGGTCGCATCGCCGAAGCGGCCCATGCGCTCGTAGGCCCTTCCTTCATAGAGGTGGAAGAGGGCGTTGTCCGGATAGCGCTGCCGGAGCCACTGCGCGTAGACCAGGGTCTTCGGGAAGTTCTGCTCGAAGATGTAGTTGAGCTGGACGAGCGTCCAGGCGACCTCCGTGGGCACGAAGCGGCCGCGGGTCATCGCGCGGTCGAGCTCCTGGAGACCCTTCTCGCGGTCCCCCTTGGGGAAGAGGCGGGCGAAGGGGCGCAGGATCTTGTGCTTCTTCGGGATCACGTCCGCCATGTAGTGGAACGTGCCGAGGCCGAAGTAGAGATCGTCGTTCTTCGGATCGAGCTCCACGACTTTCTGCAGGTACTTGAGCGCCTGCTGGCCGTCGCGGGCTGCCTTGAGCCAGTGCTTGCGGTCCGAGAGGAGACGGCCGCGGAAGGCGTGCGCGCCCGCCTTGAAGAACATGGCGTCGAGGTCCCGGGGGTTCGCGTCGAGCCGGCGCTCGCAGAGGTCGAGGACCTTCTCCATGAAAGCGAGGAACTCCTCGTCTTCCGAGGTGTCGCTCGGCTCGAGCTGGATGGTCCACCAGGGCACCAGGGCCTGAAGGAACGGGCTCACCGGATGGTCGGGATAGCGCGTCGCGATCACGGAGAAGGTCGCGTCGGCCGCCGCGAAGTCCATGTTGTACAGGTAGTCGAGGCCTTTCTTGGCCTGCTCCTGGAACTGGTAGTCGTCGAGGATGGACACCGGCCGCGCCGGAGCCGCCGCCTGCTCGGCCAACGCCGGCACGGCGGCCAGACCCAGGGCGAGGAGGTACACGACACACAGGAATCGGGCAGCACGGGCTCGGGGGTGATTCATGTCCTAAGAAAACGGACGGCGGGCGGGGGGTATTTCCGGGGGGGCCTCACTCGACCACCAGCGCCCCCGGCACCAGGCGGTCCCGCTCGGCATCCCACCGCCATTGGGCCTCGCGGCCGTGGAGGTGGACGCCGCCGAGCCAGCGGTCGATGCCGTGGACGCGGACCCAGTCGTCCCGCCCGTCGAGGACCTCCTGGCCGGTGGCGGTGAGGATCACGCGGAGGCCGCGGGGGCCGCCGCCGGGCTCGCGCTCCAGGCGGACCAGGCGGCGCGGATCGTCCGACAGCTCCTGGAGACGGCGGAGGAACGAGGTGTCTCCCAGGAAGCGGCGCTCCTCCAGGTCCTGCGAGGCGCGGAAGAGATCCTCGAAGGAGAGGGAGCCGCCCGCGGCGGCGAGGGCTTCCAAGGCCTGCCGCTCCGTGCGTGACAAGCCGCCGCGCAAGGCCGGGAACTCCTGCAGATGCCGGTGCAGCGCGCCGGCCAGGAAGGGCAGGGTCGACGTGTCGCGCCGGATGGCGACCTCGATGCCGATGGGCTCCGCGGCGCAGAAGGCGCGCCAGGCATGGCGGGCGAGGACCATCTGGTCCCGCGTCACCGGCCGGCGCGTCTCCAGGAGGGCGGCCATCTGTTCCGGGGAGAGCTGGCCGAGGCCGTGGAACGGCTTCACCTCCGGGTGCTCGCCGATGCAGATCAGGGAGAGGCGGGTGAGCCCGAGGTCGCGCGAGGCGAGGCCGTCGAGGGTGCGGATGAGCAGGAGCTGGTCGAACAGGTCGTGCTCGAACCAGAGGACCATCTCGTCGACCGTCCGGTGATCTTCGAGGGCGTGGTCCCACTCTGTCAGGGTGGAGAGGCACTCGTCATAGCCGCCGTAGCCGGATTCCGCCAGATACCGTGCGCGCACCTTGCGCCAGCGCTCGGGAGGGAGGCCGGCGGGCGTCGGGCCCTCGTGGAGGACGTCTGCGGTGATGGTCACCAGGCCGGGGACTCCGGACTCGCGGAGGATGTCGGCGGCGATGCTCCCGTTGGTGATGTGGAGCAGGCGCGCCGGCGCCTTCGCCCGTTGCAGGAAGCGCTCGGGCGAGATGGCGAAGAACGGCTCCGGGAGCGGAGTGCGCATCTTGGTCTCGGGCATGACAGGAGCTCGGCCAAAGCCGATTCTACCGCCGAACGAGGATCAGGAGGGGTCCTTTTCGCGAGCGATGGGCCCGACCTGAGCCCGCTCGCCGAGAGCCCGGAGATAGTCGCCTGGAGCCAGGTTGATCTGCGTTCCTCGCACGCCGGCCGAGACCGAGATGACGTCGAACAGCTCCAGGGTCTCGTCCACGAAGACCGGGTAGTCCTTCCGCATGCCGAAGGCGGTCACGCCGCCGCGGACGTACCCGGTGAGCGGCTGGACCTCTTTCAGGGGGACCGTGTCGACCTTGCGGTCGCCGGAGAGGCGGGCGATGGTCTTGAGATCGAGCGCGGCGTCGGCGGGAACCACAGCCAGAAGGACGCCGGTCCGATCGCCGCGCGCGACCAGGGTCTTGAACACCTGCTCGGGAGGAAGCCCCACCTTCCGCGCCACCCTCTCGGCCCCGAGATCCTCCAGGTCCACCTCATAGTCCCGCAGCTCGTAGGGGATGCCGAGGGAGTCGAGGAGGCGGGCGGCGTTGGTCTTCATCTCCCCCTAATCTACACCCCTCTGCTTACTTCCCCTTCTTCGCCGCGTCCTTCTGGAGCTGCGTCTCCAGGTTGATCGCGATCTTCACGTCGTCGCCCAGGACCACGCCGCCGTTGTCGAGCGCGGCGTTCCAGACGATCCCGTAATCCTTGCGGTTGATCGTCGCCTCGGTGGCGAAGCCGGCCTTGTCGTTGCCCCAGGGGTCGCGGACCTTGCCGAGGAAGGTGACGGGCAGGGTGACGGTCTTGGTGACGCCGCGCAGGGTGAGCGCGCCGGTCACGTCATAGGTGTCCTTCCCCGTGGCCTTGATCTGCTGGCTCTTGAAGGTGATCTCCGGGTACTTCTCGACGAAGAAGAAGTCCTCCGAGCGGAGGTGCTTGTCGCGGTCCGGCAGGGCGGTGTCGATGCTCGCGGCCTTGATCCGGAGCTCCACCTTGGAATTTTCCAGCTTGGCGGGATCGAGCTGGATCGTGCCCTGGTAGTCGCTGAACTTGCCGCGCACCTGGGTCACCAGATGGCGGACCTGGAACGACACGTCGGAATGGCCCGCGTCGATGGTGTAGACCTCGGCGGCGTGGACCGGCAGGGCGGCAAGGGCGGACAGGGCCAGGGCGGCGATGCTGTTGCGGTTCATGGTTTGTCTCCTTTGGTTTAGACAGAATTTGTCGCGTCAACTATCTACTCAAAAAATTTTTATGCCTGATGACGGGCGCGGATCAGGTCCAGCAGCCGGATGAGCTCCTTCTGCTCGTCCGGGGTGAGCATGCTCAGGGCGTCGTCATCCCGCGCGTCCATGGGCTCGTCGATCCGCGCCAGGAGATCGAGCCCCGGAGGCAGGATGCGGCAGACCACCTGCCGGCGGTCCTCGGTGGAGCGCTCGCGGGAGACCAGCCCTTTGGCGACGAGCCGGTCGATCAGGCGCGTCACGCCCGGCGAGTCCTCCAGCATCCGCTCACCGATCGTCAGGGTGGGCAGCCCCTCGGCCCCGGCGCCCCGCAGAATGCGCAGGACGTTGTATTGCTGGGGCGTCACGTCATAGGGTTCCAGCACCCGGGCGACGAACCGGCGCACCACGTCCGCCGTGCGGAGGATGCCCAGCACCGCCTCCTGACCGCGGGAGCGGAAGGGCCTCGTCTGCCCGATTTCACGCTGGAGTGCGCTCGTCTCGTCGCTCATGGGACAAAGTGTACGGATGAATGGTTGTCATGTCAAGCATGTTGGTCTACGGTGATGCGAAGCGGCGGGAGGAGACGGCGGAGAAGGTCGAACGGATCCGGGCCGGCCTCTCGGGTCTGGGGGATCTGCGCCTGGGGTTTGAGCGCCATGCGGCGCTCGCCGAGCAGCTCATCGAGCTTGGTGAGCTGGAGCAGGCGCTGCTCGACGCGCAGCTCGAGAAGGAGGGGCGCGAGCGCTGGACGGCTCTCTCCTCCCGCACGGGCAAGTTGACGCGGCTGGTGGCCGAGGCGCTGCTCGGCTCGTTCCGCCATCGGGGCGCGCCGCCATCGTTCGACAGGGTGCGCTCCAAGGGGGCGACGCTGCGGGAGGCGCTGCGCGGGCTGCGCGACCTGCGCGGCGTCGGCGTGCCCGACGACCTGGACGTGACGGTGCCGGAAGGCTACGCGTTCTACGGCCTCTATCCCGAGACCTATCTGGAGGCGGCCGGGCAGCTGCGCTCCACCACGGACGGCCCCTGGCGGGGTGAGCTGCGGGTGATCGGCATCCGCAGCATCGGCACGAGCCTGGCAGCGCTGGTGGCGGCGGCCGGCAAGGCGGACGTGGTAGCCACGGTGCGGCCGGAAGGGCACCCCTTCGCGCGGACGCTGAGCCTGAGCGGCCGGCTCGCCCGGATGCTGGCGGACGGCGCCGGCCCAGAGACGCTGTGGGCGATCGTGGACGAGGGGCCGGGGCTCTCCGGCAGCTCGTTCGGCGCGGTGGCGGACTGGCTGGAGGAGTGGGGCGTGCGGCGGGAGGCGCTCGTCTTCTTCCCCAGCCATCTCGGTGAGCTTGGCCCGCACGCGAGCGAGCTGCACCGCGCGCGGTGGGAGACGGCCCGGCGCTGCACGGTGTCGTTCGAGGATCTGTTCACCGGGGGCGCGTCGCCCTGGCCGCTCGAAAGCTGGGTGGAGGACCTGACCGGCCGGATCGACGCACCGGCGGAGGACGTCAGCGCGGGTCGCTGGCGGGAGCGGCTCTTCCCGGCGGGCAGCGTCAAACCGCCGGCGCATCTGCAGCAGGAGCGGCGGAAGTATCTGCTGCGCGCGGCCGGCGCG
>Ga0126309_10000016_pt1 | contig 55558 bp, 49 predicted proteins | sample Plot56_FD_92541 | JGI IMG/M metagenome (GOLD analysis project Ga0126309, IMG submission 92541) | Serpentine soil microbial communities from UC McLaughlin Reserve, CA, USA - Plot56 | ecosystem: Environmental > Terrestrial > Soil > Grasslands | place: USA: UC McLaughlin Reserve, Lake County...
GATCGCGCCGGCGCCCGCCTCTACCGCTCGGGCGACCTCGCGCGGCGGAGGCCCGACGGCGACCTCGAGTACCTCGGCCGCATCGACCACCAGGTGAAGATCCGCGGCTTCCGCATCGAGCTGGGCGAGATCGAAGCCGCGCTCCTCACCCACCCCGAGCTGCTGGAAGCCGTTGTCATGGCGCGCCACGACAGCACGGGCGACAAGCGCCTCGTGGCCTACTTCACCTCCCGCGGCGCGGCGCCGGACCTGGGCGAGCTGCGCACGCATCTCCGCGCCAGCCTGCCGGAGTACATGGTGCCGGCCGCCTTCGTCGCGCTCCAGCGCATGCCGCAGACGCCCAGCGGCAAGATCGACCGACGCGCTCTCCCCGATCCCGAGGACATCCGACCGGAAGCGGAGACCGCCTTCGTCGCGCCGCGCACCCGCACCGAGCGCCGGCTCGCCAAGGCCTGGCGCGAGGTCCTGCGCGTCGAGCAGGTGGGCGTCGAGGACAACTTCTTCGACCTCGGCGGCCACTCGCTCCTCGTCACCCAGCTCGCCTCGCGCATCCGCGCCGAGCTCGGCATCGAGCTGCCGATGGCGAGCGTGTTCGAGGCGCCGACGCTCGCCGCTCTCGCCGGCCGGATCGAGGCCCTGCGCCCCGAGGACGCCGAGCCCGAGATGGCGCCGATCCCCCGTGTTCCAAGAGATCAATCGCCGCGGGACCAGCCGCTGCCGCTCTCGTTCTCGCAGGAGCGCCTCTGGTTCCTCGACCAGTTCCAGCCAGGGAGCCCGCTCTACAACGTGCCGATGTCGCTGCGGCTGCGCGGCCGGCTCGACGTGGAGGCGCTGGAGCGCACGTTCCAGGAGATCGTGCGCCGCCACGAGCTGCTGCGCACCGGCTTCACCTCGGTCGAGGGACAGCCGGCTCAGGTGATCCAGCCCGAGGCGCACCTGGAGCTGCCGCTCACCGATCTGAGCGACTCCCCCACTCCCTGGACCGAGACCCGGCTCGCCGATCTCGCCGAGGAGGAGGCGCAGCGGCCGTTCGACCTGTCGCAGCCGCCGCTCCTGCGCGTGCGCCTGGTCAAGATCGCCGGGGACGACTACGCGCTCCTCGCGACCATCCACCACATCGTGAGCGACGGCTGGTCCATGGGCGTGCTGATCCGCGAGGTGGCGGCGCTCTACACCGCCTTCGCCGCGGGCCAGCCCTCGCCGCTGCCGGAGCTGCCGATCCAGTACGCCGACTACGCGGTCTGGCAGCGCGGCTGGCTGCAGGGCGAAACGCTCGACGCCGAGCTCGCCTTCTGGCGCGAGCAGCTCGCCGGAGCCCCGCAGGCGCTCGACCTGCCGGCGGACCACACGCGTCCGCCCGTGCACGGCTTCGCCGGCCGCCACCTGCGCTTCACCCTGCCGAAGAGCCTCGTGGCCCAAGTCCAGGCCCTCGCCCGCCAGGAGAACGCGACGCTCTTCATGGCGCTCCTCGCGGCGTTCCAGGTGCAGATCCACCGCTACACCCGGTTGACCGACTTCCTCATCGGCTCGCCGGTCGCCAACCGCCAACGGCGGGAGCTGGAAGACCTGATCGGCTTCTTCGTCAACACCCTGGTCCTGCGCGCCCGCGTGCCCGGCGACGTGCAGGTGACGGAGGTCCTCGCGCAGGTCAAGGAGACGACGCTCGCCGCGTTCGGCCGGCAGGACCTGCCGTTCGAGAAGCTCGTGCAGTCGACCGAGGTGGCGCGCGACACCAGCCGCTCGCCGCTCTTCCAGGTCCTCTTCGTCCTCCAGAACGCGCCGGCGCAGACGCTCGCGCTGCCGGATGTGACCCTGGAGATCCTGGAGCCCGAGAGCGGCACCTCGAAGTTCGACCTGACGCTGTCGATGATGGAGACAGCCGAGGGGCTCCATGGCTTCCTTGAATACAGCACCGACCTGTTCGACGACGCCACGGCCGCCCGCATGCTCGGCCACTTCCGCAACCTGCTCGAAGAGCTGGCGACCGACCACCGCCGCCGCATCTCCGAGCTATCGATGCTCGGCCACCTGGAGCGCGCCGAGCTGCTGACCGCCTGGAACGACACCCGCACCGAGGTGCCGGAGCTGCCCTTCCACCGGCTCTTCGAGCTGCAGGTGCGCATCGCGCCCGAGGCGCCGGCCGTGGCCGGCAACGGCCTCATCCTCACCTACGCGGAGCTCGACCACCAGGCCAACCAGCTCGCACACCACCTGCGCGGCCTGGGCGCCGGACCCGAGGTGCGCGTCGGCATCGCCCTGGAGCGCTCGCCCGCGATGCTCGCCGCCCTCCTCGCCACGCTCAAGAGCGGCGCCGCCTACGTGCCGCTCGATCCGTCCCACCCGCGCGAGAGGCTGGCGATGATCCTGGAGGACGCGCGGCCGGCCGTGCTGGTCACCGAGGAGCGGCTGCGCAACGACCTGCCCGCCCCCGAAGGCTGCCAGGTCGTCAGCCTCGACAACGCCTGGAGCGACGGAGGCCTGCTGGCCGCGGAGAGCGAAGAGACCCTCCCCGCGCTCGTCGAGTCACCGGAGAGCCTCGTCTACGTCATCTTCACCTCCGGCTCCACCGGAAGGCCCAAGGGTGTGCAGATCCCCCACGGCGCCCTGGTCAACTTCCTCCTCTCCATGCAGCGCGCGCCCGGCCTCGGCGCGAGCGACGTGCTCGTGGCGGTCACCACCGTCTCGTTCGACATCGCCGCCCTGGAGCTGTTCCTGCCGCTCCTCGTCGGAGCCCGCATCGAGCTGGCCGGCCGCGACGAGGTCTCGGACGGCGTCCTCCTCGCCGCCCGCATCAAGAGTACGCAGGCCACCACCCTCCAGGCCACCCCCGCCGGCTGGCGCATGCTGCTCGACGCGGGCTGGCCGGGCGATCCGTCCTTCAAGGCCCTCTGCGGCGGCGAAGCCCTCACCCCGGACCTCGCCGATCGCCTGCTCCCCCTCGTCGGCTCGCTCTGGAACGTCTACGGCCCCACCGAGACCACGATCTGGTCCGCCGCCGGGAAGGTCGAGACCGTGAGCACCGCGACGGCGGCCCAAATGGGATCAATTCCCATCGGCCCCGCCATCGCCAACACCACGCTCTACGTGCTCGACCAGTATTTCGAGCCCGCGGCCGTGGGAGTCATGGGCGACCTCTTCATCGGAGGCTCGGGCCTTTCGCGAGGCTACCTGGGCTCGCCGGAGATGACCGCCGACCGCTTCATCCCCGACCCCTTCGCCGGCAAAACCGCGCCGGGAGCCCGCCTCTACCGCACCGGAGACCTGGCCCGCCGCCGCGCCGACGGCGCGATCGACTTCCTCGGCCGCGCCGACCACCAGGTCAAAATCCGCGGCTACCGCATCGAGCCGGACGAGATCGCCGCGGTGCTCGCCAAGCACCCGGGAGTGCGAGAGACCGTCGTGGTCGCCCGCCCCTCCGCAATCGGCGATCCGCGCCTCGTGGCCTACCTCATCCCCGCCGACCCGGCGCCGAGCCTGGACGACCTGCGCGGCTTCCTGCGCGACAAGCTGCCGGCCTACATGCTGCCGACCGACTACGTCCTGCTGGAGACCTTCCCGCTCAACCCTTCAGGAAAGGTCGACCGCCGCGCCCTGCCCGCCCCGGAAGGAACCGCCACCGTAGGCCGCGAGCTGGCCCTCCCCGAGACGCCGACCGAAGAGACCCTCGTCGCCGTCTGGGAGCAGGTCCTCGGCCGCACCGGAATCGGCATCCACGACAACTTCTTCGAGCTCGGAGGCCACTCCCTCCTCGCCCCGCAAATCGTGTCCAGGATCGAGCAGACCTTCCAGATCCGCCTCCCCCTGCGGGCCTTCTTCGAGTCGCCGACGATCAGCGCCACGGCGTTGAACATCGACCTGCTCCTCCTGGAGGAGATCGAGGCGCTGAGCGAGGAGGAGGTGGAGGATTTGGGGGTGGGGGTGTCGTGAAGGTCCTCGTGTACACTCTCCTGGACGAGAGGAGTCATCCGATGAAATTTCTTTCGGTCCGCGATCTTCGAAACAAGTCCTCCGAAATATGGAAGGGACTGGAGTCCGAGCGTGAGATGGTCGTGACAGAGAACGGCCGTCCCATCGCCATCCTCTCGGCGGTGACGGAAGAGACCTTCGAGGAGACCCTCGCGGCGATCCGGAGATCCAAGGCCATCGCCGCCGTCGCCGAGCTTCAGCGAAGCTCCGTCCAGCGCGGTACGGATTCCATCCCCGCCGAAAAGATCGATGCCGAGATCGCTGCCGTCCGCCGAGCCCGCCGTCAGCGGAGTGACTCGCTGCAATGATCGTGGTCTTGGACACGAACGTCGTCGTGTCCGGCCTGCTTCAACCCTTCGGTCCCTCCGGCCAGATTGTCCGCCTGGTGGCTGCCGGCGATCTGACCCTGTGCCATGATCCCCGCATCCTGGCCGAGTACCAAGAGGTTCTGCTGCGAGAGAAATTTCGCTTCGACCCTTCCCGCATTGCTGCTTTCCTGGAGGAGATCGAGACACGCGGCATCCCGGTTGTGGCCCGTCCGCTGTCCATTCGGCTACCCGATCCCGATGATGAGCCTTTTCTCGAGATTGCACTGGCTGGCGGAGCCCCGCTTGTGACAGGTAACGCCAAGCATTACCCTTCTGAGGCCCGGCAGGGTGTCGAAGTGCATTCTCCCCGGTCCTTCATCGAGCTCTATCGCACTCAGTGAGCTAGACCGAAGCCTGGGCTACAGGCTACGCAAGATCAGAGATCAGCCCGCATCGCCTGCGAGCCTTGAGACGCGCCGCCTGTTTGCACCCGGACGCGCTGTGGGCGGCGGACTGGCGCGCAGAGCGCCGCGAGGTTGCGGTGCAGGTCGGCCGGCGAGCCGGCGCCTACGAAGAGCACGGCCGAGTACTCGGTGGCGTATTTCCAGCCGTACTCGATGGCGAGCCGCGTCTTCCCCACTCCTCCCAGGCCATGGACCGCCTTGCCCGCGATCACCGCTGCCCGCCCGGCGGGTGTCCGCGCCAGGGTCTCGCACAACCGTGCGAGCATCGCCTCCCGGCCGTGAAAGAGCGGGCCGAGCGAGGCGAAGGGGAGGTTGTGGCGGAAAGGTGCGGGCTTCTCCGCGGGGGGCAACTGGAAGAACTCCACGAGAAGCTCGGGATGGCTCTTCACCAAAGCATCGAGTTCGCTCCCAGCCCAGAAGTGGCAGCTTGCCTCGTCGCCCCACGCCGCGCGGATGGCTTTACGCATCTCGGCGGAGACCGCCCGCGACACCACGAACACCAACTCGTGCGGCTGCTCCTCCACCGGCAGGACGCGGAGTTTCTTGATCTCCTTGCGGCCGTCTGCCGCGGTGAACGATTGCACCCGCTTGCATTGGAAGACGAAGCGCCGGCCAGCCTTCCACGCGACTACGTCGCGCCCTCTCTCCCCGCCCGACTCGCCGAGATACTCGACCCGTTCGTAGCCCTCGCGGCTCACGAGCCATAGACAGAGGCGCTCGAAGTCGAGCGGCGAAAGCTCCTGGAAAGGGAGCTTGTGCGAGGTGCCGGTCAGGACAGGCTTGGTCATGGCGTGGTTGCACGATGAGTGTATCGCAAGGGCGGCATCAAGATTGGTATACTCGGCAGCCTGTTGGGGCTGGAGACACCATGAAAACCGAGCTGATCGTGACCATCGACCAAGAGCTGATTCCCAAGGCGGAACGCCTCGCGCTTGAGAGGGGGATGTCCCTTTCGGAGCTCGTGGAAGACTCGCTCCGGACCGTCACCAGGCGACCGGAGAGCACCTTCTCGCAGAGGTGGCGGGGTCAGTTTCAACCAGCGGATCGCCAGGACGAACGCTATCAAGCTCTGGCGAAACGCTACCTGTGATCGCGCGGCCGCCGTCGCCTGTCAGGAAGACGTGATTGCCACGCGGAATCTTCGACACTACGCCCGATCACCCGTCCGGGCTCTGGAACCCCAGGCTCTCTTGAAAGAGCTGCTGGGATAGCTTCGGGAGGTGCCAGATGGACGGTATTCGTTGGCAGGACCATATCGTCGTCGCCGAAGACCTTCATCACGGAGACCCTTGCATTCGAGGGACCCGGATCCCTGTGAAAACTCTGATCGGCAGCCTGGCGGACGGTCTGACTCCGTCCGACATCCTTGCCGAGTACCCGCAGCTTACCGAGCAGGACCTCCTGGCTGTCTTGGCCTATTCGGCGATGGAGATCTGGCCCGAGTCGTAGAGTGCGCAGTCCGGCCGCCGTGGTCGCGGAGAGTCTGAGCCGGCGAGGACGCCCGCGCTCCCAGGGGGCGCAGCTCGAACCGCAGAAGCGCTATCATCCCCCATTCCAAAGGAGGAGATCACCCATGGCCAAGAAGCGACTGAACAAGCTGTCCCTCCATCGCGAAACCCTGCGCCGGTTGGAGCCGGCGGGTGCCGGGATCGGCGGAAACCGGTCGTGCATCGAGAGTTGCTACGACATGTCCTGCGAGGGCGGCTGCGGCATCTCCGAGGGAGCCACCACGGCGTAGGTGGATCGAATCGATCACCGCTGCTCGCGTTTCAGAAAAGTCAGACCGCCAGCAGATGCGCCGCGTCCCGGCGGGCCCGTGTGATAGCGTCCTCTGGCGCCATGAAGCCGCAGCCTCTGTCCTGGGAAGGGGAGCCTTCTCGTGTCCCCCCCGACCGGCCTCCGGGACCGGTCGACGTCGTCCTGCCCGTGGCCGGAGCGCCGGCGGAGCTCGCGCGGTGCGTGGAGAGTCTCCTCGCCTGGACGAACCTGGAGCGCCACCGCCTGTTGATCGTGCTCGACGGGCCGCAGCCGGCCGCAACGGAGGCTCTGGTGGCCCGCCTGGAACGGGAACGGCCCGAGGGGCTCCTCGTCCTCCGCAACGCCGAGCGGCTCGGGTTCGTGGCCAGCGTCAACCGCGGGATGGCGGCCACGCCCCGCGACGTGATCCTGCTCAACAGCGACACGCAGGTGACCGAGCGGTGGGTGCGCAAGCTCCAGGCGGCGGCGTACTCGGCGTTCGAGATCGCCACCGTCACGCCGTTTTCGAACAGCGCGACGATCTGCTCGCTCCCCCGCTTCCTCGAAAACAACGCCCTGCCGGCAGGGCAGACCGTGGGCTCGTTCGCCCGGCTCGTGGAGGCGCGGTCCCGCCAGGCCTATCCGCGGCTCCCCACGGGCGTCGGCGTCTGCCTGTACATCAAGAGGAAGGTGCTCAACCAGATCGGGCTGTTCGACTCGAAGAGCTTCGGCCAGGGGTATGGCGAGGAGAGCGAGTTCTGCATGCGGGCCTTGAAGGCGGGCTACGTGCACGTGCTCGACGACGCGACGTTCATCTATCACGAGGGGCAGCGCAGCTTCGGGACGAGCCGCGGCCGGCGGGTGGACGCCGCACACAGGGCGATGCGCCGCCTCCATCCCGAGTACCTGGCGACGGTGGCGGCGTTCATCCGCGAGGACCCGATCCGCCCCTTGCGCCAGCGGGTGATGGCCGAGCTGCGCCCCGCGCGCCGGCCGCAGCCGCCGGGCCGCCCCGAGCGGGTCCTCCACCTGGTGCACGGCTGGCCCCCGTGGAGCCCGGCCGGCACCGAGCTCTATGCCGCCTGGCTCGCCCGCCGGCAGGCGCAGGTCCGCGAGGTGGCGGTCTATGCCCGGATCGCCGATCCCGCGCGCGTCAAAGGGGATGCGGTCGAGCTGCTGGACGAGGGCGTCCGCGTCCGCCTGATCGTCAACAACTTCACCCAGCGCGATCCGCTGTCGCGCAACGCGATCTACGACCGGTCGCTGACCGCGGACTTCGCGCGGCTGCTCGACGAGTTCACGCCGCGGCTCCTGCACGTGCATCACCTGGCCGGGCACGCGGCGTCGCTGGTCGGCGCGGCGGCGCGGCGGGGCATTCCGGTCGTGTTCCAGATCCAGGACTGGTGGCTCGCCTGCGCCCGCGCCAATCTGCTCCATGCGCAGCGCCGGCTGTGCAGCGGGCCGGCGCCCGGCAAGTGCTCGGCCTGCCTGCCGCTGACCAGCCTGCCCCCGGCCCCGCTCCTCAACCGGCTGCTCTACGCCGCGCGCTGGCGGGCGATGCAGCGCGCCTTGCGGCACGCGGACGCGTTCGTCATGGGCTCCGAATTCATGCGCGAGAGCGCCCTGCGGCTCGGCATCCTGCGGCCGGACGATCCGGCGTCCGTGATCCCGTACGGGATCGAGATGGGGCCGCGCCCCACGATCCGCCCGCCGCGGGCTCCCGGCGCGGCTCTGCGCTTCGGGTTCATCGGCGCGCTCCTCCCGCACAAGGGGGGCCATGTCGCCGCGGCGGGGTTCGCGGGGATCTCTCCGGACCGGGCGCGGCTCATCGTCTGGGGGGACCCGGAGATCAATCCGGCCTACGCGCGGGAGCTCGCGACGGCCGGCGGGCCGGCGGTGGAGCTGCGCGGACGGTTCCCCGAGGAGCGGAAGGCGGAGATCTTCGCGGAGCTCGACGCGCTCCTCGTCCCTTCCGTGGGCCTGGAGTCGTTCGGCCTGGTGGCGCGGGAGGCCCTGCACCACGGCCTGCCCGTGCTGGCGAGCGACCGCGGCGCTCTCTCCGAGCTGTTCGCGGACAGCCCGTCGGGGGAGGCGGGAGCCCTGTTCGATCCGGACGATCCGGGCGCCCTGCGCGCCTGGATCGAACGGCTGATCGCCGATCCCGGCCAGCTCGACCGCTGGGCCGCGGCGATTCCGCCGGTCAAAGGGTTCGACGTGCATGCCGAGGAGATCGAGGAGGTCTATGAGCGGGTGCTCGCCCGCCGCCGCGCCGCCGCGGACCGCCTCGAACGGACCATGACGGGCACGGGGCGCAGCGGAGGGCGGGGGCGGCGGACGGCGTGAGCGCGGCGCACCGCCTCCGGGTCGCCTGGCGGGTGCTCCGCGCGGAGGGAGCGGCGGCGGTCCGCGACCGCACGTGGGACCGGCTCGCCGAAGCGGCGCGCCGGCGGTCGTACTCCCCGATGCCTCCGGATTGGCGGCCGGAGGCACCGATCCCGGTCCTCCTGGTCACCTCGGCTCCGCCCGTGCCGTGGCTGGGCGGCGTCCCGACGCAGCTTCGGACCCGCCTGGAGGCCGAGGCGCGCGGGCGATCGATCGCCCTCCTCTACCCCCTCGACTCCAACATCGGCGCCTGGCGTCTGGAGGTTCTGACAGGCGCCGAGCGCTGGTTCCTGGAGATCCCCGGCGCGGCGCCGTCTCCGGTGGCTCTGGACGACGCGGCGTTCGAGGGCGCGGTGCGTCGAGCTGCCGAGCGGGTGGGCGCCCGGGCGGTGCAGGCCGAAGGGCTGGCGGGGCTCCCTCCGGCCTCGCTCCTTCGGCTGGCGCAAGGGGGCTTTCAGCTCATCCTCTCCCTCCACGACTTCGCGGCCTTCTCTCCGCTCCCCCACGAGTGGCCGCTGGGCGCCCACGAAGAGAGGCGGGCGCTCGCCGCCGAGCTCCTCTCCGCAGCCGGCGCCGTGATCTTCCCCTCGGACTTTCTGCGGCGGTTCCACTTGGAGCGCCTGCCTGCCATCGCTCCGGAGGCTGCCGGGCGCTGGCACGTCCTCGAGCCGCCTATCGCCTCGACCGTCGCGCTTCCGCGCCCTTCTTCGCGACCCTTGCGGCACGTGGCGTTCGTGGGGAGCGTGCAGCCGCACAAGGGGTCGCTCGTCTTCGCCGAGCTGGTCCGCCGCCTGGCCGGCGCGGGCCTGCGCTGGAGCGCCTACGGCGGCGGAGACGCGGGGCAGTTGCGCGCGCTGCGGCGGCTCGGCGTGCGGGTGCGCGGCTACTACCGGAGCGGCTCCCTCCCCGGCCTCCTGCGGCGGGACGGCGTCGACCTCGCGCTGCTCCCCTCGGTCGGGCCCGAGTCGCACAACCTGGCGCTCAGCGAGTGCGTGGTCGCCGGGGTCCCGGTGCTGGCGTTTGCCCTGGGCGCCGTGGCGGAGCGGGTCCCGGCGCTCGAAGCCGGCCGGCTGGTCCCTCTGGAGCTGGGGGCGGAGGGGATCGCGGCCACGCTGCGGGACCTCCAGAGAGACGGCCTGCCGGCGGTGCCGGACGAGGCGGCGCGGCTCCTCGCCGATCCGGTGTCGGCCGCGGCGGGGTACCTGGCGCTCTACCGGGAGCTCGGGTTGGTATAGGCTCGGAGCAGCAATGACGGAAATGTTCCCTCACGACGTGTGTGTCATCGGCGGCGGCGGCCATGTGGGCCTGCCGTTCGCCCTCATCTGTGCCGACTCGGGGCTCCGCACGGTCATCTACGACGTCGACTCGCGCAAGATGCGGCAGATCCGCGACGGGCAGATGCCCTTTTTCGAGGAGGGGGCGGAGGAGGTGCTGCGGCGCGTCCTCGGCACCGGCCTCCTGACCGTCGAAGACCGCCCGGACCCGATCAGCCAGTGCCGGTTCCTCTTCATGATCATCGGCACGCCGGTCGACGAGCATCTCAACCCGTCCTTCTCGGCGATCGACCGGGCCCTGCGCGCCTCCTGGGAGCACCTGCGCGACGGGCAGATCCTGATCCTGCGCAGCACGGTCTTCCCGGGGACCAGCCAGCGCATCCAGCGGATGCTCACGGAGGCGGGGCTGCGCATCAACGTGGCCTGCTGCCCGGAGCGGGTGGCTCAAGGGTACAGCCTGCGCGAGTTCCGGGAGCTGCCGCAGCTGGTGAGCGCGTTCGACCGCGCGGCCCTGGAGGCGGTGCGTGGCGTCTTCGAGCGCTTCACCCGCGACTTCGTCGAGATGGAGCCGATGGAGGCCGAGCTCTGCAAGCTGATGACCAACGCCTGGCGCTACATTCAATTCGCCACGGTCAACCAGTTCTACATGCTCGCCTCGTCGTGCGGCGTCGACTTCGATCGCATCCTCCACGGCTGCCGCTTCAACTACCCGCGCATGGCGGGCATGCCGGGGCCCGGCCTCGCCGCGGGGCCCTGCCTGGTCAAGGACACGATGCAGCTCGCGTCGTTCAGCCACAACCACTTCATGCTCGGTCATGCCGCCATGCTGGTGAACGAGGGGCTGCCGAGCCATCTGATCGAGCTGGCCCGCCGGCAGGCCGACCTGAGTCGGCTCAAGGTAGGCATCCTCGGCATGGCCTTCAAGGCGGAGAGCGACGATCCGCGCGACTCGCTCGCCTACAAGATGCGCAAGCTGCTCGCTCTCGAAGCGCGGGAGGTGCTGTGCACCGACCCGTTCGTCCAGGACGCGACGCTGGTGCCGCTGGAGCGCGTGCTGGCCGAGGCGGACGTCCTGTTCGTGGCCACCCCGCACCGGGTCTATCGCGAGCTCCCGCCGGTCGAGGGGAAGCTGGTCGTCGACGTCTGGGGATGCCTGCAGCCACCGAGCCAGTAACGACGAGGAGTCATTCGACGTGAAAGTTCTGATCACCGGATCGGCCGGGTTCATCGCCGGTTATGTCGTCCAGCAGCTGCTGGAGGCCGGCCACGAGGTCGTCGGCCTCGACAATTACTCGAAGTATGGGGCCGTGGAGCGGAGCTTCCAGAACCATCCGAGATACCGATTCCTCCAGGCCGACGCCCGGGACGTGGACCTCCTCAAGGAGCTGCTCGCGGACTGTGACCACTTCCTGGCCTGCGCCGCGCGGATCGGCGGCATTTCCTATTTCCACGAGTACGCCTACGACCTGCTGGCGGAGAACGAGCGGATCACCGCCGCAGCCTTCGACGCCGCCATCGACGCCTTCAGGAATCACAAGCTGCGGAAAGTCACGGTGCTCTCGAGCAGCATGGTGTACGAGAACGCCACGCAATTTCCCAGCCCGGAGGGGCACGAGCGGCAGTGTCCGCCGCCCACCAGCACCTACGGGTTCCAGAAGCTGGCCTGTGAGTACTTCGCCCGCGGCGCCTGGGAGCAGTACCAGCTCCCCTACACCATCTGCCGGCCCTTCAACTGCGTCGGCGTCGGTGAGACCCGGGCCCTGGGAGACAAGGAGGTACCGAGCGGCAACATCAAGCTGGCGATGAGCCACGTGGTGCCGGACCTGGTCCAGAAGGTGCTCAAGGGGCAGGACCCGATCCACCTCCTGGGCGCCGGCAACCAGGTGCGCTGCTACACCTACGGCGGCGACCTGGCCCGCGGCATCCTGACGGCCATGTTCCACGAGAAGGCGGAGAACGAAGACTTCAACCTGTCGACGCCGGTCGCGACCAGCGTCCTGGAGCTCGCGGAGCTGATCTGGCGCAAGGTCCACGGAGATGGCAAGCCGTTCCGCTGGGTCTCCGATCCACCCTATCCGCACGATGTGCAGATGCGGATTCCGGACACGCGGAAGGCCCGCGAGGTCCTCGGCTTCGAGGCGATGACCCCGCTCTCCGGGGTGCTCGACGAGGTGATCCCGTGGGTGGAGCAGGAGATCGCGGAGGGGCGGATCTGAGAATGAAGCTCCTCGACCTGCGTCGAGTCTTCGGCCGCCGGCCTTCGCCGGAGGAAATCCTCCGTCGGAAGGTCGAGATCGAAGCGCGGCACGGCCCATGGACGGCGCACAATGTCCGGCTGTGTGACTCCGTGTGGACAGTGAAGGAAGGCGTCGCCAACTTTGACGAAAAGACACGGAGGGCCATCCAGTTAGCCCACGACTTCTTCGGTCCGGACCTCTCGGGGCTGCGCGTCCTCGACCTCGGCGCCGGGGAGGGTGGTCTATCGCTGGAATTTGCCCGGCACGGCGCCCGGGTGGTCTGCGTCGAGGGGCGGGAGAGCAACCTCGCGAAGGCACGGTTCGTCGCCGAGGTTCTCGGCCTCCGGGGAATCAGCTTCCTGTGCGAGGATGTACGGAATCTGGGGAAGCTCAAGCGCCAGTTCGACCTGGTGCTCTGTTACGGATTGCTGTATCACCTCGACGCGGTGGCGGCCTTCGACCTGGTCGAGACGATCCACCAGCTCGCCTCTCGCATCGCTGTCATCGATACGCACTACAGCCTGGTGAACGAGCAGAGCGTGGAGCTCCGCGGCGAGCTGTATTCCGGCCGGAGCTTTCGCGAGTTCGCGGAAGGCATGACCGCCGCCGACATGCTCAACAGCCCATGGTCGGCGATGGGCAACACGACGTCCTTCTGGTTCACCAGGCCGTCGTTGCTCAATCTCTTGAACCGGGTTGGATTCTCCACAGTCTACGAGGTCGCGAGCCCGCTCGTGTTCGACTACTATGACAGGGCGACGGACGTGCGTTACAAATACGAGGACCGCGGTACCTTTGTCGCAGTTCGTGGAGCCAATGCCCAGGTCCTGACCTCGCCCGAGGTGAATCGAATGCCGCAGAGACGATGGCCGGAAAGCCTCGGAGAGCAGTTGGTGGCCTCCCCAAAAGGAGGCTGAGGCTGATCCGATGAGCCGGTGCTGCTCTACATCCTGCCGTAACTTTTCCCTGCTTGCTTCGCCTGTATAGACGCGAGTAGACTAGAAGCGATTATCCGGTCCAGGGTTGAATCGGCCTCAATGGCCAGTTGATTTGCAAGGAGAGAATCATGAGAAAGATTACGCTTTCACTAACAGCCTCCGTCCTATTCTGTCTCGTCTCGTCCTCTGCCCACGCGCAGGCGACGCGCACCTGGGTCTCGGGGGTGGGCGATGACGCCAACCCGTGCAGCCGCACGGCGCCCTGCAAGACCTTCGCAGGCGCGATCTCGAAGACCGCCACCGCCGGCGAGATCAACGTCCTCGATCCCGGCGGCTTCGGCGGGGTGACGATCAACAAGTCGATCACCATCTCCAGCGAAGGCTTCGAGGCCGGCGTCTTGGTGTCCGGCACGAACGCCATCATTATCAACGCGACGACGACCAGCAACGTGGTGCTGCGCGGCCTTGACATCGAAGGGCTCGGGACTGGCCTGGTCGGGATCAAGGTGCTCGGCGGTCTTGGATCTCTCCACGTCGAGAAGTGCACCATCAATAATTTCCGCGGGGCTAACAGTTCGGGTATCGAGATCGCGACGACCGTAGCGGGCACCACCCAGGTTTTCATCAAGGATACGATCATCCGCAATAACGGTCAGAATACGGGTGGTGCCATCCTCATCAATCCCTCGGGTGCAGGCGTCGCCGTGAAAGCTTCGCTCGATAACGTCCGGCTGGAAAACAACAATTTCGGTTTCAAGGTGCAGGGCTCTACGACTGCCTCGGTGAGCAACAGTGTCGCCGCGGGCAACTTTGCCGCCGGCTTCTCGGCTGCTCTCACTCCTGCGGTCCTGAACCTTACGGACAGCGTGTCGGCCAGCAATGGCAACGGGGTTGTCTGTGCGGCTGGCACGACGGTCCGCATGGATAACCTGAGCATCACAGGCCACACACAACCAAATACTGTAACAGCAGGCGCCTGCTCGTCGTTCGGGAACAACCACATCGACCAATCTGTCTCCGTGATTAACATCGTCCCCGCCAATCAGTAGGGATGTTTCTCGCCTTCCCTCCTGGCCCTGAAAAGTGCCGGGAGGGAATCGGCTCTAAGGCGCTCCTGCAGTGAGGCGGGCCGCAAGTTCTTCTACGTTCCGGTTGCGCAGCCTGATCAGTCGCGCGGGAACCCCGCCGTAGATTCCCCACGGAGCGAGCGGCTCTTTGACCAGCGAGAGGGCGCCGACGACGGCCCCTTCTCCGAAGCTTACCCCAGGGAGGACGACGCTGTGAGCCCCCACCATGCTGTGCCTCCCGAGGTGGATACAGCCTCCCTGCACATGGCGCAGCTCCTCCGGAATTAGCGAGCCGGGAAGCCATTGGCCCGAGAAGTCGTCGTTTCCTGACAGCAGCGTCGCGCGAGGCGAGACGTTGACGCAGTCTTCGATGACGATGCCGAACGGGCCGCTCAGAAAGGCGAACGCGGAGATGTGGACGTAGGAGCCGATGACCACGGGCTGGCGCGCGGTGAGGATGGCGAAGTCGTCGATGCGTACGTGGTCTCCGATGCTGATCGAGGCGGCGCCGTAGATCGAGCAGCGATCACTGATCGCGACGCCGGTGCCCACGGCGGCGAGACCTAGCTGGGCGATCTGGTCGGAAGAAAGGGTCCCCATGCTCACGCCTCCGCTAGCGCGCCAGCGCAGCGAGGGCCGCGCGCAACTCGTCGTCCGAGACCTGTGCCACGCCCTCGTGGCATGGGAAGCACACCACGTGGGCGTAGAGCGCGTCGGCTTGCGGCCGGGATGCCACCGGCTTGTAGTACTTGTGAACGACCAGTGGGCCGCCAGCCAGCCGCTCGAGCCCGACCGGACGGGAGAAGAGGACCGGCACCAGGTTCGGAAACGACCCCTCGCTCTCACCATCCACGAGAGTCGCCAGACCCAGGTCACGGGCGATGCCGGCCAGGCGCCGGAACTGCTTCAGGTGGGCCGCGCGGATCGCCTCGAGGCGACGCAGCCGATCGAGGACGAAGGCGGCGGCCACATCGGACATCTTTCCGTTGCTCGACCGCGCGCCGGTGTCGATCCCCTTGTAGAGCCCGAAATTGATCAGCGAGCGAAGAGTGTCTTCGAACTCGGCGGGCACCACGGCGCACCCTCCCTCGCCGAAACCGCAAGGCTTGGTGTGATGGAAGCTGAAGAGCTCCCCCGCACCGAGACTGCCGAAAGACCTGCCGTGGTAGCTCGAGCCGAAGCAGGTGGCCGAGTCGACGAGGAGGATCTTGCCGGCGCGCGCCGCGAGCTCCTCGTAGAGCTCGACATGGGACGCCGTCCCGAACAGGTTGGTCACCACGATCCCGTCGTACGACTCGGTGGGCAGGGCGGCGAGCGCTTCGGGATCGAGGAATCCCTGCGTGTCGCAGTCGAGGACTTGCGCGGCGGCGAGCGGACCCTGCCGCTGCGCGTAGAAGGTAAAGGCCGAGACGACCCAGCGCAGTGGGCGCCCCGCGAGGTGCTCGTAGAGCTGAACGAGGCCATGGAGTGCCACGGTACCATTGGCGCAGGCGATCACCCGGCGGCCATGTGGCACGGAAAGAATCTCCGCCACGGTCTCTTCAAGCTGCAGCGACACCGGGCCGAAGTTCGACCACAGGCCGCTCGCTTCGCTGCGCGCCAGCAGCTCCCGGATCTTCTCGTAATCCGGCTTCTTGGGCTCGACGAAGGCGATCATGCGCAGGCCCGCGCGGCGTCCTCGGCCTTGACGCGCGGGTGGAGCTCACCGAGCAACTGTTGAGCGAGTGCGTTGATCACCCGCAGATCGGTGCGGGCGAGCATCGCCTCGACGTTGTCCAGGCTGGCGTAGAGCTCGTCCTTATGGATCTGATGCTTGCGCAACAGATGGATGATGCGGACGTCGCCGAGCTCGTCGGCGTGGAGTGCCTCGAGCAGGGGATCGTTGGCGAAGTTCCAGCGAAAGGGCAAGGCGCTGAAGGGCAGGCCGAACCGGGTCACCGCCAGAGAGACCGCCAGCTGGACGCGGTAGATCGTCCGGTGGACGGCGTCTACGGCTGCCATCAGCTCATAGATGGCGCTGCCGATGCTCCGCATCACCGCAGCCGGGGCAGCCAACACGCCGAGGTTGAAATACGGCGGGCAACGGCGCAGCGACTCGTCCTGGAACATGTAGCCCCAGCCGGTGTGCTCACAAGGGGTCTCCAACTCGCCCAAGCCACAGGAACGATAGAGCTCCTGCCACTGCTCGCGCCGGGAGAACGGCGGCACGTGCGCCACGACGCCGCACACCGCTCCCGTCCGATGCGCCTCGTCGACCAGCTCATCGAGCGGACCGGCGATCAAGGTATCGGCGTCCAGCGCCAGCACCACATCGCTCGCGGGCTCGTAGCGGAAGCGCTCGCACGCCGTGGCGTACCAGCTTTCGCGCGCGAAGAGCGCCTCGTTGACCCAGCGGACCTCCACGCCGTTGTCGGTCATCCAGGGATGGTTGCGGGCGAGGTCAGGATCGCGCTGTTCGGCTCCGACGGTCAAGACGACCGGCGCGTCGCGGTAGCCGCCCCCGTGGACGCGGAGCGACCGCGTGAGGTAGTGGGCCATGTTGAGAAACGTCCGGGTGGGGCTCACCGGGATGTGGACTTCGAGTGTGGGGCGACGACGTAGGGACCGCATTGGACGCCCGCGCATCTTATACGATTGAAGCTCCGCGCAGGGCGCGTTTGAGCTCGACGAGCCTCTGACGCAGGCGCCAGGCGCGGGTACCCTCCATAGAGGCGACCCGCTCCTGCCAGGCTTTCAGCTCCCGGCGAAAGCTCTCGCGTTCCGCCTCCCATCTCCTTTGCTCATTGCGTAGCACGTCGATCTCTTGGAGCAGTTGCTCTCGCTCGCCCGCCAGGGTGTCCCGCGCGGCCATCCAATCCGCGCGTTCCGCCACCAGGGTCTCCAGGCGGGCCGATTCGGCCTGTCGCAGGGCGGCTGCGGCCGCGTTTTCCGCCCGCAAGCGCTCGATCTCAATCGTGGAGTGCAGGAGCCGGGTCGCCGAATGTTGCGCCACGACGAGGAGGTCGGGGAGGCGCCGGCGATAAAGCTCCTCGTGCTTGGCGACGACGTAGCGCTCCACGCGGCGGCGCGCCGCCTCGTCGGCGGCGAGCGTGACCATCGAGCCTGGGCGGACGCGGTAGTCCTGGGCCTCGATCGGCAGGTAGTGGAAACGCCAGCCTCGCTCGGCCACCCCAAGCCAGAACTCCCAGTCCTCGAGCACCGGTACGGGCATATGAAGGTCGTAGCCACCACAGGCACTCCAGACTTCCTTGCGTAGCACAGCGCAAGCATCGATAAAGTTGGACGCGAGCAGGGCCTCCAGATCGAACGGGCCGACGTGCACCGTAGCGGAGCGGAGGCCGAAATCGCGGCGGTCGCCGTAGACGACCCCGACCTCGGCCTGAAGGTCGAGGATCTCCAACGCGGGTCCGACGAACCCCGGCCGCAGCCGGTTGTCCGCATCGAGCGGAAGGACATACAGGGAACGGGCTTGCTCGATTCCGCGGTTCCTGGCGGCGGAGAGGCCACGGTTCTCCTGGTCAACGACCCGATAGCCGGCTCCCCGCAGCACCTCCAGAATCTCCAGCGTGCGTGGCTCGCAGGAGCCGTCGTTGACGATGATCAGCTCGTGGGGCTCTGGCACGCTGCGCTCGACGCTGGCCACCGCCTCGACCAGGAATTCCCCCTGGTCGAAGCACGGGATGACGACCGAAACGCGGGCCTCGGCAGGCTCTCTGTACCGGGCCGGGCGGCCGGCGGGCCACAGGCCTTCACTCGAGACGTCGGCGAGCCGATCGAGATCGGCGAGGATCTCCGCGCAGTCGGGATGGGTCGCCGCCGCCAGGGGACCCAGCGGGTCGTCCGGGTCGGCCCGCTGGAAGAGCGCCGGAGCCAGGAGCTCCGCGGCCTGTGCTCCGGCGGAGTCCAGCCCCAGGCGGCGGCGCAGCAGGTCGATCCAGCTCTCGGGCTCATTCTGCAAGGCATCCGTGCTGAGCAAGAGGCAGCGGTCGCTGTGGCGCCGGTAAAAGTCGAGGAGCTCCCGGTTGTAGAAAGCCCAGATCCGGTAGGCGTAGTCCGGCCGCCGGAGGAAGACCTCGGCGCCCAGGCGCTGCATCGAATCCGCGACCTCCCAGGGGAACCGGTAGACGAGCACGTACCGGGCATCGTCGAGGAGAGCGTCCCAGAAATCGAGCGCCAGCGACGTGCGCGGCTCCTTCCACCCCCAGAAGCCGGCCGGCCCGGCGCTCTTTGCGGCAACCAGAGCCCGGGCACGCGCGGTAAAGGCCGCGAAGCGGCCGCGGTCCAGCCGCTCGCTCTCCGTCCATCCCCAGTCGCGGTGCCCCCCGTCGTCTGGAACGGTCGCCTCGTGGAGCATCTCCTGTTGCAGGTGGAGAATCTCCAGGTCCTCGAAATAGCCCCGCGGATTGTTCCGGTCGGCGGCGAGCAGCCGATCGCCCATGTCCACGCCGGAGGCCGCGAGGATCGAAGCGACGAGGGAGGTCCCCGACCGATGCATACCCGCCACGATGACGGGGGACCGCTGTGGAATCATCGCCGTGATCTTTGCAGGTTTCAAGCGACTCGGCTAGATTAGCCGTCCATGCCCGCAAGGACGGCTCTCCCTTCCCGCGATGGCGAGGTGTTCGACCGGCTGGTCCAGGAAGGGGGGGATTTCAACCCGTTCACGGACCGCGGCTGGCGGACTCTCGCCCGCCGCTTCGCCGCCGCGGTGCCGGGCGCTCCGGGTCTGCGGATCCTCGACGTGGGGTGCGGCACCGGCCAGTCGCTGCGCATCTACCGCGAGCGGGCCGGCCTCTACGTGGGGATCGACCTGTCGCTCGGCGCGCTCCGCCGGGCGGCCGGCCGCTTCGGCGCGTCGTCGTGGATGCAGGCGGACGCGCTCCGCCTCCCGTTCCGCGACGGGAGCTTCGACGTGGTGGCTTTCAGCAGCGTGCTCCATCACATCGGCCACCGCGGAGCGGCGCTGGCCGAGGCGCGGCGGGTGCTCTCTCCCGGCGGCTGGGCCTTCGCCTTCGATCCCAACCTCCTCCACCCCGCGATGCTCCTGTTCCGCCATCCGGGAAGCCCCCTCTACTCGGCCCAGGGGGTGAGCCCCGACGAGCAGCCGCTCCTGCCCTCCGCCTTGCGGCGCGACTTCGCGGACGCGGGCTTCGCGGCGATCGGCCAGCGCTGCCAGTCGGACATCCCCTACCGGAAGGTGGCGCCCCGCGGGCTCGATACTCTCCTCGGGCTTTACAACCGCGCCGATTGGCTGTGGGAGAAGAGCGGCCTGGGCCGCTTCTTCGGCACCTTCGTGGTGACCTGGGGGCGCAAGCCGGAATGAGCAGCCTCCGCTACTCGGTGGTCGTGCCGGTCTTCCACGAGGCGGACACCATCGGACCGTTCTGCCGCGCCGTCCGCGAGTCCTTCCCGCCGGGCTACGAGCTCCTCGTCTGCTACGACATGGAGGAGGACCGGACTCTCCCCGCTCTCGCCGCGCTGCCGGCCGGGCAGAAGCCCGCGACCGTCCGGCTGGTGCACAACAACCTCGGCCGCGGAGTGCGCTACGCCATCGAGGCGGGCCTGCGCGCCGCGGCCGCGCCCGTGGTGATCGTCACCATGGTCGACCTGTCGGACGACTACCGGATCGTCGAGGAGATGGTCGCGCGCGCCGAGGCCGGGGCCGCGGTGGTCTGCGCCAGCCGCTACATGCCCGGCGGGCGGCAGATCGGCGGCCCCTGGCTCAAGGGACTGTTCAGCCGGACCGCGGGCCTCTCTCTGCACTGGCTCGCGGGGGTGCCGACGCGCGACCCCACGAACAGCTTCAAGGCCTATCGGAAGGATTTCGTGGACCGCACGCCGATCGAGAGCACGGCCGGGTTCAGCCTGGGCCTCGAGCTGACGGTCAAGGCCCACTTCTCCGGCCGCCGCGTCGAGGAGATTCCGGCCACCTGGCGGGAGCGCACGGCCGGCGAGAGCCGCTTCCGGCTGTTCGCCTGGCTGCCGCTCTACCTGCGGTGGTATCTGTGGGCGCTGCGGCGGCGCTGGCTGGGGGTCAGCTCTTCCGCGCCACCGCGATGAGCCCGAGCCCGCGGCCGGGCACGTAGGGATCGAGGCGCCGGATGGCCGGCACCAGGATGTTGAAGATCTTGAGCTGCGAGCGGCTGAAGTGCCGCCGCTTCAGGAGCCTGCCGTTCAGCCACCAGCCGGGGATGGCGAAGTGGTTGAAGTCGCGGAAGGACTCGAGCTCGAAGCCGGTCGCGCGCAGCTCCTCGGCCAGCATCTCCCGGCTGTAGCGGCAGCGGTGGCCCAGGACGTCGTCGAGCGACGAGTAGAGCTGCTGCCCCTGCGGCACGTAGAGCACCAGCCGCCCCCCGGGCTCGAGCGCGCTCGCCATGTTGCGCAGCGAGAGGACGGGGTCGCGCACGTGCTCCAGCACGTTCAGGCAGACCACGGTGTCGAACCGGCCCTGCCAGGGCGCGAAGCACGCCGGATCTTCCAGGTCGATGCGGTCCACCTGCAGATAGGGCTTGCCCAGGGCGAAGTTGCGGAGGTAGTGGAGGTAGTGCGGGTTGATGTCGCTCGCCAGGTAGAAGTCGCGCGGCAAGAGCCAGCTCGTGATGTTGCCGATGCCGGCGCCGATCTCCAGGACGCGGGCGCCGACGTGCGGCGCGATCGACTCGGCCATCCAGCGGTTGAAGCGCTGCGCCCGCTCCAGGCTGTGCAGGATGTGGGAGCCGTATTCGTCCTCGGCGTAGACGTCGTCCATCAGCCAGTACTTGGTCATCGCCCGGAGCGCCTTGAAGCCGTCCTTCCAGCCGATCTTCTTCCCTTCGCGGTAGGTGCGGCCGAGATAGCTGATGGGCACCTCGAAGACCCGGCACTCGCGCTTGGCGATCTTCGCCGTGATCTCCGGCTCCATCGCGAAGTCGTTGGAGCGGATGGGGATCGACTTGAGGAGGGGAGCCCGGAACATCTTGTAGCAGGTCTCCATGTCCGTCAGGTCGAGGTCGGTGAACCAGTTGCTGAGCGCGGTCAGGAACCGGTTGCCCAGGGCATGGCGGTGGTAGAGGACGCGGCGGCGCTCGCTGGGCAGGAACCGCGAGCCATAGACGACGTCGGCGCCGTCCTCCAGGAACGGGCGGACCAGGCGGGCGTAGTCCCGCGGGTCGTACTCCAGGTCGGCATCCTGGAACACGATCAGGTCGCCGGTGGTGGCGGCGATGCCGGTGCGGATGGCCGCGCCCTTGCCGCCGTTCTTCGCGTGCTCGATGTAGCGGATGGGTTCCGGATGGGCCGCGGCGATCTCGCGCAGGATCTCGCGGGTGCCGTCCTTCGAGCCGTCGTCGACGATGACGACCTCGATCTCGCGGACTCCGGGGATCTCCACGGCCAGCACGCGCTGGACGAGCTCCCGGACGAGAAATCGCTCGTTATAGACGGGGATGACGACGCTCAGCTTGAGCTCGTTCGTGGCCTCTGCGCTCAACGGGGTTCGGGCTCCTCAAAAGTCGCGGAAGGATACCATGGGGCGTCCGGTGGCGCACCGCACCGGCCCCCGGGGGTCGCCGAACGGCGGGATGCGGTAGAAGGCGCGCAGCGCCTCGGCCCGCTCCGGCGGTCCCAGGACCGCGATCCGCGCCGCCCGCCAGTCCGGCAGCCGCCAGAGGTTCCAGGTGGGCGTGCTGCGGAACGTGATCCCCCAGACCTTCCGGTCCTCTCCCTGGTCGCGCCACAGCACCCGCGACTGGAAGACCGCCGGCCAGACCCTCCAGTAGTCCCCCAGGACGTGGGTGCAGCCGTCCGCGACGATCGGCCGCGCCTCCTCGGCGCCGGGGCCGGTGCCGAGCGCCGCGCGCGCCGCGGCCGGCGACGGCGGGCCATAGCGCAGGAACGCCAGGGGGAGCAGGGCCGCCAGAGCGAGGACGTTGGCGACCCTCCCCCACCGCTCCGGCCTCCCTTCGAGCAGGAGCCCCAAGAGCAGCACCGGACCTGCCATGGCAGTGGCCAGGAGCGTCATCGCCAGGAAGCGGATGCGGAATCCGTTCTGATAGACCCAACCCGTCGTCCCCAGGATCAGGAGCTCCGCGGCCGCCGTCCCCAACAGGCAGAGCGCGGCGGCCAGCGCCGGACGCCCCTCGCGCCGGCTCAACCGCAGCGAGCACGCGGCGGCCAGCAGGACCGCGAGGGCCGTCAGCAGGACCGGTCCGAGGCTCTCGCCCACCCGCCCCGCCAGGGTCCGCCAGGCGTGCGGCCAGAGGGTGGGAGGCGCGGCGCCCAGGTTGGTCGCCTCGCCGTACGGGGAGAAGCGCGCGGCGAGGAGCGTGACCGCGAAGAAGATGCCGGCCAGAGCGAACGGAAGGAGCGCCGGATCGTGCCGCAGGTCCTGCCGCCGCGGCCAGAAGCCCGGCCCGGCGGTCCCCGGCTGCAGCCCCAGGACGCGCCGCAGCCAGAGCAGCGGCAGCAGCCAGAAGAGGATCACCGGCGCCACCCAGAAGGCGAGAGCCCACAGCGCGTAGGCCGCCGCCTTCACCTTCCACTGGCGCCGGTCGAGCCCCCGGTCGAGCAGGAGGACTCCCCCGAGAGCGAGCGAGATGGCCTGGAAATAGGGCTGCATCTGCTGGAAATTGTGCTGCGCGAGATCCTTGCCGGCGAGGAAGAGGCCGAGCGTCAGGGCTCCCGCGGCCGGCCACCAGGGGCGCCGCACCACCGTGCGCGCGACGAGGAAGAACGAGAGGAAGAGCGCGAACAGCCGCAGCGCCACCTGCACCAGGAGATTGGCGAACGGGTCGCGCACCGGCAGGGCCAGGAGCGGCACGATCATGCCGAACCGGTTCTGCTCCCAATAGAACGGAGTCCACCGGTCCAGGCTCATCAGGATCGGGATCAGCGAGTCGCTGTTGTGGAACCCATGGATCGGCGAGAGATCGGCCCACACCGCCAGCAGGGCGGTCAGCGCCAGGACAGCGCCAGGACATCGAGGTATCGCGAAGCGGGAAAGCACGGCGTGCGGCCCGGAGATTATCAGATCCGGGATCAGGTCGTGTATGCTGCCCACAGCACGTAGTAAGATTCGCTACCATTGATGAGCACTCCCCGGGTCGCCTGCACGATCGTCTCGAATAATTACCTGGCGTACGCGCGGGTATTCACCCGCTCGTTCCTGGAGCAGCACCCGGACGGACGGGTCTACGTCCTGATCGTCGACAAGCCGGATCCCACCCTGCGGTACGAGGACGAGCCCTTCACGGCCGTTCTCGTGGAGAGCCTGGGAATTCCGGGGTTCTCCCGCTTCGCCTTCCGGTATTCGATCCTCGAGCTCAACACGGCGGTCAAACCCTGGTTTCTGCTCCATCTCCACAGGACCGGCGGCTACGACCGGATCTGCTACTTCGACCCGGACATCCTGGTCACCGGCGATCTGTCGGGAATCTATGAGCGGCTCGGCGCGTCCGACGTTCTGCTGACGCCGCACATCACCGAGCCCATCGAGGACGACCGCACCCCGTCCGAACGGGATTTCCTGCTCTCGGGGATCTACAACCTGGGCTTTCTCGGAGTGGCCTTCAATCACCGGACGCTCCCCTTCCTCGACTGGTGGCACCGCCGGCTCTACAAGGAATGCCTGCACGCCGTCGAGGAGGGCCTGTTCGTCGACCAACGCTGGATGGATTTCGCGCCGGTGTTCCTGGCCCAGGCGGAGATCCACCGCGATCCGGGCTGCAACGTCGCTTACTGGAACCTGATGCACCGGACGCTCGCCCGGCGCGATGGCGGCTGGTGGGTGGGCGACGCCCCGCTCCGCTTCTTCCATTTCAGCGGCTACATGCTGCGCCGGCAGGAGCTGATCTCCAAGTACCAGAACCGCTTTTCGCTGAAGCAGCGGCCGGACGTCGAGCCTCTCTTCCACGAGTACGGAGAACGCCTCCTGGCCGCGGAGCATGGCGAGTTGGAGCCGCTTCCCTATGGGTTCGGCTGCTTCGCGGACGGTACGCCCATCCCGGACGTGGCGCGCCGGCTTCTACGCCTTCTCGATCCCGAGGGGAAGCGCTGGGCCGATCCCTTCGCAGCCTCCGGGTCGGACAGCTTTCTCGGATGGCTGCTGAGCCCGGACAGCCGCCTCTCCCCCATTCCGCTTCCACGGATCGCGTTCTCCATCTGGGAGCAGCGCCGGGATCTGCAGCAGGTCTTCCCCTCTCCCGACCGGCGGGACCGCGCCAGCTTCGCCGGATGGTTCGTCGCGCACGCTGCCGAGCACCAGATCGGAGAAGTCTTCACCCATGCCGTCGCGCTCGCGCTCCAGCGCGTTCACAAAGGACCTTCCCCGCGTCTCGAGGAGACGCACCACCGGACCTGGCACGAGATCTCCCAGGGGGTCCCCCTGAAAAAAGGCCGCTTCACGGCGGACGAGATCGCAACGCTCAACGCCGAGTCCGGGCCGGACCCGGAGGGCCGTCCGCTCATTCCGCGCCTTGCCCTCATCTTCCATCGCCAGCGCGCAGATCTGCGGAGCTCCTTCCCGGATCCGTTCGGAACGGACCGTGCGGCCTTCGCTCTCTGGTACGTCACCTCCGGCCGCCGGGAGTACAATCTGCCGTCCGCGTTCGTCTGGCCGGTGATCCGTACCCTGCCTCCCCGCCAGATGACATGGGCGCTTCTCTGGTGGCAGCGGCAAAGGTGGCGGCGGCCGCAGCCGAAGATGGAACAACCCAAGGCGCGCCCGCAGCCGGCCTCGGCCGGCCTGCCGTCTCTTCGCTCCGCCGCCTCTTCCCTTGCCTCGACCGGCTCCAGCGGCCTGAACGTGGTCGGCTGGGCCGCCGCTCCCACCGGCGTGGGCGAAGCCTGCCGCGGCACGCTCCTCGCCCTGGAGAAGACGCGCGTCCCCACGGCTCTCTGGAACCTCGGCGCGAGCGCGGCCGACGATCCGCTGCGCGGCGCAACGCAGGGCCTGCCGTTCGACACCATCCTGTTCCACGTCAACGCGGACATGATCCCGGTGGTGAGCCGCCAGCTCCCGCGCGCGCTGCTCGCCGGGCGCCACCGGATCGGCTACTGGTTCTGGGAGCTCTCCCACTTCCCTCTCGCGTTCGCCGACTCGTTCCGCCATCTCGACGAGGTCTGGGCGCCGACCCGCTTCTGCCTGGACGCCTTCCAGGCGATCGCACCGCTGGAGGTCCGCTGGGTGCCGCCGTGTGTCGCCGCGCCCACCGAAGAGCCGGCCGACCGGCAGGCGCTGGGTGTGCCGGCGGAGAGCTTCCTGTTCTATTTCGCCTTCGATGCGCTGAGCATCCCCGAGCGCAAGAACCCGGACGGCCTGCTGCGCGCCTTCGCGCGGGCGGTGCGCGACAGCCCCCGCCCCCTCCATCTCCTCCTCAAGGTCAACCACCTGGAGGCGGACGCGGCGCTCGGCCGGCAGCTCCTCTGCCGGATCGCCGAGCTCCCGGTCACCCTGCTGAGGCAGCCGATGAGCCGCGCGGAGGTGAACTCCGTGATGGCGGCCTGCGACGCCTACGTCTCCCTCCACCGTTCCGAGGGGCTCGGCCTGCCGCTCATCGAAGCCATGTACCTGAAGCGGCCGGTGATCGCCACCGGCTATGGCGGCGTCACCGACTTCTTCGACGACTCGACGGGCTGGGTGATCCGCCACTCGATGAAGACCCTGGAAGAGCCGCGCGGCCCGTATCCCGCCGGAGCGGTCTGGGCCGACCCCGACCCCGAGCACGCAGCCGAGCTCATGGTGGAGGTCGCCACGGCTTCGCCCCAGGCCACGGCCGGCCGGATCGAGGCCGCCCGCCAGCGGATCTGCGAGATCTATGCTCCCGAGGCCGCCGGGGCGCGCCTGAAGCGGGAGCTGGAACGGATCGAGCGCCTGCGCGAAGACCGCGACGACCGGCGCGAGATGGTGAAGCGCGCCGGGATCGCGTAAGGTCAGACGTGCTTACGTGAAGAGCCGGTCGCGCCGGACGCCTTTTTTGTGCAGCTTGTACCGGAGAAGGATCCCGAGGACCGAGAACCCGTACTCGACGCTGCGCCAGAAGCCGATCTGCGAGGCCTCCTCGAAATAGCGGGTACGGATCGGGATCTCCTTGATCCGCAGACCCTTCCAGACTCCCTGGGCGATGATCTCGGTGTCGAAGACGAAGTTGTCCGAGTTCCGCTCGATGTCGATCGCCTCCAGGTACTCCCGGCTGTAGGCGCGCAGGCCGGAGTGATACTCCGACAGGAAGACGTAGAACGTGGCGTTCGCCACCATGGTGAGGAACAGGTTCGCCAGGTACTTCCACTTCGGCATGCCGCCCTCGATGGGGCGGCCTCCCAGCATCCGGCTGCCGAAGACGGCGGTGCATTCGCCGCGCAGCAGCGGCGCGATGAGCTCCGGAACGTAGGTGGGATCGTACTGGTGGTCGGGGTGGACCATGACAACGATGTCGGCACCGCGAGCGAGGGCCTCGCGGTAGCAGGTCTTCTGGTTCCCCCCGTAGCCCCGGTTCTGCGGGTGGACGAGCACGTGCAGCCCGAGGCTCTCCGCGATCTCCACCGTCCGGTCCTGACTCGCGTCGTCGACGACGATCACGTCGTCGACCCAGTCGAGCGGAAGATCGCGGTACGTGCGCTCCAGTGTCTTTTCCGCGTTATAGGCCGGCATGATCACGCAGATCCTGCGCGAGCGCCACTCCGCGGGTCTCGAGCTCTCCAAAGTACGGTTCAGAAAGGCCGATGACTCAGAGAGCGGTGTCGAAATAGCCGCTCACGTCGAGAACGAGATGAGTCTGCCCCTGCACGCCGAACGGCTGGATCACGTACGGGAACACGGAAAGGTCCGGTGTCGAGGCCCCGAGAGGAACGATCACTCCGTTGGCGAGCGCGGACTCTCCGCCGGCATAGTTGATGTTCGAGACTATGGGGCGCGCCGTCCCCGCGGGGAACACCGTGAGATAACCCTGCCCGGTCGGGCCGATGACCGTCACGTTCAAAGCGACCGCCTTGGCTCCGCTGGGGACTCCGCACTTCCCCTGGATGGTGAAGGTGCGGGTCGCTCCGTGGGACAGGATGGGTGCGTCGGCCGGTTGCCGGGTATCGACCAGCCGGCAGGGCGTCAACGGATAGAACCGGAACGGACCGGCGGCGCTCGCAGGGAGCGCGCACGTCAAGGCCACCACGGCCAACCACAAGATGCGTTTCACGGGGTATACCTCCTCTGTCTTTTTGGTGACTTCTCTCGAAGAGAGTACCATCCAATCGGCAAAGCGTCAATCCGCGCGTTCATCGCGCCGACCGCTCTGGTACGCTCCATCCCACGATGAAGCTGATCATCCAGATCCCGTGCTACAACGAGGAGCAGACGCTCCCCTTGACGCTGAGCGAGATCCCGCGCCAGATCCCCGGCTTCGACGTCGTCGAGATCCTCGTCATCGACGACGGCAGCACGGACCAGACCTCCCGGGTGGCGCGAGACGCGGGAGCCCACCACATCATCCGCCACGTCCGCAACCAGGGACTGGCCAAGGCCTTCCGCACCGGGCTGGACGCCTGCCTGCGTCTCGGAGCCGACGTGATCGTCAACACCGATGCGGATAACCAATACGCCGGCAGCGCCATTCCGGATCTCGTCCGGCCGATCCTGGAGGGCGAGGCGGACATCGTCGTCGGAGACCGCCGGACCGACCAGGTCACCCACTTCTCCAGGAGCCGGAAGCGGCTGCAGAAGCTGGGCAGCTTCGTCGTCCGCAAGATCTCGGGCCTGGAGGTGCCGGACGCGGTGAGCGGCTTCCGCGCCATGTCGCGCGCCGCCGCCCTCCAGCTCAACATCGTCTCGTCCTTCAGCTACACCATCGAGATGCTGATCCAGGCCGGCAAGAAGCGGATCGCGGTCGCCTGGGTCCCGGTGCCGGTCAACCCGCAGATGCGGGAGTCGCGCCTCTTCCGCAGCGTGCCCCACTTCCTGCTCCAGTCGCTCGCCACCATGGTGCGGACCTACACGATGTACAAGCCGCTCCGGGTGTTCACCTTTCTCGGCGGCACCCTGGTGCTGATCGGCGCGCTGCCGGTGGCCCGCTTCTTCTTTTTCTATGTCCAGGGGCAGGGGGGAGGGCATGTCCAATCGCTGGTCCTGGGCGGCGTCCTGCTGATCTTCGGCTTCGTCTCCCTGCTCGTCGGCGTGGTCGCCGACCTGATCGCGTTCAACCGGGCGCTGATCGAGCTCCTCCTGGAAAAGGTGCGGCGGCTGGAGGAGGACCAAGCCGTCGGCGGGCGTTTCTCCGACCGGAAGGGATGATGGAGCGGCATCCGGTCTATGGGCTCAGCGTCGCCGAGAGAGGCTGGGTCCCCGCTCCGCGGTACGCCCTGCGGCGGGCCCGCATCCTCTCGATCCTCTCCGGTCTGCCGCGCGGCCGCGTGCTCGAGATCGGATGCGGCGCCGGCGCCCTGCTCCACGACCTGGCGGTCCTGGGCTTCGCGTGCGCGGCGGTCGAGACCTCGCGCGAAGCCCTCGCTCTGGCCCGGGACGTGAACCGGGATCATCCGGAGGTGAAGGTCTTCTCCCGTCCACAGGAGGGATGGGACGAGGCCTTCGACCTCGTCCTCGCCTTCGAGGTGCTGGAGCATCTGGAGGACGACGCCGGCGCGCTGCGCCAGTGGCGGGCCTGGCTCCGGCCGGATGGGCGCCTGTTGCTCTCGGTGCCCGCCCGGCAGGCGCGCTGGACCGCGACGGACACCTGGGCGGGGCATCTGCGCCGCTACGAGAGAAGCGGCCTGCTGGCCCTCCTCGACCGCTCTGGCTTCGCCGTCGAGCACCACGAATGCTACGGCTTCCCGCTCAGCAACCTGACCGAGACCCTGCGCGGCCGCGTCCATGCCCGGGTCCTGCGGCGGAGCCTGCGCGCGAACGGAGCCCTGCCGGACGCGGCCGCCAGCACCGGGCGCAGCGGCACCGACCGCGGCTTCGAAACCCGGCTCTACCCTCTCCAGGCGAGCTGGCCCGGTGTCCAGCTCTTCCGGGCCTGCTGCTGGCTGCAGAACCGTTTCCTGGAGCGCGAGCTCGGCACCGGCTATCTGATTCTGGCGCGGCGGCGATGAAACGGGCCTCCCGTCTGCTCGGCGCCGTCCTGGTCGCCGCGAGCCTCGCCTATCTGGTCTTCTTCGCCGTGCGCCATGCGCAGAGCCTCCCCGAGATCCGCTGGAACGCCCGCGCGGTCGCCGGCTCCGGCGCGGCCGTGGCGCTCTATGGGCTCACCCTGATCTCCTCGGCGTCCGCCTGGCATCTCCTGCTCCGCTCGGCGGGAGAGCGGCCCCGGCTCCGGCCCGTGGCGGCGATCTTCCTGCTGTCCCAGATCGGCAAATATCTCCCCGGCAACTTCGCCCATTACGTCGGCCGGGTCGCGCTGGCGAAGGAGCAAGGGCTCGGTCCGGGCCCCGTCCTCCTCACGCTGGCTGTCGAGGCGGCCTGCGCCATCCTGGCGGGCATCGCGGTGACGGCCGCGGCGTTCCCCGGCCCTCAGAACGCGCCGGGACCGGCCGGTCCGCGCCACGCCGCCGCCGCCCTGCTGGCCGTGGGCGGGGTCGCGCTGGCGTCGCGCCTGGTGGACTCCCCGCGGGTGCGGGCGTGGGCGCGCTTCCCGGCCCCGGCCCCGCCGGCGTCGCGCGGCCGGCGCGGGCTCCTCTGGCTGGCCTGCCTCGGCCTCTACGCGTTCAACTTCTTTGCCTTCGGCGCCTGCGCGGCCTTGCTCGCCCAGACTGTTCTGGGCGCCGCCCCGGCGTCCTGGCCGGCTCTCGCGGCCGTGATGGCCGCGGCCTGGGTCGCGGGGTTCGTCACCCCGGGAGCGCCCGCCGGCCTCGGCATCCGCGAGGCGATTCTCCTCGCGGGTTTGCGCCCGCTCTACGGCCCGGGAGTGGCTCTCAGCCTGCCGCTCCTCTTCCGGCTGGTCACCACGTTGGGGGATGCGCTGGGGTGCGGCGCGGGGTATCTGCTGCGCCGGCGCGCCGCCGGACCGGAGGAGGTCTGATGCCCACCAGTCTGGTGACAGGCGGCGCCGGCTTCATCGGCTCCCATCTGGCGGACGAGCTTCTCGCGCGGGGGCACTCCGTCGTGGTGCTCGACGACCTGAGCGGCGGCGCGCGAGAGAACGTCCCGGCCGGCGCCCAGCTCGTCCAGGGATCGATCGTCGACGACGCCCTCCTTGCCCGCCTCTTCGCCGGGCACGCGTTCGACTACGTCTTCCACCTGGCGGCCTATGCGGCGGAGGGGCTCTCCCACTTCATCCGCCGGTTCAACTACGAGAACAACCTGATCGGCTCGGTGAACCTGATCAATCTGGCCGTGCAACACGAGGTGCGGCGCTTCGTCTTCACCTCGAGCATCGCGGTGTACGGCCGGAACCAGCTCCCGATGCTCGAGGAGACGCCGCCGCGCCCCGAGGACCCCTACGGGATCGCCAAGTACGCGGTGGAGCTCGACCTGCGGGCGGCCCACGAGCAGTGGGGTCTCGACTTCATCATCTTCCGGCCGCACAACGTCTACGGCGAGCGCCAGAACGTGGGCGACCGCTATCGCAACGTGATCGGCATCTTCATGAACCAGATCCTGCGCGGCGAGCCGCTGACCGTCTTCGGCGACGGCACCCAGACCCGCGCCTTCACCCACGTGGCCGACGTGGCGCCGGTGATCGCCCGCTCGATCGAGGTGGAGGCGGCGCGCAACGAGCTGTTCAACGTCGGCGCCGACCAGCCCTGCTCGGTGAACGACCTGGCGCGGATCGTGGCGCGCACGATGGGCGCCGCGCCGCGGATCGACCACCAGCCGGCGCGCAACGAGGTGCAGCACGCCTGGGCCGCCCACGAGAAGGCGCGGCGCGTGTTCGGGAGCACGGAGGAGATCCCGCTCGAAGAGGGCATCCGCCGCATGGCCACCTGGGTCCGCCAAGCCGGGGCGCGGGAGACCCCGCGCTTCACCGCGATCGAGATCGAGCGCGGGTTGCCGCCGTCGTGGCGGTAGGCAGCGGCTACACGGCGTCCGCCAGCACCCGCAGCAGCGGCGCCACCACCACCTCCGGCCGCAGCCGGCTCCGGTACAGCTCGTGGGCATTGGCGGCGAGGCGCCCGGCGAGGGCGGGGTCGGCGGCGAGGCGGGTCACGGCGTCGGCCAGGGATTCGGGCGAGCCCATCCGGCAGAGGAGCGCGTTCTCGCCATCGACGAACAGCTCGCGCGTGGCCGGGCTGTCTCCCACGATGACCGGCCGGCGCATGGCGATCAGCTCGTAGACCTTGCCTGCGATCACCTGTCCGGCCTTCGGGACGGTCGAGTAATGGCCGCCGAGGCCGATCTCGGCCGCGGCGATCTCCTCGATCACCTGCCGGCGCGGGATGCCTCCGAGGAACCGGATGTTCCGCACCCCCTCGGCCTCCGCCCGCTGCCGCATCCGCTCGATGATCCGGCTGGCGCCGGCGAGCCGCAGGACGACGGGCACGCCGCGCTCCTGGAGGAGACGGAAGGCCTCATAGATCACGTCCAGCCCCTGGAGGGGGATGCCGCTGCCCGACCAGAAGACCGTGATCTCCGGTCCGCTTTTCGGCGGTGCCGGGCGGGGCTGGAACAGCCGTTCCTCGCAGGAGATGTAGACGCTGGTGATCTTCTCCGGCGGAATGCCGAAGGTGCGGATGAAGTAGTCGCGGTGCGTCTCGGTGTCGATCAGCACGTGGTCGGCCAGGCGGCCGTTCCACCGGTCGAGAAAGAAGAGGAGCCGGCCCGGCAGGGAGCCGGGGCGGAACCAGCCCCTCTCCTCGCAGGCGCTCTGCCAGAAGGAGATGTGCGCGTCGTGCACGATCGGCTTGCGGGTGAGCAGGCGCAGGAGCCAGAGGATCTCGAAGCTGCGGAAGTTGGCGAGGACGACGTCAGAGCGCCCGATGCCGCAGAGGAGCTTCCACAAGGCCAGCGGATAGCGCAGCGGCCCCTTGCGGTTGGCCTGGCAGAGGACGACCGGCACGCCGTTGTCGCGCAGCCCTTCGAGCAACGTCTCGGTGCGGATATAGTCCCGGTTGTACGCCTGGAAGAAGCAGACGGTCGGCAAGGGCGTGGTCATGGGCCAGTTATTCTAGTCTCGATATCCGGAGGCGATCTTGGGGAGCATCTCGTCGAGAGACGGCGGCACGGGCGAGCCCCTCGGCCCGCGCATCGGGGTGTGGGGCACGTTCGACGTCGCGAGCTATGGCCCCCTGCTCGCCCCCCGGATCTTCGAGCGCGAGATCGGCCGGCGCCTGCCGCTGGCGGAAGTGGTCCCCTACTCCCCTTGCGGCGGCCTCCATCCGGTGGCGATGGACGGCGGGCGCCCCGCCGACCCGCTGGGCCCCTGGGAGCCGGCGCGGCGGGCGCAGCTCGCGGCCGAGCTCGACTTCGTGGCGGTCGGAGGAGGCGGAATCGTCCACGTCCGCGATGACCTCTATGGCAGCGCCTACGGCAGGACGCCCGAGGCGATGGCGCGCCACCGCCCGAGCGGATTCTTCATCGAGGGGCTCGGAGCGGATCTGGAGGCGTCGTGCCCGGTCGCCTGGCACTCGGTGGGCGTCCCCTTCGAGCTCTCTCCCGAGGACGCCCGGCGGGTCCGGCAGGCGCTCGCCAGCAAGGCCTACGTCTCGGTCCGCGACGAGATCTCGCGCGAGCGGCTGCTGGCGACGGGGACCGACCGCGAGGTGCACGTCGTCCCCGACGCCACCCTGCTCGTTCCGGGCCTCTACGCCCCGGAGGTGCTCGCGCGGCGGCTCCGGCATCTGAAGATGATGGGCTGGTACCCGGAGCACGGAGCGCCGCTCGTCCTCCACGGCAGCGCGGCGATCCGCCAGCACGCTGGAGCGGTCGCTCAGGCGGTGGCCGCCCTGCTCGGAGAGATCGGCAATCCGCCGGTCGTGCTGATCGAGATCAGCCCCTGCCAGGGAGACGGCGACTTCCTGGACGGCGTGGCGGCCCACCTCCCGGGACCGGTCTACCGGATGCCCGGAGCGGTCGCTCTCGAAGACGTGGCCGCGGCCCTGGCGCACGCCCGCGCCTTTGCCGGCGCCTCCCTGCATGGAGCCCTCACGGCCATGGCCTTCGGCGTGCCCGCGGTGATTCTCGATCTCGCGGGGTCCGGCAAGCTCGACGGCTTCGCCCGGCTGGCGGAGCCGGAGGACCTGCGGGTGACGCGCGCCGGCCTCTTGCCGGACTCCCTGCGGCGCGCCTTCGCCCCGCAGCGCCAGGACGCGGTGCGCGCCGTGCACGCCCGGCTGGCGGCCCGCGTGGAAGCCCATTTCGACACTCTCGCCGGTCTCGCGGAGCGGGCCTGGGAGGCCCGCGCACAGCGCGGCGAAGGGCCCGGGGCGGCGGCGTTGGGCCACGAGCTGGCCGCGCTCCGCGGCCGCTATGGCGCGCTGCGCCGGGCCTTCGAGGCACAGCGCTCCCGTCTCGTCGAGGAACGTCTGCTCTCCGCCGAGATCGTGGCCGCCTTGGAGGGTGGCGAGCCGGGCAGGGCCCGCGAGGCCGCCGAGCTGGCCGCCCTGCGCGAGCGGGTGGAGGTGCTGGAAGCCGGGCTGGCGCGCAGCGAGCTCGAACGGACCGCGGCGTGCGCCGGGATCGAGGCCCGCTGCGCGCAGGCCGCGGCGCTCCTCGCGGCGCAGGACCGGCTTCTGGGGACGAGGCTCCTGCGCTCCGCCGCCGCTCTGCAACGGCGCCTGGCCGGCCTGCGGGGGCGCCGCCGGTGAGCGGGTTGCGCTTCCCGTCGCCTCCCCGGCCGGAGGTCTCGGTCATCGTGGTCTCCTATGGGGGTTTCGCGTGGACCCGCCGCTGCCTGCGCGCGCTCCTCGACCAGACCGAGCCCTGTTACGAGCTGATCCTCGTCGACAATCCCACGGGCGAGGGGGGTGGCGACGTCCTCGCCTGCGAGATCGAAAACGCCCGCCTCCTGCTCAATCCGGTCAACGTCGGATTCAGCGCCGCCTGCAACCAGGGCGCGGCGCACGCCACCGGCCGCCATCTCCTGTTCCTGAACAACGACGTGCTCGTCCACGCAGGCTGGCTGCCCCCCCTGCTCGCCGCGCTCGCGGCCCACCCGGAGACCGGGGCCGCCGGGCCGCGCTTCCTGAACCTCGACGGGTCGCTGCAGGAGGCGGGCGCGCTCCTCTCGCGCGGCGGCTCGACGCTCGACTACGGCGCGGAGGACGATCCGGACCGGCCGGAGTACCGGTTCCCCCGCCAGGTCGACTACCTCGCCGCCGCCTGCCTGCTGGTGCGGCGCTCGGCCTTTTGCGCCGTCGGCGGATTCGACGCCGGCTACGGCCTGGTCTACTTCGAGGACTGCGATCTTTGCCTGAGCCTGGCGGCGGCGGGCTGGCGCACGGTCTACGAGCCGCGCTCGCGCGTCACCCACGTCCGGGACGCGGCCGGCGGCAGCGTCTCCCTGCGCGGCCTCGCCCTCCGCAACCGCTCCCGGTTCGAGGAGCGCTGGCGTGCTCTCCTCGCCACCCGCCCCTACCCTCCCCTGGCCGGAGACCGCCGGCGGACGATCGCCTCCCGCGACGCCTGCGCCACCGCCCGCCTGCTGGTCGTCGCCCAGGCGCCGCCGCGGCCCGGCTCGGCCGGCCACGATCTCCTCGCCGAGCTGCGCCGGGAGCTCCCCGGGGCGCGGCTGACTCTGGCGCTCCAGGGGGACTGGACCCCGGAGCTCGATCCGCTGCTCGACCTCGGCGTCGAGGTCGAGGCCCGCACCGCGGGCTGGGACGCCTGGCTCGGCGAGCGCCTGTTCGGGTTCGACGCGGTCTTCGGCGACCTGCCTCCGCTCGACGCGGCGCTCCAGCGCACACAACCCCAGGCGGCGCGGATCGGCCCGGTGAGCGGTCCCGCCCTCCGCGACGCGCTCGCCGCGGCTGGAATCGCACCCGAGGTCCTGCAATGAGCTCTCTGCCTCCCAATCCCCTGCTGCGCCGTCTCGCGCCCGAAGCTCTCGGCTTTTTCCTCCTCGCCGCGCTCCATCTCGCTCTCGCCGCGCCGATGCGGGGTCCCATGCTCTTCGGCGACGAGACCGCCCACCTGGGGATCGCGCGCTTTCTGGCCGGAGACGCTCCCTACCCCACCATGACCAGCCCGGCGATGGGCTTCGTCGCCTTCTACCACTTCGGCTACCCGCTCCTGCTCGCCCCCGTCTCCCGGCTCTCCGACGACCCTCTGACGGTCTACCGGACGGCGCTCGCGATCAACTCCTTCCTGCTCGCCGCGCTCTTCCCCCTGCTCGCCTCCTTCTCACGGCGGGTGTTCGGGCTCGCGCCGGCCGACGCGGCCCTGGCTGGGATCGCCGCGAGCCTCTACCCCGCCTTCCTCCTGCAGTCGAACCTGACCTGGGCCGAGAGCCTGCTGGCGCCTCTGGTGGTCGGCGTGATCCTCGTCTTTTCCCGCCTGGTCGAACGGCCGGGTTTCGGCACGGCCTGCGGGCTCGGGCTGGCCGCGGCCTTCGCCTATGCGACGCACGCGCGGATGTTGGGGCTCGTCCCCCTCGTGCTCCTGGCGCTCGCCGTGCTCTGGAAGCGGGGCCTGCTGCGCACCGGTCCGGCGCTCGCGGGAGCGCTGACCACGGTGGCCGGGTTCGGCATCGTGCGCGCGGTCAACGGCCTGGTGGCCGCGGAGCTCTGGGCAGGCAACCGGGAGCTGCTGAAGGCATCCGACCTGGCGGCGCGGCTGATCGATCCGGTGAGCTTGTCGAAAGCCTTCCTGTCGCTGGCCGGGCAGCTCTGGTACCTGAGCGTCGCCAGCGCCGGGCTGTTCCTGCTCGGCCTCTGGTTCCTGGCGCGGATCGCGCTGCGTCGCGAGGAGATCCCGGTACGGCGTCTCACCGCGCTGTTCACGCTGGCCGTGGCAACGGTCCTGATCGGCACCTCCGCGCTCTTCGTGATCCAGTTCGGCCGCGCCGACCTCGCGATCTATGGCCGCTATGCGGAATCCTTCCTGGGTCCGTTCCTGGCTGCGGGCCTCGCCGGTCTGTACCAGGCGGCCGCGCGGCGCCGCCTTCCGGTCGCCGCCGCCCTGGCGGCGATCCCCTGCGCTCTGGCCGCCCTCCTCATCGCCTGGCACGGCGGCGCGGTCTTCCAGCGGGTCTACAACGAGCTCAACATCCTCGGGATCGAGCACCTGATCCTCCTCGTGGGTGGAATGCGGATGCTGCGCCTCACCGCGGTTGGCGCCGTCGCGATCCTGGCCGTCTATGCCGCGGGCAGCCTCCGTCCCCGCGCCGCGGCGGCCCTGGCCGGCGCCCTGTTCCTGGCCGGAAGCCTCTACACCTACGACCGCTGGGTCCTGGGGGCCAACCACATGGGCAACGACGCGACCTCTCTGCCGCGCGCCGTGGAGGCCCTGGGTGTCGAGGAGGTCGCGTACGACGCGTCGGCCTTCACGATCCGCGGCTTCTACGGCTATCAGTTCTGGCTCGACGACGTGCGCTTCACGTTCTTCCAGGGGGCCCGCGAGCGCCCCCCGCGGGAGCTGGTGATCAGCTCGAAGAGCTTCGGCCAGAGCCATCCGGGAGCGCGGATGATTTTTCCGGAGAGATACAGCGAGCATGCTCTGTGGGTGATGCCCGGCTCTTTGCAGCAGCGGCTCGAACGAGAGGGAAAGCTGGTCTCCCTGAACCCGCTCGGGCCGCTGCCGGACGCAGCGTGCCGCTCGGCCGTCGCCTGGGTCGGAGGGGAGGACCGGCTCAAGCTCCGGCCGGGAGCGGCGCGGCCGCTTCAGATCCGCGTCGAGCATCGCGGCCGGGGAGCCGTGTGGGTCCCCAATGATGCGCTGGACAGCCCTTGGGGAACTGTGCGCCTCGGGGCCCGCTGGTTCCGCGAGGGAGAGAGCGCTCCGGTCGAGGAAGGTGGGCAGCGGGGAGACCTGCCCTACGCCCTGCTTCCCGGAGAGGCCGCGGAGGTGAGGATCGCGATCGAGGCCCGCGGTGCCGGAGGGGCGCCGCTGGGGGCAGGCTCCTATCTCGTCGAGATCGGCCCCGTCCAGGAAGGGGTCCGGTGGTTCCGGGACGTGGGAGACCCACCGCTTCGCATCCCAGTCGAAATCAGCTGGCCTTAGGAACCCAACCGCCTCAGGCCTTTCGCCAGGCGAGCACGCGCACCGGCCCCCCCTCCGCCAGGGGGAGAGCCAGGTCGTCCTCGAGCGCCAGGCCGGTCTGTTGCGGCGGCTCTCCGGTCCCCGCGGCGGTCACCAGCAGGAACCGCCCCCCGGGCATCAGGCGTGCGGCCGCGTTCTCCAGAAGGATGGAACGGTTCCAGTGGGCGGTGAAGTCCACGTGAATCCACAGGTCGTTGGGGCTGCGGTACTCCGGCCCCGCCGAGGAGAGCCGGCCGCCGAAATGGCGGCGCGCGGCGAGGAGCAGGCCCTCGGCACGGATGTCCTGGATCGAGACCTCCACGGCTCCCGGCCGCTCGCCGCCGGTCAGGTCTCTTTCGATCGCCGCGAGGATCTCGGCGAAGTCGCGCGGGCTCAGCGGGACGGCCACCCCGGCCGAGGCCAGACCGGTGGTCCGCTCCCGCAGGTCCGCGAGCTCTCCTTCCAGGCGGGCCTGCCGGACGCGCAGGGATTCCTGCCGGTCGCGCAGGTTCGCCAGCTCGCCGCGATCTTCTCCGCCCGTCTCCGGCACTTCGCGAGTCATCTCGTTGATCGCCCCGCGGATGTCCGCCTCGCTCGATGCCAGGCGCGCGATCGCGGCCTCCGCGGCTTCGAGCCGCGCCGCGAGATCTTCCCGGCTCTCCAGGGCCCGCAGGCGCTGGTCGAGATCGGCCAGGCAGTCGAGGAGCTCCCGGTAGAGATCGCGCTGGAGATCCCAGGAGATCCCGAGGTTGCGGATCCGCGCCGCCGTGCGGCTGGCGAAGCCGAGCCCACCACGGATCCCGCCCCCGGACGCCTCCTCCAGGGCAGTGCGGGCGCGGACCGCGTCCCAGCGGCGGTAGCGCATCTCCAGCTCGGCGAGCGCGCCGTCGTCGCGCGGAGCGGGCGGCGAAGCACCCTCGGCCGGGGCTTCGCCCGGCGCCGGCGCGGCGGCTTTCGTCTCCTTGCTGGACGGGAGCTGGTTCCCGGACGGTGCGTTCTCGCTCATGCTGGCAGGCTCCTCCATCTCGCCGATTGACTCGCCGATCATTTCGCTGGCCGATTCGCCGTTTCTCCAGCCGCTGACGTCGATGATCTCGGAGAGAACCCGGAGGTACCCCTCCGCCATGCGAGCCGGCGTGGCCCGCTCTTCCCAGAAACGGCGGGCCGCCTCTCCCATCCCCTGTCTCCGCACCGGATCGCCGGCGAGAGCGAAGAGGTGCCGCGCCAGGTGCTCGGTCTCCCCTGCGTCCGGCGCCACGCGCACGCAGAAGCTCTCAGGGAAATGGTCCCAGGACGGAACGTCGCTGACCACCACCGGCCGGCCGGCCGCGATGGCCCGCATCAGGGTCGCCGACATCTGGTGCCGGAAAGGGTACCGCAGGTTCACCACCACGTCACAGGCGAGCAGCGCCAGGTCGAAGTCGCGCCGCGGCGTCCGTCCGAGCACGCGGACCTTCTCCCCCAGGCCGAGCTCGGCCGCGAGCCCCTCCAGATGCGCCCGATAGGCCGGGTCGTGGAATCCGCCCACGATCAGGAGAACCGGGTCGGCCTCCGGCAGCTCGGCGGCGAGCCGCGCCAGAGCCCGCACGGCCGCGTCCAGCCGCTTCACCGGATCGGCCACGCCGAACGTGCCGATCAGGAACGCGCTCTCCGCGATGCCGTAGCGCCGCCGCAGGTCGTTGTCCGCGCTCGCCGGCAACGACCGCCGGGGGTCTTCGACCCCCATGGGGAATTCGTGGACCCTTGTTCCGGGATAACGCTCCGCGAGCTCGGCCGCGGCGCGAGGCAGGTGGACGATCTGCGCCCGGCTCGCGGCCATCACGCCGCCCAGCAGGGGATGCCGGTTGAAGAAATCCTCCATCCGCACCGGCAGATCCGCCGGGTCCCCCGCGCCGAGAGCGGCGTGCTCGGCGGCGGCGCCCTCCCCCTCGGAGGCGGCGAGCGCGCGCCGGAGCTCCTCCTCGTTCCCCCAGAGCGCGGCTTCGCGGTACAGCAGGGCCCCCCAGGTGAGGTCGTGCAGGGTGATGATCGCTGGCGGCGCCGGCGGGCTCGGATGCAGCCGCAGCGCCTCGTCCATATAGAGATGGAAGTACGAAGCGCCCAGCTGGTAGAGGGAGGCGTCGAAGGGGCGGCGGCGGTCGCGCCGTGCGAAGGCGGTAAAGAGATGGACCGGCGCGAGGTCGGCCACCTCCGGCTCGGGCAGGACGCCGTCGTCGACGAACACCTCCACCTCGGCGTGGCGGACGAGCTCGCGAAGGAGCTCCACGCTGTAGTCGGCAATCCCGCTCTCCTGCGGCGGCACCGGAGTCCAGAGGGCCAGGCGGAGCGGAGCGCGGGGACGCTCGCGGCAAGCGCGCGCCTCCTCATAGGCGGCCAGGGTCTCGCGGCCCAGGTCCTCCTCGCGCCAGCCGGCCGCCCTCTCCAGCGCTCTCTCCCCCAGCTCGCGCCGGCGCTCCGGATCGCGGCGGAGCTCGTCGACGGCCCGCGCGAGCGCGGCCGGGTCCGCGGGATCGGCGAGCAGCCCGGCGTCCCCCACCACCTCCGGAAGCGAGCTGGCGTCCGCGGCCACCACCGCCGCCCCGCAGCGCATGGCCTCCAGGACCGGCAGGCCGAACCCTTCGGAGAGAGAGGCGTGGACGTAGACCGTGGCCGCGTTGTAGAGGGCCACCAGCTCCGTGTCCGGCACGAACCCGGTGAGGCGCAGGTCCGCCTCGATCCCCCGCTCCCGGGCCCAGTCGCGGACCGTGGCCGCATCGGCCGGGTGGAGCTCGCAGGCAAGCACCAGCGGCAGCTCCCGCCGTGCCGCCGGCGCGAGCAGAGCGTAGGCGTCGAAGAGCCCCCGCAGGTTCTTCGCGTAGTGGAGGTGCGAGACCGTGAGGAGGAACCCGCCCGGCAGGCCGAGGCGCTCGCGCAGAGGCCTCAGGACGCGCTCGCGCTCCTCCGCCGGCAGCGGCCGGAAGCAGGGATCGGCGAGCGGCGGCGCCACGCGGATGCGTGCCGCGGGGACCCCCAGGCGCGCCGCCGCCTCCCGCGCCACGTGCGGTGAGATCGCCACCAGGCGGTCGGCGCGGCAGACGAGGCGCAGGGCGCGGAGGTAGAGCTCCCGCCGGCCGGGCTCGCGCAGATACCACGCCGGGAAAAGCAGCGGAATCAGGTCGTAATGGGTCGCCACCAGCGGCGCGTCGATCTCGAACGGCACCAGGTCGTCGAGGTGCCCCGGCGTGGTGAGATGGAAGACGTCGACGTCCTGCGCATCGAGCGCGCGCTGGAAGTCGTCGGTGGCGCGCAGGACGTCCTGCGGCCGGTTGAGCTCGTGCCAGCTCCGGCCGGCCAGAGGCGGCAGCCAGGCGATCGAGACGTTGGGCGCGCCGGCGACGTCGGGCAGGAGGGCGGGGAGGTCGGCGTCCTCGCGGCAGAAGAGGACGTACTCGTTGCGCCGGTCGATCCGCAGGACCTCGCGGAGCTGCTGGCGCGTGTAACGCCCCATGCCGCGGTGGGCGGTCAGCCCGCCCGCGGAGAGCATGCGGAAATCGAGACCGATCCGCATCCGGGTCAGCCGCGCCAGGCCCGGACGGCGGCCATCGCGCCGGCGCCGGCGCCGGCATCGTGGCGGTCCCGGTAGTCGTACCGCTCCACTTCGTCCTCCGGGATCGGCCGGTACTCCCCCCCCGTGAAGCCCCAGTAGAGGATCTCGTGACGCCAACCCGCGAACAGCCGGTGGAGATCGGCCGGGCTGTACTGGCGATACCAGGTGACGACCTTGCTCTGTCCCGCCGGCAACGTGAGGAGAGCCGGCGCACCCGGCTTGAGCAGCTCCCCGGCCTCGGCCAGCGCCAGCGCGTCCCCCCCCGGGAACGGCTCCTGCTCATAGCAGGGCAGGCCGATGTGCTCCAGGACCGAGACGAGAAGCACGGCGTCGAACCCGTTGCGCGGCAGGGTGTTGCCGATCAGGCTCTGGTGATGGAAGACGGCTCCGGGCGGGACGTTCCGCGCGCAGTCGCGGGGGTCCAGGCAGTGCAGCTCGCGGTCGACCTGCTGGATCACGCCGAGGTAGGTGGCCTCGCAGCTGCCCACGTCCAGAATCCGCCCGGACTGCGGGATCTGCTGGAGGCACCAGGGGATCTCGATCACTCGTTCTGTCGTCATGGTACGCTCCGGCAACGCTCCCGCGAGCGGCCTGCGATTCTACTACGACGCCCATGACCTCTCCCGGACGGCTTTCCGTCGTCGTCCCGACGCACGACACGCGGGACCTGACCCTGCGCTGCATCGAGACCCTGGTAGCGGAAGGGATGGACGGCGTCGAGATCGTGGCCGTGGATGACGGAAGCTCCGACGGCACGGCCGAGGCCCTCGCCGCCGCCCATCCGCGCGTCCGGGTCGTGCGGCGCTCCCCTGCCGTGGGCTTCACCCGGGCCGCCAACCTCGGCCTGGCAGAGGCCGGCGGCGACATCCTCCTTCTGCTCAACAGCGACACCGAGGTGGCGCCGGGCTCTTTCGCTCCCCTGCTCGCGGCCTTCGCGCGCGATCCGCGGCTGGGTGCGGCCGGCGCCGCCCTCCACTACCCGGACGGCAGCCCGCAGTGGAGCGGCGGCGGCGCGCCGACCGTCCTCTGGCTCTTCGGCCTGGCGAGCGGCCTGCCGCCGCTCCTGGCGCGCCTCCCCTTCTGGCGCCGGGTCAAGCCGGTGGGAGCGCCGGCCGGCGAGGTCGACTGGGTGACCGGCGCGGCTCTGGCGCTGCGGCGGCAGGCCTGGGAGGAGTCCGGAGGGTTCGACGAGGGGTTCCGCTTCTACGGGCAGGACCTGGACCTCTGTCTGCGCCTGCGCGACACCGGCTGGAAGGTCGAGATCCTCCCCGAGCTCCGGGTCCTCCACCATCACGGCGCCACCATCGGGAGCAGATCCAACGTGGAGCTTCTGTGGACCGACCTGTTGCGCTGGGCGCGGAAGTCTCGCGGAGCCGGCTTCGCACGGCGGGCCGCCCTCGCTCTGCGGACCGGCGCGGCCCTGCGCCGGCTCGGCCGGGCCGCGGCCACGCCGTTCGTGCCGGATGAACGGCGGGCGGCCTGGCGGGCGGAGAGCGAAGCCCTCCGCCGCGCCATCAGCGCTCTCAATCAGGAATGAACGTGCAGATCATCCGGGTCGACTGGATCGTATCCCCGGCGCTCGCTCCGGTGATCATGCGGGCGTTGATGTAGTAGGTCCTCGTCCCCTTGTTTTGGGTGAAGATCCGCTTGTGCGAGAGCGTCCAGTCGATGTCGTTCTCCGCGGGCAGCGAATCGGGGACCTCGTAGTCCGTGGCGTTGATCGACTGGTCGTTGTTGGTGCAGTTGGTGGGGTCGGCGTTCTTCACGCCCACGGCGATCCGGTCCCCGCCCACGTTGGTGCCGTGGTCGAGTTGGATCTGTGCCCAGGCCCGGACGATCACCTTGCCCGTCGCAGCCGCGACCATCGTGCAGGAGCTCACCTCCGTGCAGGCCCCGGACGACAGGTTGACCATGCCGCCGTTGACCACTTCTGTGATCGTCTTCTGGGTGGCCTGGAACTGCTCGATGGGGAAACGGGTGAAATAGCCGGTCACGTCGGCCACCAGGTGCGTCGCGTTGAAATCCGCGCGGACCGACAGATCGGCGGGGACGGCGTTGGTGCCTGCGATCGGCACGATCAGGCCATTGGCGATATTGAAGAAGGGGGCCAGGTTGTCGTAGTTGATGATGCTGGCCAGAGGGACCGACTGGCCGTAGGGCCAGGCGCGCAGGTTCCCTGATCCCTCGGCCTGGATGGCCACGAAGTTGATCATCACCGCGGCAGCGACCGGCTCCGCGCCACCCGGCGGCACGCCGCAGCCGCCGAGGTTGCCCCCCTGGGGATCGAACTCGGTGACGCCCGAGACCTGGAAGTCGCGGACCACCCCCGGCTGCAGCTTGCCCGCGCTGGTCTTGCGGGTATCGATGATGCGGCAGGGCGGGAGCGGAACGAACAACAGATCCGAGGTCGCGGAGCCCAGCGAGGCTGCGGTGACCAGGCTCGGCGCGACCGTCGCCTGGACCTCCTCGCCGTCGGCGAGAGCGCGGAGCTGCTCGTCCGAAAGGCGCTGCGCAATGCGCCGTGCCTCGTCCGCCAGGACTGCCGGGTCGGTCGGCCGCACGACCTGTTTCTCCACCGTCTCCCGGATCCTGGTCTCGGCGAGGGTGCGAAGGGCGGGACGCTCCGCCGCATCGACGGACACCGGCTCCGCTGCCTGGGCCCTGACTGCGCCCGCCGAGATGGTCAGAAGGACCCCCAGCGCGGCGACCACTCTCATAAAGCTCTGTCTCATGGTCGGCTCCTTTTCGCTCCGGGGTTCCATCAATCGGGAATGAACGTGCAGATGAGACGCGAGTTTTCGATCTTGTCGAAGGTGCTCGCGCCGGACCAGACCTTGCCGCTCAACCGGTAGGTACGGGTCGTCCCTCCGGGTTGCGTAAAGGCGGTTCCGTGGCTGATGGTGAAGTCCACGTCCGGATTGCTCCCCAGAGAGGCCGGGACCTCCCAGTCGGAGGACTGGACCGAATCCGGGTCGAGACAGGAAACCGTCGCGGCCGTTTCCACGCCGACCGCCACCCGGTCGAGGGTGCCGCCCACGTGCTCCATGACGAACTGTCCCCACGCCTCCACGACCACCGTTCCCGGAACGTCCGTGTCCACGGTGCAGGAGTTGAGCTCGTGGCAGGCGCCGTCTCCCAGGTTGATCAGGGTCGTGAAGTCCTGGGTCTGCACGCTGGACTTGAGACCGCCCTGGAAGCTCTCCACCGGGAAGCGGGTGAAGTAACCGGTCACGTCGCCCACCAGCTGCGTGCCGTTGAAGTCGGCGCGGATGGAGAGATCCTTGTCCTTGGTGCTCACACCGGCGATCGGCACGATGACGCCGTTGGCAATGTTGAAGAACTGGGACAGCTTGTCGTAGTTGATCACGCTGGCCAGCGGCACGGATTGCCCGAACTCCCAGGCCCGCAGGTTGCCCGAGCCCTGCGGGCTGATCGCGACGAAGTTGATCATCACCGCCGCGGCCTGAGGCGACGAGGCTCCCAGCGGAATGCCGCAGCCACCGCTCTTGCCGCCCTGGCTCTCGAAATTCGCCGTACCGGCGATCTCGAAGTCGCGCACCACGCCCGGGGAGAGCATGCCTCCCGCGATCCGGGTGTCGATCACGCGGCAGGGCGGCACGGGCACGAAGAGGAGATCCGACGTGGCGTCACCGACGACGGGCGCGGTCACCACCTGGAGCCCGCCGTCTCCGGCCACCGCACGCTCCGGCTGCGCCGTGGTCCTCACCTGATCGAGATCCTCGCCTCCCGCGAGCGCCTCGATCTGCTCGGCGGTGAGCTGCCCGAGCAGGCGCTTCGCATCCCTCTCCACCGCCCTCTTCTCGACCGGACGGACGGAATTCTCCTCCAGCTGACGAACGATCTGCTGCAAGGCCTCCTCTCGCTGCGCCGCCCGTGCCTCCGCGCTTGGCGCCGCCAGAACGGGCCGGACCGCGGCGAACACAAAGGCGGCGGCCATGATGCACAGGGGGATCGCTGATCGCTTGCGTAGCTTCATTGTCTTGAGTCTCCTCACGTTGATGATTCAGGTCGGTACGAGACTTTTGCGGACCCCAAAGATGAATTCATTGGACAGTCATTCCTGCGTACGACTACCACTGGCGGGGCGATCAAGCAAAAAGCGGACCAGGTCCGTGCCCCTCTCGGCCAGACCTCCAGTCCCCCTGCGCAGGAATGTACGGACGCGGTAAAACTTGCCAAGGCGAGGCGCCCGGTATACAAAGCAACGCCATGGAGCTTCTCCGTTACCGCGATCTGGTGGGCGCTCTGGTGTCCCGCGATCTCAAGGTGCGCTATCGCCGGTCCGCCATCGGCTTCCTCTGGACCATGCTGCAGCCGCTGCTGATGATGCTCGTCCTGCGGACCGTCTTCAGCACGCTCTTCCAGGCCAAGAGCGCGGAGGTGCCGACGAACTACGAGATCTACGCCCTGGCGGGAATCCTCTTCTGGAACTTCTTCAGCCAGAGCATCGTAGCCTCGATGAACAGCCTGCGCGGCAATGCGCAGCTCCTCCAGAAGCTGCCCGTCCCCAAAGCGGTCTTCCCCCTGGCGACCGTGCTGTCGGGGCTGGTCAACCTGCTTTTCGCGCTGCTGCCTCTCCTCGTGCTCCTGATCGTCAGCGGCTATCCGCTGCGGCCGGCGCTCCTGTTCCTGCCGGTCGCCATCCTCATCGCCGCGCTGTTCACGCTGGGCGCGGGCCTGCTCCTCTCTCCTCTGGCCGTGTTCTTCAGCGACGTGGTGGAGCTGATCGGCGTGCTGCTCACCCTCATGTTCTATCTGACGCCTGTCATCTACCCGAAGGACATCGTGCCCGAGAAGCTCCGCTGGGTGGTGCGCTTCAACCCGGTCCGGTCGATCCTGGAGGTCTTCCGCGATCCGATCTACCAGGGGGAGATCCCGCCGCTCTCGCATCTGAGCGTCTCGATCGGGATCACGCTGATCCTCCTGGCCGTCGGCGCCTGGGTCTTCCGCCGCAGCAGCGACCGCATCCCGTTCTATATTTGACCCATGACCGAGCCCGAGCTCCGCGTGCGCCTGGAGGGCGTGTCCCTCAGCTACCGGCTGGCCAAGCAGAGGATTCCATCGCTCAAGGAGTACGCGATCCACTGGATGCGCGGGGCCCTCTCCTACGAGCAGCTCTGGGCTCTCCGGGACGTCTCCCTCACCATCGGGCAGGGGGAACGGGTCGGCATCGTCGGCAGGAACGGCGCGGGCAAGAGCACTCTCCTCAAGGTGATCTCCCGCGTGCTCAAGCCGAGCCGGGGGACCGCCGAGATCCGCGGCCGTCTGTCGCCGATCCTGGAGCTCGGGACCGGGTTCGATCACGAGCTGACCGGCCTCGAGAACATCTATCTGAACGCGCTCCTCCTCGGCCGCACCCGCCGGGAGATCGACGAGCGGATCGAGGGGATCGTGGAGTTCAGCGGCCTGGGCGACTTCATCCGGACGCCGATCCGCAACTACTCCTCGGGCATGCAGGCGCGGCTCGGCTTCTCCATCGCCACCGCCTGGGTGCCGGACATCCTCATCCTCGACGAGGTGCTGGCGGTGGGCGACTCGGCATTCACCGAAAAGTGTGTGCTGCGGCTGAAGGATTTCCACGCCGCGGGCACCACGGTCCTCATGGTTTCCCACATCCCCAAAGCGGTCCAGGACAACTGCGACCGCTGCATCTGGCTCGACGCCGGCCGCCTGCGCGCCGACGGTCCCACCCGGCAGGTCCTCGATCTCTACTCCCACGCCGGGACCGAGCCCGGCCAGCGCGCTGCGGGTCAGCTGCACCTGGGCTAGAGGAGGGCTAGAGGCCCTCGTAGGCCGACAGCAGATCCGCCGCGATCCGCGCCGGCTCGTGCCGCTCGCGCCGGGCGCGCCGCCCCTCCTCCGCCAGACGGGCGGCGAGGCCCGGCTCGCGCGCCAGGCGGCCGAGCGCCGCGGCGAAAGCGGGCGGATCGCCGGCCACCAGCGCCTCGCGCCCGTCCTCGACCTCCAGGCCGGCGAGCGCCGCGGGAGTCCCTACCACCGGCACGCCGCGCGCCCAGGCCTCCAGCACCTTGATCCGCACCCCCGAGCCAAAGCGCAGCGGCACCGCCAGGATGGAACCCGGAGCGAACGCCTCCGCGCTCTCCCGCGGCGGCGGATGAATCTCCACCCCGGCCAGGAGCGGCCCGGGAGGCGCGGCGCCAAAGAGATGAAGGACCGCTCCGGGGAGCGCGGCCATCGTCAACGGCCAGACCTCGGCCAGGAACCAGGCCACGGAATCTTCATTGGGCAGCCACCCCTGACTCCCCAGGACCACCACCGCGGGATCGCCGGACAGCGGCGGGACGGCCACGGCCGGCAGCTCCGGAAACGCGGCGCGGACCACGCGGAGATTCCCCCGGCCATCCGCCAACGAGCGGAGCCGTGCCGCGTCCTCCGCCGTCAACGGCAGAACCGCCGCGGCCCGCCGCACCGCCTCCCCCTCCCACCGCGCCAGCCGCCGCGCCTCGACGGTGAGAACCCTCCCCCGCCAGCCCTGGCTCCGCCGCGCCGCCTCCGCCCAGAGGTCGCTCTCCACGTTCTGGGCGCGCAGCACCACGGGGACACCGCGGGACCGTGCCGGAGCCGTCTGCGGGAGAGCCTGGAGCTGCTCGGCGTGCACGACGTCGAACCGCTCCGCCGCCACCCCCGCAAGACACCGCTCCACCTCCCGCCGCACGGCGGGCAGCGCATGGCGCGCCACCGACAGGGGCATCCCGGAGGCCCAGGACCGCAAAGCCGACGGCAAAGGGTGGCCCGGCGCCGCCGGCACCAGCCGAGGCTCGCAGCACCCCGCGAGCTCCGCCGCCACCGACGCGAGATCGAAGCGCGCGGGATCGACCGGCGCCACCAGCACCGGCCGGTGGCCGGCGGCCGTCAGGGCCTCCAGCGTATTGCGGAGCAGGAACCGCCCGCCGTCCACCGGGGGCCAGGGAGCCTTCGTGGCCACGATCAGGACCTTCATCTGGGAGGCTCGGAGAGGGGGTTCGGGAAAATTCCTGAAAAAAGTTTGGGGTCGAGTGAAAGATTCGCGTCTCGTTTTCCGACTGATATAGGGCATGTTAGCCCGAACCATCACCACCACACCCTGGGGCATAGAAGCCGACCCGTCCAAGTCGAAGTCGCTTTCCAGCCCGTTTCTCTCTTGTAGCCGCTCTTAATCCATGTCCGTAGCGCATGGAATGCGTCCTCCAGAGGAGATGCAGTGAGGGTTGTTGGGATGTAACGAACTACTCTTCCCCCGCTCTAGGCAGAACACATTTTTCTAAAAGGCTCCGACTTCTGCCGGAGGCGGCGCTCCGCACCCCTTAATGGTCTGACCCCTTTTTAGGCAAATACCCCATGGTTTCGCGCTTTCACTCCTGCCCCCGGGGAGGAAGTCATCGGATGTGGAGCACGGACGCTTCACATGCCTTCTCATTGGAGGGTCAGCGATGACAAGACAGGAAAAGATCGAGCTTACGATCCGCATCCTTGAGCTGCTCGTTGCAGTTCTGAGTATCGTTCTTCCGTTCCTGCTGTAACTGAAGGCGACACAGGTCCCCGGGGTGCCTGGCACCCCGGAAGACCGGAAGATGAGCTCCTCGACAGGGAGCGGCTCGGTTCGCTCCTCTGCCTTCCAGCAGCAGCCTCACGGTCACACTCGTGAGGCTTTTTCGTTGCCCCCCGACTCAGGCTTCCTCCTTGTACCGGAGCGCCGGGTTCGTCCGTGCCCTCTTGAAGTACCGGATGAAGCCTTCGACCCGTTCGACCGTAAGCCGCTCCTCGCGGGCCGCCTGCTGAAACAGGAGGAGAGCCGCAAGCGCCTCCCGGTGGATCTCCTTGCTCTCGAAGACCGCGTGCATCTCCTCCGCGAGCTGCTTGAGCTCCGCCACTCTCCTCTGCTTCGCGTAGACGAGCGCCAGGTCGAGCGACACCATAGCCATGTCGTAGCCGTTCCCCTGGTCGATGAAGTCCTGCCGGACGGCGTCCAAGAGGCGCTCGGCTTCGTCCAGGCGCTCAAGGCCGAAGGCGATCTTCCCCTCAACCCAGACGAGCCGGGACTGCGTGTAGCGGTCGGCGCAGTCTCGGTAGAGGTCCCGATGCTCGCCGAGCGACGCTTCCGCCTCTCGGAACCGTCCCGCCTCGCAGAGGAACAGGGTGAGGTTATGCCGGGCGTAGCAGTAGAGGCGGTGATCGGTTACAGGGGGAAGACCGCGGAGCGCCGTCTCGGTCGTCTCGATCGCCCGAGAGAACTCCTGCCGATCGCTATACATGAGGCCAAGGGTGAGGAGCGGCCGAGTCGCTTCTATCCGCTCTCCGGCGAGTTGGAAGAGTGACGCCGAACGGATGAGGAGCGCTTCGGCCTCCCCGAACCGGCGCTGGTCCTTTCTCAGGACTCCTTCGAGCCAATCGACCTCGGCATAGACGAGAAGGTCCGTCACGTCCTCGCTCCGGATGAGGCTTCGGGTCCGCAGGAAACGCTCCTCCGCTTCCTTGATCTCACCGGTCGCCCGCAGGGCGTTTGCCCGGTACGCCGTGGCCCGGGCGAGGGCGTCGAAGTATCCGGGTGCAAGAGGTGTCCGGAGGAGCACTGCCTCGGCTGCCTCCGCGAGCTCATACACCCGCTGCGGGTTCGCCGGGATGGCGCTTCTCGCTTCGGCAAGGAGGAGGTTGGCGAGGGCAAGGCTCCGGAAGCGGGAGGCAGCCCGCCTGATCTTCGCAAGCCGAGCCTCCTGCGTCAGCTCGAGAAGCGCCCGAAGATCCTTCGTGGCCGCTTCCCGCTCTCGCGCGACCTCCGCCGCGTGCCGCTCCGTGAGGACTGGCAGCAGCCGGAAGGCGGCGTTGAAGTCTGCAGGAAGAGCACGCCGCCGTTCCTGCCATATCCGGAACCCCCGTTCGCAGGTCGGACAGAGGTTCAGGAGGTGGTTCCAACCGAGCTCGACCAGGACGCGCGGCGGCAGCTCGCCCTTCTCTACCGCCTCCAGGATCTCCGGAGTGATGTGGATATCGGACAAGGACGTCCTCCAAGGTTCCGGGAGTATACATCGGAAGCTTGTACCCGTGACTCCTGGACCAGGAAAAAAGATGCGCCGCCCGGCGACATGCCGGGCGGCGGAGCCCGTCTTAACCGGCGGGGTCGAGCCCTGGACCGAGGTCCCCCTGAGGGGCGGGTTCCGGATCGTCACCGCCGAGCGAATCGAGCCCGGGGCCGAGTTGCGCCAGGCCCGGATTGAGGTCCATGACCGCCTGCCAGAGGGACACGAGGAGCCCCTGTTCCTTCGGAGGACGGGTCCCCTGCTCTCCGGCAACGGCTGGGAGTGCAACGAGGACAAGGAAGAGGAAGACGATCGCCGCACACGACCGCACTGTCTGAGGCATGGCTCTAACCTCTCTTCCGGGTGACTCCCGGTCCTCCCGCTATGGGATGAAGAGGTCACCCTACCCTTACAGTGTGGCAGGAGAAGAATGAGACGGAAGAGGAGTCGTCTGCTCCGGGTGCGACCAACTTCCCGAAAAAAGTTTGAGGTCGAGTGAAAGATTCGCGCCTCGTTTTCCGACTCTTTATAGGGCATGTTAGCCCGAACCATCACCACCACACCCTGGGGCATTGAAGCCCGACCCGTCCAAGTCGAAGTCGACGCCCACTTTGGGCTCCCGCAGATGCAGATCGTGGGGCTCGCCGACGCCGCGGTCCGCGAGAGCCGCGAGCGGGTGCGCGCCGCGATCAAGAACTGCGGCTTCGACCTCTCCCCGATGTCCGTCGTCATCAACCTCGCCCCCGCCGACCTGCGCAAGGAAGGCAACCACCTCGACCTGGCGATCGCCCTCGCCCTCCTCGCGGCGAACGGCGAGATCCCGGAGGAGGTCCTGCAAGGCCGCCTCTTCTGCGGCGAACTCGGCCTGGACGGCACCATCCGCCCGGTGCGCGGCGGCCTGGCGATCGCCGACCTCGGCCACCGCCTGGGAATCCGCGAGGTCCTCCTGCCGGCCGCCAACGCCCCCGAAGCCGCGGCCCTGGGCTCCGTCCCGGTCATCGGCCTCGCGAACCTCGCCGAGGCCATCCGCCACGTCCTCGGCGAAGAGCAGCTCCCCGCGGTCCCGCCGCCGGTCTTCGCCGCGGACGTGACCGACCACACCCCCGACCTCTCGGAAGTGCGCGGGCAGGAGACCGCCAAGCGAGCCCTGGAGATCGCCGCCGCGGGAGGGCACAACCTCCTCTTCATCGGACCCCCGGGCTCCGGGAAGACCATGCTCGCCCGCCGTCTCCCCGGCCTCCTGCCGCCGCTCACGCTCGCGGAAGCCATCGAGGTCACCAAGATCCACTCCCAGGCCGCCGAGCAGCCGCCGGCCGGGCTGATCCGCCTCCGCCCCTTCCGCAGCCCGCACACCGGCATCAGCACCGCCGGCCTGATCGGCGGCGGCAGCTCGCCCCGTCCGGGCGAAGCGAGCCTGGCGCACAACGGCGTCCTCTTCCTCGACGAGCTCCCCGAGTTCCGCCGGGACACCCTGGAATCCCTCCGCCAACCTCTGGAGGAAGGGCACGTCACCGTCGTCCGCGTGAGAGCCCACCTCCGCTTCCCCGCCCGCTTCGCCCTCCTCGCCGCAATGAACCCCTGCCCCTGCGGCCACCTCGGAGACCCGCGACACCAATGCCGCTGTCCCCCGCCGCTCATCGAGCGCTACCGCAGCCGCATGTCCGGCCCGCTCCTCGACCGCATCGACCTGCACGTCGAAGTCCCTGCGGTCAGCCTGCGAGAGCTGCGCTCCGGCCCCGGAGAGCCCACCCGGATCGTCGCCGAGCGGGTCGCCGCCGCCCGCCTGATCCAACAGGAGCGCTTCGGCCCCGCCGCCTCGACCCCGGTCAACGCCGCCATGGGACCCGAAGACCTGCGGCGCTGGTGTACGGTGGACGACGCCGGCCGCTCCATGCTCGACCGCTCGTTCGAGAAGCTGGGGCTCTCCGCGCGGGCGCTCGACCGGATCTTGAAGGTCGCGCGGACGATCGCCGATCTGGGAGGGAGCGAGACGATCCGCTCCGGGCATGTGGCGGAGGCGATTCAGTACCGGAGCCTGGATCGGAGGGTGGCGGTATGAGCCGACGGGTTGACAGCTTGTTAACTTGGAGGTTAACATGAAGCTCGTCCGGTTGGCGAAGCACCGCAGGCAAAGGCTGACCAAAAGATCACAGTCGTCGAGATCGAGGAGACAGCGTGGAAATATCTGAAACTTTGAAAGCCAACCTCGAACGGTATCGCAAGGGGCTCGAGAAGGCGAGATCTTCCGTCGACTACTGGGTCGATGGCCCGATCACCGAGTTTGCCGAGGATATCTGGCGGCTCATGGAGGAACAGAAGGTCTCCCGGGCCGAGCTCGCGCGGCGGCTCGGGACGTCCAGGGCCTATGTCACCAAGCTGCTCGGTGGCAACGCCAACTTCACGCTGCAGACCATGACCAAGGTGGCGATGGCCCTCGGCTCGACCATTCACGTCCACGTCGCGGACCAGAAGGCGGTCACTCGCTGGATCGACGAGCTCCCGACCGAGGAGGCGGATCAGACCGCCTCCTCGAAGGCGGCGCGGCGCGCGTGACGACTCCACCTTCTCGAGCAGGAAGCCGTGCGTCAGCGAGGCCGGGACCATCAAGCGGTCTCGGCCTTTCGCCCCAACCCCACCTGCCGCTCTCCAAGACGTCCAGCTCGGTTCGCAAACGACCACGCCGCCGGACTTCAGCTATCTCCAGGCGTCCTGGAGTGGCTAAGTGCTGGTCAACGCCATCGCCCCGGGTGTCTTCCGCACATCGCTGGTCTACGCGAGCCGCGAAGTTCGGCTCGGTGCCGCCCGTTCGGCGGTGTGATCGCCCGTGCCGGCACCCGGCAGGCGGCCTGCGACCTCAACCCAGCAGCCAGTTCTCGATCGCGAGGCCGGGAATCGGGTCCTCGTGGAAAGCACGGTCGTCGGAAACCAGAGTTGCTTCGAGATCAAAGGCAATCGCAGCGATCGACATGTCGAAATCCGGCGATGAAGATATTGGTATCCAGGACGTAGGTCAAAGCTCAGGCGGTTCCTGGGTCGCTTCCTGTTCTCTGGCGTTCTTCCTGGATTCCCGGATGGCCCGCAGCATCTCTTCTGCGGACGCATCGTCCAGGGGCTCGATGCCTCGGAAGAGATCGGCGGCCGTTCGCCGGCCTTTGTAGCGGACCTCAAGAACGAGACCATCGATCTCGGCCATCACCGGATGCTCGGGATCTACCCTGAGTTTCGCTACGGCTGCTTCTATGCCTTTGACCATCGCAACCCTCGTTCGTCCTCTACGAGTGTAGCGCACTTCTCGGCGGCCCAGCATCGCCACCGCGTGTCATCAGGCGTGGTCCGCCAACATGTTCACGGTGGCGTCCGACGCCTTCCCGAACCGCGCCGTCGGCTCGGTGGTCGGGTTCGGCGGCATGCTCATGCTGCTCGTCGCGGGCGGAATGCTGCAGTGGCTCGGCAACTTCACGCCGCTCTTCATCTTCGCCGGCGTCTCCGCCCGTTCGGCGGCGTGATCGCCCGCGCCGGCACCAGGCGAGTGTGCCCGTCTGACTGGTGCGTGGCACCCACGGCGGCGGCACCCGCCCGGGAGAGGGGGAATCAATCTCCGGTGTCGAAAATGGAAGGATCATTGCGCTCTTTTCCCTCGGTCCTCAAATCTTTATCTCTCGTAGATTGTGCGGTTTACGCCCGGCATGACCAGATCGCCTGTTTGGTGGTCTTGCGCTCCTCGGGGCACTCTGCTCTCCACCGGCGTCAATAAAGGCGCCGGGCTCACCGAAGGAGCAACGACGATGGCCCGAAAGACCAACACTCAGGCAGAAACCCGGGACGACTGGCGGCGGCTGATTCCGCCGCTGGTGGCCAATGCAGCGGAAATCCCGCATCTGGAGGCGCCGCGGATCAAGCTCGAGGGGATCACCACCGAGACGGGGGAGCTCCTCCTGTTGCAGGCCGACCTGACGGCGAGAAAGCAGGAGGTCTCCAAGCGGCTGGAGGTCCTGGTCGCCGACGGGCGGCAGCTTGCGGCCTTCCTGCGGGCCGGAGTGAAGCAGCACTACGGCACCAGGTCGGAGAAGCTGTCCGCCTTCAACCTCCAGCCGTTCCGCGGCCGGAAGGCGGCGGACCCGGAGAAGGCGGCCAAGAAGAAGAAGCTCCAGCAGGACACCCCCGCCGCCCTCGTCCCGGAGACCCACGCCGAGTAGGACGAAGAGTCCATCGCCGCATCCGATGGGGCGTGGCTTCGGCCACGCCCTTTTTTGCGCGGCTGTATCCCCACCAGGCCAACTTCATCCGCACATCCCTCCCGCCGATCGATGACGACGCCTCATCGCACCGGGGAAATGCGGCATTGCACCGGTACAACGGAGTTTCGTACCGGTACAACGAGGCATCGCACCGGTACATCGAGGCGCTGTACCGGTACGTCGAGGCATTGCACTGGTGCAATGGAGCTCTGTACCGGTACATCGGGCCGTTGCACCGGTACAACGGGGCTTTGTACCGGTACAATGGGGTTTTGCACTGGTACAACGGGCCGTTGCACCGGTACACTGAGGCTTTGTACCGGTACAATCAAGCTTTGTACTGGTACATCAAGGCATCGCACCGGTACATCGCGGCGTTGTACCGGTACATCGAGGCATTGCACTGGTACAATGGGGTTTTGCACTGGTACAACGGACCGTTGTACCGGTACAGCCGCGCTTTACACCAGTGCAATCAAGCTTTGTACTGGTACAACGAGGTATCGCACCGGTACATTGAAGCTTTGTACCGGTGCAATGGGGCGTCGCCCCGGGGCAAATGAGGAAGCGAGCTCTCGCACCGCACCCCTGGGACCGCCGAGACTACCCACCATAAATTACGGTGACATATTCTGATTTCCAAGAGCCTGCTCGCCCTGATGGGCCTTGCGCTGGTCTACGCAAGCCGCGAAGTTCGGCTCGGTGCCGCCCGTCCGGCGGCGTGATCGCCCGCGCCATGGCCGTCTCATCTACGATCCGGGAAGTCATCGGCGACCCCGACTGCACCAAGTTGCCGGCGTGCGGCCCCCTGGGACCGCTGGCGTCTCGCCGGCTTTCAAATCAATTGGGCCGAAGGCCCGGCCTTCCTGGGAACGGGCCACGGGAAACAAGGCGGGCTTGGGCCCAAAATGAGGCCGGGCCTCCGGCCCGTTCACTTGAATGCCGGCGAGACGCCAGCGGTCCCAGGGGGGCGATGCTCGGCTCTCGTGCCGAAACTGGGACAGTTATTCTGTGCCGATTAGGTGAGGGCCATGCGGGTCCTCGCCCGAACAATGCAGCATTCTCCCCATGGAGGATCGGCGAAATGAAGAGACAGCGGCCTGTCAACAAACTGCAGCTCAGCAGCGAAACCCTGCTCCGTCTCGACCAGTTCCCGCTCGTGCAAGGCGGAGTGATCGCGGGCACCCTGACCTTCGAGGGGACCTGCGAGAACTCCCTTTGCCCGGTTTGCACGGATCTGTGTACCGGCACA
>Ga0126309_10000017_pt1 | contig 54762 bp, 57 predicted proteins | sample Plot56_FD_92541 | JGI IMG/M metagenome (GOLD analysis project Ga0126309, IMG submission 92541) | Serpentine soil microbial communities from UC McLaughlin Reserve, CA, USA - Plot56 | ecosystem: Environmental > Terrestrial > Soil > Grasslands | place: USA: UC McLaughlin Reserve, Lake County...
CCTCCTCCACCCTCTCCATCGCGTCCTTCACTCCCTCCACGGGCCTGGCGATCGCCGCCGCCGCCGAGTGGAGCATGTAGGCGCCCACCGCCAGCGCGACGCCGCCGAGGAACAGCGCCGCCCCTCCCATGTATTCGGGCTGGACGTCCACGTCGGTGAGCCCGATGACGCCGACGGTGAGGATGCCGAGCACGGGTACGCCCGTCCCGACCATCCAGGCGGTCATCACCCTCCCGCTGACCCCCGGCGCGGGCATCCGGGCCCGCGGCTCACCGGCCAGGGCGAGAGCAGTCACCGGACGGTAGTACCGCTCGGTCAGGAGGTAGACGAGCGCCGACGTGGTACAGCCGCCGAGGAGGATCGTGACCGCGACGAGGACGCCGAACCCGGCCGACTCGCTGAGGTTGACGAGGCCGAAGAGGAGCGCGGCCAACGACCAGAGAGCCGCGGCGAGCTTGGCCGCCCGGACCGGGAACATCAGCGCCTCGCGCCGCTCCGCGTCGGTCGGCTCACGTCCGCTGCGAACCCAGGCGGCGATTCGATCGCGCGTCCCGCGCAGCGCCCGGAAGGCGAAGAGCTGCGCGCCGATGACCACCGGGATCGCAATCGCCGCGTTCAGCAGCGCGAGGTCGTCGCGCCGTCCGGGGTCGCTGACGAGCGGGATGAGGAAGCCGATCGAGAGGAAGACGACGGCGCTTCCGGCCGCGTTGGCGATCGTGGTTGCCTTGAGCTGCCGCCGTCGCAGCCGGGCGATCGTGCGCTCGCGGTCGGCCACGGGTCCTATGGCCGCTGCTGGTCCTTGCCGGGTCCCCCGCGGAGGCGGTCGCGGCCCGGGCCGCCGACCAGCCGGTCGCGCCCCGGTCCACCGACCAGCAGGTCCCTGCCCGGGCCGCCGAGGAGCCGGTCGTTGCCGGCTCCGCCACAGAGGACGTCGTTGCCGCCCAGCCCCTTGAGGACGTCCCCGCCGCCCAGCCCGGTGATCACGTCGCGCTTGCGAGTTCCGCGCAGGACGTCGCGGCGAGTCGTGCCCACCTTCGTCGCCCGTAGGCCGGCGCACTTGACCAGCGGGTCCCCCTCGACGCGGAAGACCGAGAAGTCGAGGTTGTTCGAGGTGTCTCCGCCGCCGATGATGTCGCCGTCGGGGGCGATCGCCATCGCCCGGGGGCCGAAGTCATAGGCGCCGCCGAAGTCGATCCGCAGGACACCATCGCTCCCGAACGACGGGTCCACGGCCCCGTTGCGGTCGAGTCGCATCAGGAAGTTGTCCCCGCCGCTGCCGCCGTACCCGCCGACGACGATTTTCCCGTTCGACTGGACGACGACGCTGAAGGCACCGTCGAACGACCCGAAGTCCCGGCTCAACTTGCCGTCTTGGCTGAAGGTCGTGTCCAGGGCACCGGTGGCATCGATCCTGGCGACGGCGAAGTCACTGTTGCCGCCGGCGAACGTGGTGCCCGCGAGCACGATTCGCCCGTTCGCCTGGAGGGCGATCCCGCCGAGGGTCTCCTGGCCGCCGAAGTCGGCGAAGGCGAGACCGTTGTTGCCGAACGAGGCGTCCGGCGTCCCGTTCGGGTTCAGCCGGACGAGGATCATGCTCCCGACCGGGCCCCCGTCACCGCCGACGACGATCTTGCCGTCCGGCTGGATCGCGACCGCGCGGGCCGCGTCGCTGCTCGGTCCGAGCGGCACCGTCAGCTTCCCGTCGTCGCTGAACGACAGATCGGGACCCCCGTTCGCGTTGACCCGGCCGACCGCGAGCGAAGTGTCGCCCGAGGAGGCGCTGACACCGGCCACGACGAGCGAACCGTTCGGCTGCCGGGTCAGCGCGGTCGGATAGTCGTCCCCACCGAAGTCGAGGCTGGTGGCCGCAAAGGCGGGGTCGATGGTCCCGCCGCCGGTCAGGCGCGTGAAGGCGACGTCCCGGGGAGGATCGAGTCCTCGGCTCCTGGTGCCGGCTAGGGCTATGCGGCCGTCGGGCAACACGGCGAGGCCGGCTGCGGTCGCGTCCTGCAATCCAAAGTTGGTGGTCGAGCGACCATCGCCGTCGAACGTCGAATCGAGGGTGCCGTTCGGATTCAGCCGGGCGACCGCGGCGAAGTCGCTCCCCGGCTGATACGTGCCGCCGGCGAGGACGATCTTCCCTTGTCGCGTCAGCTCGAGGTCGTTGGCGAAGTCCTGGGCGCCGAAGTTGACGAGAGCCTTGCCGTCCTCGTCGAACGAGCGGTCGAGGTCGCCTGGCGCCGCGAGCGCGACAGCGCAGGAGAGCGTGGCCGCCAAGGTCATCGCGACCGCCATGAGGCGCGGACCGCCCATCGGTCGATGCTAGCCCACGCGCTCAGCCGGTTCCGCGGGTTCCCGAGGACGCCCCCGGCAGGATTCGAACCTGCGACCCACGGCTTAGAAGGCCGTCGCTCTGTCCACTGAGCTACGGGGGCGAGCCGCAGAGTGTGGCGCACCCTGCGGCCGGCGGGTCAGGGCCTGAGTCTGGCCTTCCAGCGCCAGTCCTTGCTGCAGCCCAGCGCCGCTCCGGTCTGGACCAGGGTTCCGCGGGCGCGCCGGCCCGAGAAGGTGCCCTTCAGCGTGAAGGTGACCGTGTTGCTGCCGGATCCGACCTTGTAGGTCCGGTTCACCCGGTTGTTCCGGATCGCCGCCGAAGGGATCGTGTAGCGGGCCGACTCGTAGACGCCGGTGCCGGCACAGTAATACGAGGGATCCCTGAAGAAGAAGTTCCTCACGTGCGCGTTGCGGACCGAGAAGGTGACCTTGGTGCCCGTCTCCCTCAGGTTCGAGTTGAAGCCGTAGAGCGCGCCGCGATAGGCGCCCTGGCGGGCGCCGTCGGAGACGGCAGCGAAGGCCAGGCAGACGAGCGCGATGATGGGGACGAGAACCCGCGGAGCGATCCGCATGGGCATCTAGGTATCACATAACCCTCGATGCGGCAACCCGGCGCACGACCTCTGCCCCCGAGGACTCACCTCCTGCAGCGCGAGCTCGACCGCTCGGCCGGCCGCCGCTACCTCGAGATCGGGGTCGGCGACGGCGGCGTCTTCGTCCACCTCTCGGCGCGGCGAAAGACCGCCGTCGACCCGCAGGGACTGCCGCTCGGGACGCGCCTGCGCCACCCTTCCTCGCTGCTGCGCGGCCGCGTCTTCGCGATGAAGAGCGACGACTTCTTTGCCTCTCCCGCAGGTGACCGCGAGTTCGATGTCTGCTTCGTCGACGGCTACCACACCTGGGACCAGGCACTCCGCGACGTCGAGAACTGCCTGGCGCGGACGCCGGAGGACGGCGTCGTGGTGATGCACGACTGCAATCCGCCGAACGAGCCGGCGGGGCTGCGCGACCCGGGCGAGGCGGCGAGGCGTCCGGATGGAGACGGCACCTGGTGCGGAGATGTCTGGAAGGCGGTGGTGCTGCTGCGCGGGACGCGCCCCGACCTCCAGGTCGAAGTGCTCGACGCCGACTACGGGCTCGGCGTGGTCAGGAAGCGGCCGTCGCAGACGATCGCCGTCGATCGCGAGCTCGTGCCGGAGATGACCTATGGCGACCTCGACTCCGACCGGGAGCGGCTGCTCGGGCTGCGGCCCGCCTGAGCGTCAGGAGGCGCCGAGATCGGCGCACCCGGCCGGGTCGAGATCCCCCTTGACCCGGTACACGTAGTCGGGTTGGGGCGTGATCTCCTCCTCGGCGAGCACTTCCTCGAGTCCCGGATCCGTCTTGGTCCAGGCGCGGACCGGATAGCGGTACTCGGCGTCCGGCGAGTCCTGCGTGTACTGGCTGACCACCAGGAAGTCGTAGTCGCCGGCGTTGATCCGGTTGCGGAGCTGCCGGCACGTGGTCGCTAGCCGGTAGGTGCCGCGGTCACCCGGGACGCCGACGAAGTCGACCCGGTTCGAGAGGTCAACTCCGTAGAACCCGTACTGGCTGAAGAAGATCTCTCCCGACCCGACGATCCCGATCCGCTTGTCGCGCAGCGGCCGGGCCCAGTCGAAGGCCTTGACCGGCCCGCCCTCCTGCAGGAAGAGAGTCGTCCTCTTGTAGTGGTTGTCCACGTACTGGACCTGCTGCGCGCGCCCGAGGACCAGGGCGAGCAGCAGGACGCCCGCCACCGCGGCGCCGATCGTTGGGATCGACACGCGGCCGATCCCGCGCAGGTAGCCGAGGCCGGCCGGGAGCCAGACCATCGCGGCGACGATGAAGACAGTCCCGACGATGTAGTAGGGGTACCAGCGCGGCGTCGCCAGCACGGTGATCGCGTAGACGAGCGTGAGGAAGATCAGCGTCGCCCAGGCGCGGCGCTCGGGCGCGCGCAGCGGCCGGGCCAGCGGCAGCATGACGAGGCCGAGCATCAGGCCCGGCATCAGGTAGCGGGTGTTAGTGAAGAAGCCGCGCGGTTCCCCTTCGGGCCCCGCCGCGGTGAGCGGCGTGAAGATGTAGACGATGGCGGTGAGGAGCGCCGCGCCGGCGAGCAGCCGCAGGATCCGGTTGCGGGACCGGAGCACGATGTAGACAGTCGCGGCGAAAGCGATGATCAGGATCAGCGGGTAGAGCGGGCCGAGGGCGTTGTCGAGCTCCGGAAAGAACCATTTGCGATAGATCGTCGGCTCGAAGAGGTAGTCGGCGACGCTGAAGCGTGGCCGCGGGTCGAGCGGCATCTGGTCCGGCGTCGGCAGGTTGAGCGGCCCGTAACTGAGCTGCGGCGTTGGGTTCCCGCCGGTGTGGATCATCGCCCGCACGTACCAGTAGGCGCCCGTGACGAACATCGAAGCGCCCATCACGGCCGCGGTCGTGAGGCGGCGACCGCGGTTGCTTGCGATCACCATGCCGAGGAAGATCGCCCCGATCGGCGCCAGCATGGTGAGCTTCACCGAGATCGCCAGCCCACCGGCCAAGCCGGCGAGGATCAACGGGCCGCGGTCGAGCAGGGGCGCCGTGGGGTCCGGCGTATCGGCGACCACCCCGGTGGCCGGGGCACGCCTCTGGTGGCCGTTGATCAGGAACGCCGCCATCGCGACGAGAAAAGCGAGCGCCATGACGTCGTTTCTGCCCTCGCCGGCCTGGGTCTCGATGAATATTCCGGAGTCGAGGACGAGGGCGCCGGCGACGAGCGTCGCGGGGGCGACGTTGTAGGGGCGCCCGACACACCAGCAGGCGAGGAGACCGACGCACAGCCAGACGAGGTTGATCAGCGGCGAGAGCCAGTCGCTCTGCGTGACAGCAATCGACGCCGCGTTGACCAGCTCCGAGCTCTGCGGGTAGAACCAGGCGGCGAGGCGGAGGGGGTCGGTGAGGTGCAGGTCGGTGATCGATGCGTCCTGCACGAACCGCGCCGCGAACGGCATGTGGTACCAGGTGGTGTCGCCGCCGAACATGCCGTGGTCGAGGCTGAGCTGGGACGGGAAGGTCCACTCGGCAGCCGCCCACGAGGCCACACCGACCGCGATCACCAGCGCCCACGTGTGCACCTTCGGCGGCTCGACCGCCACGGCTCCGCGCGGCGCGCGGCTGTGTGCGAGCCAGGCGGCGACCAGGCCGGCGGCGATGCAGCCGAGCACGATCCAGCCGAGCCGGAAAGCGCCGACCGTGCCGAGCAGCTCGAGCGTCAGGACGAAGAGCCCGACCGCGATCGTGATCTCGGCGAGCCGGGCGAGGGCACCGGAGAACTCGGGCACGATCCACCGTCGCAGCCAATAGCCGCCCAGGCCGAGGGCAGCGGCGATGCCGATCAGGGCGACGCCGCCGCCGACGTACGCGCCGAAGCTCGGCGTCACCGGAAATCCCCTACCGCCGAGGCGTCGCCGAACACCGGCGGCATGCTAGTCAAAGGGGTCACGCCCGCCGCGGGGCAGGAATGGGGCGGAACCGTTACATCGATCTGTGTAACGTGCGATCGCCGACGGGTTTGGTACGTGAGCGGGATGAGCACCCACAACGGCAACGACAACCGCGAGGAGGAGCGGCCGGGCGTCGAGACGGCGGGGTCGAAGCTGCTGCTGACCGCGGTCCGGCAGCTGCGCGAGGTCCTGCCCGGCGACAGCCGCTTCGGCGACACCCTCTCGACCGGAGGGCGGGGCCAGTCGCAGGCGCTGGGGCGTCGGCTCGCCGAGGCGACGCAGGAGCGGCCGAGCCTCTTGCGCGAGGCCGGCCTCAGCGCGCTTCAGGTCTGGGACGCGATCTCCGAGGGCGCGGGGCGCGACACCACGGAGCGCGAGCTGGCGATCGTCTTCACCGACCTCGTCGAGTTCTCGAGCTGGGCGATGCGGGCCGGGGACGCGGCGGCCCTGCAGCTCCTGCGCGACGTCGGTGACGCGATCGAGCCACCCGTGACCGCCCACAGCGGCGAGGTCGTCAAGCGGCTCGGCGACGGGATGATGGCCGCCTTCGCCGAGCCGGCCGACGGCCTCAACGCGGTGTTCGAGGCACACGCGCGGCTCGCGTCTGTCGCCGCCGAGAGCTACCGCCCGCATATCCGGGCCGGCATGCACCTCGGCTACCCCCGGCGGATCGGCGGGGACTATCTAGGCGTCGACGTCAACGTGGCGGCGCGGATCGCCGATGCCGCCAAGGGAGATGAGATGCTGGTCTCCGACGTGGCGCTGGAGCGGATCGACCGGGATGGGCTGAAGGTGCGGCGCAAGCGCTTCTTCCACGCCAAGGGAGTACCGGCGGGGGTGGCGATCTACTCGGTGGCGCCCAAGTGAGCGGCAAGGACGTCGAGCCACGGGGACAGCATCCGCTGGCGGTCGTGCCGCGGCTGGTACTCGGAGCGCTCGAGGACCTGCGGACGATCGCCCAGTCGGTCACGGTGCTGCCGGAGGTCGCGCGCTCGCTCGCCGTGATCCAGGACCGGGTCGACTCGCTTGACGACGAGGTGAGGCGGATGCGCCAGGCCGTCGACTCGATCGACGGGGAGGTCGGCGAGGTGCGCGACGCCGTCGAGCCGCTGGAGCAGGAGATGAGGCACATGCACCAGACGCTCCACCCGTTGCGCCGGTTCGGCTCGGCGGTGAGGCGCGGGCGCGGCCCGCTGCCTCCCGGCTAGCGAACGCCGCCGCGCCGGGTCAGGTCGCGGCCGGGATGCGGCAGGACACGCCGGTGCCGGTCAGGCCGCAATAGCCGTCCGGCACCTTGTGGAGGTACTGCTGGTGGTAGTCCTCGGCGTAGTAGAAGGGGCCCGCGGGCTCGATCTCCGTGGTCACGGGCGCGTGGCCCGCGGCGCGGAGTGACTCGTCGTACGAGTCGCGGGCGGCCTCTGCTGTCCGACGCTGCTCGTCGTCGGTGAAGTAGATGCCCGACCGGTACTGGGTGCCGACGTCGTTGCCCTGGCGCATGCCCTGGGTGGGGTCGTGCTCCTCGAAGAAGGTCTTGAGCAGGTCGGCATAGGAGATCTGCTTCGGGTCGTAGGCGACGAGGACCGACTCGGCGTGCCCGGTGGCGCCGCTGCAGACCTCCTCGTAGGTGGGGTTCGGGGTGACGCCGTTCTGGTAACCGACGGCGGTCGTATAGACGCCGTCCAGGTCCCAGAAGAGCCGCTCCGCGCCCCAGAAGCAGCCGAGCGCGAAGTACGCCTCCTGGATTCCCTCGGGGAAGGGAGCCTGGAGCGGGGTGCCGAGGACGGCGTGGGTCGCGGGGACGTCGAAGGCGGGCGCGGCGCGACCCGGCAAGGCCTCCTCGGAGGAGGGCATCTTCATCTTCTCCGGGTGGAGCATCGCGATCAGGCGGCTCATCGAGTTCATCTGGGGCAGCCTCCTCTCGGTTTCTGACGTTACACGGGTCCGATCGGCGGCCATCACGGATAGCCTCGGCGCGTGGCGGAGTCACCGCGGCTGAGCGGCGTCCTCGAGACGTCCCTGTACCACTCGACCGGGGACGGCGAGGAAATGGAGCGGTTCTACTCGGACCTCCTCGGGCTGCCGAAGGTCGCCGGGTGGAATGACGGGCGCGCCTTCCGGCTGGGTGCCGGCGTGGTGCTGCTGTTCGACCGCGACCGGATCGAAGGACGCGACGAGCCGATCGCCGCGCACGGGAGCCAGGGGCCCGGACACCTGTGCCTCGTCGCCGAGCGAGAGGCCTACGGAGCCTGGCGCGAGCGGCTGGACGAGGCGGGGGTGGAGATCACCCACGAGCAGGAGTGGCCGAGCGGCCGGCGCTCGCTCTACTTCGCCGACCCGGCCGGAAACCTGCTCGAGATCGCCGATGGCGATCTCTGGCCGTAGCGCCGCTCAGGACGCCGGCGGCGGCTCGCCCGCCGCCGCGTAGCGGTGGTGGATCGCCAGCAGGTTCCCGTCGGGGTCGCGGAAGAGCGCCTGGTGGCAGACGCCGGAGTCGATCGTCTCGCTCTCGAACTCGACGCCCCGCGACTCGAGCTCGCCGCGCGCAGCCTCGACGTCGTCGACCCGGAACTCGATCGGGTGCGAGTGCGGCTTGAATTCGATCCCGAAGGCGTCCGACTGCATGAGCGCGATCGTCAGGTTCCCGGTCTCGAACTCTCCCGCCGGCATGTCCCCCCAGCGCTTGCCGAACGGAAGTCCGAGCGTCTCGCCGTAGAACTTCGCGGCGGCGTCGTAGTCCTTGGTCGGGATGGCGACGAAGTCTGTGCCGGTGATCATTCCGTTCTGCGCCATGTTCCTCCTCCGCTTCGTGAGTCGGGGCGCTCGGATTTGAACCGAGGACCTCACCGACCCAAACGGTGTGCGCTACCAGGCTGCGCCACGCCCCGAGGACTCGATTCTAGGCCCCCCTGGGCTCTGCCGCAGTCCGTCCCGTGCCTCAAGCTCGGCTCGGATTCGGCCGCTAAGGTCCCGCGCCCGTGGCCGACGTCCGTCCCCTGAGCGCGCTTCGTTACGACCCTGAAAAGGTGGCGCTGCAGGACGTGACGGCGCCGCCCTACGACGTGATCGACACCGCCCAGCGCGAGCAGCTTTTGCGGCGGTCGCCCTACAACGTGGTCGAGATCGACCTTCCGCAGGCGGAGGACGGCGCGGATCCCTACGCCCACGCGGCCAGGCAGATCGGGCGCTGGCGTGAGGAGGGCGTCCTGGTGGCCGACGACGAGCCGGCCCTCTGGGCGCTCACCCAGCGCTACACGTCCCCCGACGGTGCCGAGCACGAGCGGCATGGCATCCTCGCCCGGGTCCGGGTCGAGGAGTACGGGGCCGGCAGGGTCCGCCCCCACGAGCGCACCCAGCCCGGCCCGAAGCAGGACCGCCTCGACCTCACCCGGGCAACGCGCCACAACCTCTCACCGATCTTCTCCCTCAGCTCGCGCGACGCCTGGCCGCTGGTCGCCTCCGCCACCGAGGCGGAGCCCTTCGGCGAGGTGACCGACGACGACGGGACGGTCCACCGCCTCTGGCGCGTCCGCGACCCCGAGGTCCATGCGGCGGTCGCCCAGGAGCTCGAGCAGGCCGAGCTGCTGATCGCCGACGGCCATCATCGCTACGAGACCGCCCGCGCGTACCTCGAGGAGACCGGGGACGGCGACGGGCCGGCCGCCTTCACCCTGATGGCCCTCACCGGCCTCGACGACCCCGGCCTGACCGTCTTCCCGACCCACCGGCTCCTCAGCGGCTTCGCCGACGATCCCGATCGCCAGCTACGCCTGCGCGAGGGGCTGCTCGAGCTCTTCGAGGTCGAGGAGGCGCCCGACGGTGAGCTCGACCCCTCCCGCGCGGATGGCCTCGGCGTCTTCGGCTACATGGACGCGCACCACCGCAAGCCCTTCCGCCTGCGGCTGAAGGACACGGCCGAGCTCGATCGCCTCCTCGGCGACCGCTCCGACGCCTACCGGCGGCTCGACGCCGCCGTCCTCGAGGCGCTCGTTCTGAAGGGCATCCTCGGCATGACAGAGGACGACATCGCCGCCAAGCGCGGCATCGGCTACGCGAAGAGCATCGCCGACGTCGAAGCCGCCCTCGGCGATTCTCACGACGTCGCCTTCGTCCTCCGCCCGACGCCGGTGGACCAGGTGCGCGAGGTCGCCTCGGCCGGCGAGACGATGCCGCCCAAGTCCACCTATTTCTTCCCGAAGCTCCTCTCCGGCCTGGTCTTCAACCCGTTGAGCTGAGCGGCTGCCGCGACGCCCGCGCTTAGGATGCGCGCGTGGTCAAGATCTATACGCGCAAGGGGGACGACGGCAGCACTTCACTCTGGTACGGCGGCCGCGTGCGGAAGGACCACGACCGCACCGAAGCATACGGCGCCGTCGATGAAGCGGTCTCCGCGCTCGGCCTGGCTCGCTCCCTCTGCCCGCCCGACGGAGCCGACCTCGCCGCCGACATCCTCCAGATCCAGGAGGACCTCTTCGTCGCCGGCGCCGAGCTCGCCACCGCGCCCGAGGCGGCAGATCGGCTCGAGGACGGGGTCAGCCGCGTCACCGCCGAGATGGTCTCCTGGGCCGAGGAGCGGATCGACCACTGGATGGCGCGGGTCGACCTGCCACCGCAGTTTGTGATCCCCGGCGGCACGACTGTCTCCGCCGCCCTCGACCTCGCCCGCAGCACGATTCGCCGTGCCGAGCGGCGGATCGCGTCGCTGAACGGAACCGGTGAGATCAGCGGCGACAACCTCCTCCACTTCGTCAACCGCGCATCCGACCTCGCCTACGCAATGGCGCGGGCCGCGGACGACGACGCCCCCGCTCTCTTCGAAGGCCGCCGCAAGAGCTGATGACCCGCGCCGTCGCCCGTCGCCGCTCCCGCTTCGCCCACGACGTCGAGATCGAGGGCCGCCACAGCCTCGTCATCGACGAGCCGAGGGAGGCGGGGGGTGACGACGAGGGCGCCTCGCCCACGCGTGTCGTCGCCGGAGCCCTTGCCGCCTGCACCGCGATAACGATGGAGATGTACGCGGAGCGCAAGGGCTGGCGGCTTGACGACGTCGAGGTCGGCGTGGACATGGAGTACGACGGCTACGTCCCGAAGAGCTTCGAGGTGACGCTGCGGCTGCCCAAGGAACTCGGTGAGGACCAGCTCGAGCGCCTGAAGGAGATCGCCTCGCGCTGCCCGGTTCACCGCATCCTCCGCCACGAGACCGACGTCGCGATCACCGACCGGGTCGAGCCCGTCTGATGGATCTCGGCCTGGCCGGCCGCGCCTGCGCCGTCACCGGGGCCACCAGGGGCATCGGCCGGGCGACCGCGCGCCGGCTCTGCGCCGAGGGCGCGTCCGTTCTCCTCGTCGCCCGGACCGAGGAGGCCCTGGGCGACGCCGCCGAGGAGTGCGCCGCCGGCGGCGGCCGCGCCGAAGCCCTCCCACTCGACGTCACCGCCGACGATGCCGGCGAGAGAATGCTCGAGGCGGCGACCGAGAGCTTCGGCTCCCTCGAGGTCCTGGTCAACAACGCCGGCACCGCGAAATGGCGGGACCTAGACGACGTGCCCGACGAGGACTGGCGCCGGCAGTACGAGCTCAACGTGATGGCTCCACTGCGCGCGATGCGCGCCGCCGCCCCGCCGATGGCCGAGCGCGGATGGGGGCGAATCGTCAACGTCGCCTCGACCGCCGGGAAGCGGCCCTCGGCGGCGATGCCGGAGTACTCGGTCGCGAAGGCGGCGGAGCTCTCGCTCTCGCGGCTCTTCGCCGACCGCTACGCCTCGAAGGGCGTTCTCGTCAACGCCGTCTGCCCCGGCCCGGTCGCATCCGAGATGTGGCTCGAGCCCGGCGGACTACTCGACCAGTCGCGGGAGCTGTCGGGGGCGGGGAGCCGCGAGGAGGCACTGGAGGCGGCGGGCGCGAAGCGGCCGATCGGCCGCCTGGCGACGGCGGAGGAGATCGCCGCGGCGATCACCTTCCTCTGCTCCGAAGGTGCCTCCTACGTCGCCGGTGCCGCTTGGTCGGTGGACGGCGGCACCGTCCAGGTGATCATCTAGGGCTCGCCCCGGCTCGGCGGCGCCGCGAGCAGCTCATCGGCGGACATGACCCGGGCGCCGGCAGCTCGGACCTCCTCGACCGCCCGCTCACCGTCGCCGGGCTCCACCTCGACTGCCCGCACCGCGTCCTCGACGAGTGTGACGCCGAATCCCTCGGCCACCGCGTCGAGCGCCGAGGCGCGGACGCAGTAGTCGGTCGCGAGGCCGCACACCGCCACCCCTTCGACGCCGCGGTCGCGGAGGATCTGCGCGAGGTCGGACTTCTCGAACCCGGAGTAGCCCTCGTCCTCGCGCTCCCGCCCCACGTCGACGACCGCGTCGAGGTGGACGTCGCCGATCGTCTCGTGCAGCTCCGCGCCCGGCGTCCCCTGGACGCAGTGGGGCGGCCATGGGCCGCCCTCGCGGTCGAACGACGCGTGGTCGGCGGGATGCCAGTCTCGGGTGGCGACCATGGTGTCGAAGCGCCCCGAGTCGACCAGCCTGCGAATCGGCCCCGCGATCTCGTCGCCGCCCTCGACGGCGAGGGCTCCACCGGGGCAGAAGTCGTTCTGGAAGTCGATGATCAGCAGCGCGTCGGCCACAATGACGCGATCTTACGCGCGTGACCGCTTCCGCCTCCGACCTCAGCGCAGCCCTCCTCACGCCCGAGGCGGCGGCGGCGATGGACGCGCATGGCCGGACCGACGCCGCGGTCCTCGCACCGCTCTACGGCTGGCCCGACCGGCCCGGCCTCGTCTTCACCGAGCGACGGGCCGACCTGCGGCGCCACGCCGGCGAGATCTCGTTCCCGGGCGGCCGTCAGGACGACCCCGCCGAGGATCTGCGAGAGACGGCCATGCGCGAAGCCGAGGAGGAGATCGGCCTCGAGCGCTCCCAGGTCGACCTGGTCGGCGCCCTGCCCCCGATCGGCACCTTCGTCACGTCCTACAAGGTCCACCCGTTCGTCGGCCTGATCCCGCACCCGCGCGAGCTCGCGCTGACCCCCACCCCGGACGAGGTCGAAGCCGTGCTCGCGTTCACGCTCGACGAGCTCCGCCGCGGCTACGGCATGCGGCGGCTGGTCCGCCGCGGCGTCCCGATCCGCACCCCCACATACGAGGTCGAGGGGCACCTGATCTGGGGGGCCACCGCGCGGATCCTGGCCGAGCTCCTCGACCGGGTCGGCGACTGACCGCCCCGGCTCAGGACCCCTTCTCGACCGGCACGGCGACCATGTTGCCCCACTCGGTCCAGGACCCGTCGTAGTTGCGGACGTCATCCTCGCCGAGCAGCTCGTGCAGGACGAACCACGTGTGGGCGGAGCGCTCGCCGATCCGGCAGTAGGCGATTATCGGCTTGCCCTCCTCGAGCACGCCCTTCGAGGTGTAGAGCTCACGCAGCTCCTCGGCCGGCTTGAAAGTCCCGTCCTCCTGGACCGCCTGCGCCCACGGCACCGACGCCGCGCCCGGGATGTGCCCGCCGCGCTGCGCGCCCTCGTGCTCGTAGCCGGCCATCGCGATCAGCTCGCCCGAGTACTCCTGCGGGCTGCGGACATCGACCAGGTTCGTGTCGGAATCGAGCGCCGCCCGCACGTCGTCGCGCATCGCCCGAATCGACTCGTCCCCCTGACTCGTCTCGAACGTGGTGGCCTCGTACTCCGGGATCTCGGTCGTCGTCTCCCGGCCCTCGTCGATCCACTTCTCGCGGGGGCCGTTGATCAGCTTGACCTTGTCGTGGCCGTAGTAGCGGAAGTACCAGTACGTGTAGGCGGCGAACCAGTTGTTGCGGTCGCCGTAGAGGACGACGGTGTGATCGTTCGAGATCCCCCGACCGCCCATCAGCTCGCCGAAGGCCTGCGGGTCGAGGAAGTCGCGCTTGACCGGGTCCTGGAGGTCGGCCTGCCAGTCGAAGCCGATCGCGCCGGGAATGTGCGCCTCGGCGTAGAGCGCCGGGTTCTCGTCGACCTCGACGATCCGGATCGAGTCGTCGTCGAGGTGCTCGGCCACCCAGTCGGTTTCGACCAGGACGTCCTTCACGTAGCTCATGGGATCCTCCGTTTCCGCCTAAATCTCTTAATTTCAATCCGAATATACCCCTTTTGAGGAACCGCTAAAAAGCGCGGCTTGGACGGCGCCCCGGCGACACACTCAACCCACGCGCGGAGCGGCGGCGGGCGCTGCATGAGGACCCGCGCGCTGGCGCGGCGCCGGGCGGGCGGCGAGGAACTCGCGACCGGTGACCGGCGGCGGCTCGAGGCGCATCTCGCCGGTTGCGGCCGCTGCCGTGAGCACGTGGTCCGCCTGCCGGCGACGGTTGGGGGTGGAAATCCGGACCCTCCCCGGGCTAATGTCTCGCGCGTGGAGGCGGGTACGACCAGCCAGGAGCAGGGTCGCTCCGACGTCGATGCGATGGGCCAGGACAAGAAGCGGTCCGTCGTCGGCCAGGGGTACGGACCCACCCGCGGCCGTCAGTTCCTCTACTACGGGATCTTCATCGCCGTGCTCGTCGCCATCTACTTCGGCGGCAAGATCGCCGTCGACGAGCTCGACAAGGCGCCGAAGTCGAACGCCGACCAGGCTCCCTGGTCGCAGAAGGCGGCTCCGCAGGAGGCGCCGCGGCAGTTCCAGTAGCGCCGGTCGCCGGTCGCCAGGCGCCGGTCGCCGGTCGCCAGGCGCTGGTCGCCGGTCGCCGGTCGCTAGTCGCTCGGGCGAAGGACTCCGGTAGCGGACCGAGTCGCGTCCTCGAGCCAGGCGGCGTGGTCGGCCGGAGCGGCTCTGATCGTGGCCGCAGGGATGCGCCACGTGGTGCTCGCGCGGTCGACGATCGCCTCGCCGCGGGCCAGGACGTCCGCGGGGGCCGGACCCGCCGTCTCGTAGACGAAACCGCGGACCGGGGTGTCGACCAGCCGGAGCATCAGGTGCTCGAGCACCTCGCCGTGCAGCGCGGTCACCTCCTCCGCGGTCCCTCGGGCCGAGCCGAGCAGCCAGCAGACCACAGCGACGTCGCCGACTAGCTCGAGGATCGTGCCCGGCCGGGCGGGATCGGCGGGCGCCGGCTCGATCCCTGCCGCCTCGACCTGCGCCAGAGCGTCGTCGCTGCGGGCGGTGCCGCGGACCGCCCAGCCGTCCTCCGCCAGCCGTGCGCCGAGGGCCCGGCCGCGGCATCCGCAGCCGACGATCAGGGCCCGCGCCACGGCCGTCAGGCCCCGCCGAAGGGGCCCCTGCCGCGGAGCCGGTTGAGCTCGTCCTCCTTCACCTTCTGGCGCAGGTCGCGCTCGGTCATCTCGGGAGCGCCGCGACGCCGGCGCATCTCGTTCTGCGCCTCGATCATCTGCTGCACGTCCTCCTCCTCGAGCCGCGCCTCGTCCTCGTAGGAGCGGGTGGGCTTCCAGTCGACGAGGTCGGCGCCGCTGCCCGGGTAGAAGTGGCCGACGAGCAGCAGCACCCCGACCAGGAAGAGCAGCATCGCGAGCGTGCCGAGAATGAACCCCACCGGACAAGGATACGTTTAGGCGCCATGTCCGACGCCTACATCGCCGACGCCGTCCGCACGCCCATGGGCGCCTACCGCGGTGCCCTCTCGAGGGTGCGGCCGGACGATCTGGCCGCCCACGTCATCGGCGCCCTCGTCGAGCGCAACGACCTGGACCCGGACCTGATCGCCGACGTCTACATGGGCGCCGCGAACCAGGCCGGCGAGGACAACCGCGACGTCGCGCGGATGGCCGCCCTCTTGGCCGGCCTCCCCCACTCCGTGCCCGGTGCCACCGTCAACCGCCTCTGCGCCTCCGGCCTCGAGGCGGTGAACCAGGCCGCGCGCGCGGTGATGCTCGGCGAGGGCGACGCCTACCTGGCCGGCGGTGTCGAGTCGATGAGCCGGGCGCCGTGGGTCGTGCCGAAGCCCGAGAGCCCCCTGCCGCGCGGCGAGCAGACGATGCACGACACGACCCTCGGCTGGCGCCTGGTCAACCCGAGGATGGACGCGCTCGGGGTGTCCACCGAGTCGATGGGCGAGACCGGCGAGAACGTCGCCGAGCGGTGGGACGTCTCACGCGAGGACCAGGACGCCTTCGCCCTGCGCAGCCACCAGCGCGCCGTCGCCGCCGCCGAGGCCGGCCGCCTGGCCGAAGAGATCGTCCCGGTCGAGGCGCCCGCGGGCCGTCGGGGCGAGACCCGGCTGGTCGAGGGTGACGAGGGGCCACGCGACGACGCGTCTCTGGAGCGCCTGTCCCGGCTGCGGCCGGTCTTCCGCGAGGGCGGGACGGTGACCGCCGGCAACGCCTCGACCCTGAACGACGGCGCGGCCTGCCTCCTCGTCGCCTCCGGGGAGGGCCTGGAGCGGATCGGAGCGGAGCCGCTGGCCCGGGTCGTCTCCTTCGGCGTCGCCGGCGTGGACCCCTCGGTCATGGGGATCGGCCCCCTCCACGCGGTGCCCAGGGCGCTCGAGGCGGCCGGCCTGACCCTTGACGACATCGGACTCGTCGAGCTGAATGAGGCCTTCGCCTCCCAGGTCCTCGCCTGCGTACGCGAGCTCGGGATCGACGAGGAGCGGCTGAACGTCAACGGCGGCGCGATCGCGCTCGGCCACCCGCTCGGCGCCTCGGGGGCGCGGCTGCTGACGACGCTGACCCGGGAGATGCGCCGGCGGGGGGTGCGCTACGGGCTCGCGACCCTCTGCGTCGGGGTCGGCCAGGGCCTCGCGACCGTGGTCGAGAACCCGGCGGCCTGATCAGGCCTTGACCGCGACAACCTCCAGATAGGTCGCCGGCATCACGGCGACGCCGTCACCGGCCCGGTTGAAGCGGTCGATCAGCTCGCGCAGGTCGCGCTCCAGGGCGGGGGCGCCCTCCTCGCCGACCCGCTTGAACGCCATCACGGTCGGCCCGAAGTAGGTCCTGAAGAACTCCATGTAGTGGTCCGGGGAGCGGAACCGCATATTTGCCACGCGCTCGTTCGCCTCGATCGAGGAGACCCGGTCGCCGAACAGCTCGCGGACCCGGTCCTCGGTCCCCCAGAGCGGCGGCGGCTGGACTCCCGGAGGAGGCGGCGCATGCTTGCCGACCGCCTTGAACATCTGGCCGTTGAAGCCGTCGGGGGTCCAGTTCGCCATCGCGATCCGCCCGCCCGGCCGCGTCACCCGGAGGAGCTCGTCGGCGGTGCGCTGCTGGTCGGGGGCGAACATGACCCCGAAGGTCGAGAGAACCACGTCGAAGCTCCCGTCCTCGAACGGGAGCCGCTCGGCGTCTCCCTCGAGGAACTCGATCTCGAGGCGCTCCGCCTCGGCTCGCTCGCGGCCTCGGTCGAGCAGCGACGGCACGTAGTCGACCCCGGTCACGTCGGTGAACCGGCGGGCGGCGGCGATCGCCGTGTTGCCGCTGCCGCAGGCGACGTCGAGGACGCGTTCGCCGGGCATGAGGTCGACCGCCTCGCAGAGGTTCTCCGAGACGACCTGGATGATCGTCGCGACGACCGCAAAGTCGCCTTCCGACCAGGTCTTTTGCTGGACCCCCTTGATCGCCTCTAGGTCCGGTGCTTGCTGGGACATCGCTCCTCCTCCGTAGGTCACGTTCAATCTATCTCCATGGGTGTCAAGCCAGGCCGAGATCGTCCGCGAACGGCTTCGACGCCTTCAATGACGGTCGTCACCAAGCTCCGGCCGATAGCCTCGCGGGCCGATGAGCGTGAAGGAGCTGGCCAGCGTCGATGGGCGAACCGGACCGACCGCGGAGGCGGTCGTCCCCCTCAAGGACGACGGCCTCTACAGGGGCGACGGCGCCTTCGAGGTCATCCGCCTCTACGAGGGACGACCGTTCGCGCTGTCCGAGCACATCGACCGCCTCGAACGCTCGGCGGCGGCGATCCAGCTCGAATTCGACCGATCCCGCCTCGAGACGGAGATCGACGCCCTGCTCGGCCAGTTGGGCGGCCATGACGCGCTGCTCCGGCTCGTCGTCACGCGCGGTGGGCGGCGGATCGCCGTCACCGAGCCCCTGCCGGAGTACGGCGAAACGGTCCGCGTCGCGACCGTGACCTACTCCCCCAGCCTGATCCTCAACGGCGTCAAGTCCCTCTCCTACGCGGCCAACATGCAGGCCACCCGGATCGCCCGCGCCCGCGGCGCCGACGAGGCCGTGCTGGTCCATCCCGACGGCACGGTGCTGGAGCCGCCGACCTCGACCGTGTTCTGGGTCTCGCCCCAGGGAGGGCTTCGCACCTCGGCGCTCGAAGCCGGGGTCCTCAGGTCGATCACGCGGGCCCGCGTTATAGACGCGCTGGACGTCGAGGAGGGGCATTGGCCGGTCGAGGACTTCCGCGGGGCCCGCGAGGCCTTTCTGGCGTCGACGACGCGGGAAGTGCAGCCGATCGCCGAAATAGACGGCCGGGCGCCGGCCGAGATCCCCGGCCCCCGGACGGGGGATGCGAGCGAGGCGTTCGCCGCGGCCCTCGCGCGCGAGATGGAGGCGCAGTGGAGTTCGAGCTGACCGACGAGCAGAAGCTGATCGCCGAGGCGGCGCGCGAGTTTTGCGACCGCGAGATCCTCCCCCGGGTCCGCGACAACGACCGGGCGGGGCGCTTCGACCGCGAGCTGGCGCGCAAGCTGGGCGAGGTCGGATACCTCGGGGCACCCGTGGCCGAGGAGTACGGCGGCCGCGGGCTGGACTACCTCTCCTACGGCCTGGTGGTGGAGCAGGTCGGGCGCGCCGACTCCTCCGCCCGGACCGTCGTCTCGGTCGTGACCTCGCTGGTCGCCGGGTCGATCGAGCGCTGGGGCGACGAGGAGCAGAAGCGCCGCTGGCTGCCGAGCCTGTGCTCGGGCGAATCGCTGGGCTGCTTCGCGCTGACCGAGCCCGACACCGGCTCGGACGCCGCGAACCTCCGGACCCGGGCGACCAAGACCGACAACGGCTGGTCGATCAGCGGCGGCAAGATGTGGATCTCACTGGCGAACTACTCCGACGTCGCCCTGGTCTTCGCCCAAACCGACTCGGAGAAACTGCACCGGGGGATCGCCTGCTTCCTGGTGCCGACCGAAACCGACGGATACAGCGCCCAGGAGATCCACGGCAAGCTGGGGCTCCGGGCGTCGGACACCGGCGAGATCTCCCTCGACGAGGTCGAGGTCGGTGACGACGCGCTGCTGGGCGAGGTCGGTGACGGCTTCAAGATCGCGATGAGCGCGCTGGACAACGGCCGCTACAGCGTTGCCGCGGGCTGCGTCGGCATCTGCGACGGGTGCGTGGACGCGTCGGTGTCCTACGCCCAGGAACGGCGGCAGTTCGGCGTGCCGATCGCGCGGTTCCAGCTCGTCCAGGAGATGATCGCCGACATGGTCGTCAAGCGCGATTCGGGCCGGATGCTGGTCTGGCGGGCCGGCTGGCTCAAGGACAGGGGCCAGCCCAACACCATGGAGACCTCCGTCGCGAAGCTCTACGCCACCGAGGCGGCGGTCGAGTGCGCGAACCTCGCGATCCAGGTCCACGGCGGCTCCGGCTACGTCGACGACTACCCCGTCGAGCGCTACCTCCGCGACGCCCGCGTCACCACCCTCTACGAGGGGACGTCCCAGATCCAGAAGCTGATCATCGGCCGCGCCGCGACCGGCATCAACGCGATGACGCCGATGGACAGTCGTTAGGCCAGTCGTCAGTCGCGCGAAAGGGATCGAAGATCGCAAGCCTTGTCGAGACGTCGTTGGAGGGGAAGGTCGCGGTGCTGCGGCTCAACCGGCCCGAGGCGCGGAACGCGCTCTCGCCGGAGCTGATGGAGGAGCTGGCTTCCGGCCTCGCGGGCTTCGACGCGGACCCCGAGGTGCGCTGTTTCGTGATCGCCGGCTCCGATGACGTCTTCGCGGCCGGCGCCGACATCAAAGCGATGAGCGAGAGAAGCTTCGCCGAGGCGCTCCACCACCCCGCGGCCGGCTTCTGGCGCCGGCTGGCCGGGGTAAAGACGCCGATGATCGCCGCGGTCTCCGGCTGGGCGCTCGGCGGCGGCTGCGAGCTTGCCCTGGCCTGCGACATGATCGTCGCCGCCGACAGCGCCCAGTTCGGTCAGCCCGAGATAACGCTGGGGATCATCCCCGGGGGCGGCGGCAGCCAGCGCCTGACCCGGGTCCTCGGCAAGCAACGGGCGATGGAGTACGTGCTGACCGGGCGGCGCTTCGACGCCGAGAGCGCCATGGCCTGGGGTCTCGTCAACAAGGTCGCCACGAAGGGGACCTGGATGGAAGAGGCCATGGAGCTGGCCCGCACCGTCGCCGAGCGCCCGCCGATCGCGGCGCGGCTGGGCAAGCAGGCGGTGCTGAGCGCCGAGGAGACGACGCTCACGGCCGGACTCGAGGCCGAGCGCCGCCTCTACGAGCTCGCCATGGCCACCGAGGACCGGGTCGAGGGGATGCAGGCGTTCGTCGAGAAGCGCAAGCCGGAGTTCCGCGGCCGATGAGCGGCCCGAACGCGTTCGAGCCGGACTGGACGGCGGAGATGGACCGGGAGGGCTTCCGCTCCCGCCGCGCCAAGGTCGGCGCCGACGCCGGCGCCGAGCGGCTCGGAGCGAGCGTCTACGAGCTGCCGCCCGGCCAGGCGCCGTTCCCGCTGCACTACCACCTCGGCAACGAGGAGCTGCTGATCGTCCTGCGCGGAACGCCTTCGCTGCGCTCGCTCGACGGCGAGCGTCGCCTTGCCGAGGGAGAGGTCGTCGCCTTCCCGGTGGGCGAGCGGGGCGCGCACCAGGTCGTCAACGGCAGCGATGAGCCGGTCCGGATCCTGCTGGTCAGCGAGATGAACTCCCCGGACGTCGTCGTGCGCCCGGAGGCCGGGAACGTCAGCGCGTTCGGGCGCCCGCCGGGCAGCAGCAGGGAGGGCATTCACAAGGTCTTCCGGGAGGCCGACGAGGTCTCGCTGTGGGAGGGCGTCGAGCGCCCTCCCCCACCCGCCGAGTGAGAGTCGAGCGGGTCGGCGTCGTCGGCGCCGGGAGCATGGGCGCGGGAATCGCGCAGATCTCCTGCCTCGGCGGCTTCGAGACCTTCCTCCACGATCCGGTCACGGATGCCCTGGAGGCCGGGACCGGTCGCCTGCGCGACGCGCTCGACAAGGGGGCTGAGCGCGGCCGGTGGACGACCGAGGACGCCGCCGGCGCCGAGGGCCGCCTTCGGGTGAGCCCGGCGCTCGAGGACCTGGCCGGGTGCGACCTCGTCGTCGAGGCCGCCCCCGAGGACCTTGGATTGAAGCGTGAGCTGTTCGGCCGCCTGGCCGAGACCTGCGCCCCGGAGGCGATCCTGGCCACCAACACCTCCTCGCTGCCGGTCACGGCGATCGCCGCGTCGCTGCCAAGCGCGAAGCGCGTTGTCGGCATGCACTTCTTCAACCCGCCGGCCGCGATGAAGCTGGTCGAGGTGGTCGCCGGCGAGGAGTCCGGAGAGGAAGCGCTGGCCGCTACCGAGGAAGCCGCCCGGCAGATGGGCCGGGTCCCCATCCGGGCCGCCGACGCCATCGGGTTCGTCGCCAACCGCTGCGCCCGGCCGTACACGCTGGAGGCTCTTCGGCTGCTGGGCTCCGGAGTCGCCGGGCACGAAGCGATCGACCGGATCTGCCGGATCGGCGGCGGCTTCAGGATGGGCCCGTTCGAGCTCACCGATCTGGTCGGGGTCGATGTCAACTTCGAGGTCGCCAAGTCGTTCTGGGAGCAGAGCTTTCACGAGCCGCGCTGGCAGCCGCACCCGATCCAGGCGCGGATGGTCGCCGCCGGGCGTCTCGGTCGCAAGACGGGCCGCGGTTACTACGACTACGGCGACGGCCCGCACCGCTCCGACGACCCGGTCCAACCCTCGCCCCCGCGTGGTCGAGGGGACCCCGGAACCACCGATCGCGCGGGCGGCGCGGAAGAGGCGCAGTTCGTCGCGCTGGAGCAGGGCAGCCTCGCCGCCCTCGCTCGCGGCGCCGACGCCGTCGGCTACTTGGCTCTGCCCGACCTGGAGTCCGCCCGGCTCGTCGAGCTGACCCGCGGGCCGGCCACCAGCGGCGCCTCGGCGGCGGCGGCCGAGGCGCGCCTCCGCGCCGTCGGCAAGCATGTCGAATGGGTGGGAGACGCGCCGGGCCTGGTCCTCGGCCGGATCCTCGCCCAGCTCGTCAACGAGGCCCACTTCACCCTCGGCGCCGGGATCGCCTCCCGCGAGGACATCGACACCGCGATGCGCCTGGGCTTTAACTACCCGCGCGGCCCGTTCGAGTGGTGCGACGCGATCGGCGCCGCCCGGGTGGTCGGCATCCTCGACGCCCTGCACCGCGAGCTCGGCGAGGAGCGCTATCGCGTCGCGCCCGCGCTGCGGCGCGCGGCCGCGGCCGCCGCCTAGTCCGTGGGCACGGCCTCGACCGTGAGCGGGACTTCTGCCCGGCGTGGCTGCCAGGGAAGGCGGCCTTCGGCGGCGAGCCAGGACCCGCCGACGATCAGCAGCAGGCCGATCACGGCCCCGGCGGTGAGCGGCTCGTCGAGCAGCGTGACGCCGTAGACCAGCGCGAAGGCCGAGGCGACGTAGGTGACGACGAACGTCTTTGCCGGCCCGACCCGCTCGATCAGACGGAAGAAGATCGACCAGGCGATCCCGGTGCCGAACACGCCGAGCGCGGTCACAGCGGCGATCGGGCCCAGGCCCGGAGCCTCCGGCGGGGTGTCGATGATCGCGGCCGGGATCAACAGAACCGTGCTGGCGACCATCACGGCCGCGGCCAGGCCGAGTGGCGGCTTCTCGGCGAGCTTCCGCTTGTTCACGAAACCGCCGACGGCGTAGCCGAAGCCGGCGAGGAGCACGGCCGCGGCGCCCAGCAGGGCGGCCCCCGATCCACCGAGGTCGAGCCCGAGGAGGGCGACCACGCCGGCGAAGCCGGTGACCACGCCGACGAGCCGCAGGCCGGTCGAGCGCTCCTCCCGGTCCAGCCAGATCGCGAGGAGGGCAGTGAAGATCGGGGTCGACGAGACCAGGATCCCGGCGAGGGAGGAGGTGATCTCCTCCTGCCCCAGGCCGATCAGCAGAAACGGGCCCGCCGCCTGGACGGCGGCGATCGCCGTGATGACGCCGATCTCCGCCCCCATCCAGCGCATCTCGCCGCGCGCGGCGGCGAGCGGGACGAGGACCAGGGCACCCAAGGCGACGCGCAGGAAGGCGATCACCGCCGGGCCCATGTCGCGCAGCCCGATCTCGATGAACATGTAGGACGCGCCCCAGATCCCGGCGAGGATCAAGAGCAGGGTCCAGGAGCGACGGTCCACGCTCCCGAGGCTAGCGGCCGCCCCGGGGCGGCCCGGGGCTCAGCCCGAGCCGTTCTGCGAGGCGCCGTTTCGGCGCGGGACCTCGATCGTCCCGTAGCTCATGCCGCCGTAGCTGAAGGTCGGCAGGACCGGCCACTGGCGCTTCCAGTCGGCCAGCTCGGAGGAGGGGAAGACGTTGAGGAAACGCGGATCGCGCGGGTTGGGGTCCGCCAGAGCCTTCTCCTTGACCATCGAGTCGTACTGGTCGATCGAGTCCTCGAGGGTGTTCGAGTTGAGGATCACCTCGCGGCCGAAGAACTCGGCCGTCCTGCGGACACCGGGGATCTTCGACAGGTTCGGATGCCAGGAGTCGGCGGCGACCCCGTTCTCGGAGGAGACCCAGACGCCATCGTCGGTGTTGATGCAGATCGAGTGGTTGCCGTCGGTGTGGCCTGGCGTCCAGACCAGGGCGACGCCCTGCCCGAGCTCGACGTCGCCGTCGATCAGGACCACGTTCTCGTCGTTGACGCCGCGGATCCCGTCCTCCACGTACCAGGCCCACTGCATCGGGTGCAGGGACGCGAAGGTATCCCACTCCTTGCGCTGGGTGATCAGCTTCGCGTTCGGGAACAGCGGCTCCACCGCCTCCGGGTGGCCGGGCGGGGGCTCGCTCGAGCCAAGGACGAAGCGGACGTCCTGGACGTGCAGGTGATCGAAGGAGATGAAGTCGACGTCCTCGGGCCGCAGGCCGACCGAGGCCAGGGCGCTCGGCACCGTGTTCCAGATCGTCGAGAGGACCTTGTAGGCGACAAAGTCGCCGGCCCCGCCGGGCAGCTTCTGGACCCGCTCCAGCATCTGCTCGTAGAACGGCGCCTCCTGCGGCCCCTCGGTCACCGTCGGCTCGTAGGCAAGCGTCTTCAGGTTCCCGTCGAAGTCCTCGTACTGGATGACCTGGAGGCGGTTGATGATGTTGACGTAGGGGTTCGGCCCGACAGCGGCGCCGCCGAAGGCGAACTTGAGGGGGTAGCCGGCGGAGGCGATGTCGACCGTGCGGACGGCGCGGACGCGGTTCTCGGGGACGGCGAAGCGGGCGCGAAACTCGGCCGCGGCCTCGCGGATCGCCGCCGGACGCTGGCCACGGGGCCAGACGGCATTGGCCTCGTCGAACTCGTGAAACGGCTTCAGCCCTACCTTCTCCGGGCTCTCGATCGCGGCCATTCGGCCCTCCTCGTACTCGCTCTCGGGGCGCGACCACTGTACCGCCGGGAGCTCGTCCGGCGGCGACGGGCGGGGGCGCCGGACCGATAGAGTGGACGCCGTCCGTCGTCCGACTCGAGGGGAGTCCCAGCTTGTCCCGCGAAGAACTGGTCAGCACGTATCTCGAGGGCGGTATGAGCCGCCGGATGTTCATCAAGCGGCTCGTCGCCGCCGGGACGTCGATCGGCGCCGCGGTCTCCTACGCCCACCTGCTCGCCCCCGAGGCGAAGGCCGCTTCGGGCCGCGACGGCGACGGCCGGCTCCACTACGAGCCCGAGATCCAGGTGGCGATCGCGACCTCGCGAGTGCGGGACGTCATGCAGTCGGGCAAGCTCAACGTCCGCGCCAGCTCCGACGACCCGGTGGCGTTCGCCTTCAAGGCCCAGCTCCGCCACAAGGGCCGGCTTAAGACGATCGGCACCAAGCAGGTGACCTTCGGGGCGGCGACGAGCAACCGGCTGGTCCGGATCCCGATCAGCCGGTTCGGGCGCAGCGTCCTTGCCTCACGGGACGCGTCCTCGGTCAAGGTCGTCGGTGTGGCGACCTACCAGCAGGCCCCCCTCGACACGCGTACGAGCAAGGCCGTGGCCACCAAGGTCATCCTCAACTAGCGGCTCCGGGCGCCGCTGGTCACGGAGCAGGACGCCGGGCTTGCCCGGCGCCGGGCGAAGGATCTCGAACCAGGTGCCCGCCCAGGCCGCGGCGGCACCGACGACGATCAGCGGCAGCGCCCGCCGGTACTCGTGGCGCAGATCCCCTCCCCACCGCGCCACTGCGCGCCGGATCCGGCCCAGGCGCCGCGGCAGGTAGCCGGCGAGGAGGCCGCCCAGCACCGACCGCCGCAGCAGTGGCCGCCCCCCGCGGTGGTCGTCGAGGACGATCCGCCCGAGCCCACGGCCCCGGCGAAAGTGGTGGCGGACGAGGGTCGGCACGTCGGCGCAGGGGCTGCGGTGCACCAGGCGAACGTCGCGCGCCCGGTAGGCGCGCAGGCCCCGCCGCCAGAGCTCGCGGTTGACGACCGTGTCCTCGCCGGTCCGCATGTCTTCGGGGAAGCCGCCGGCATCGCGGACGAAGTCGCGCACGTAGGAGCAGTGCGACGGTGGTCCGGCCAGCTCGGTCGAGGGGCGTCCGGGCAGGACGTTGGCATGGTCGAGGAAGTAGGAGGCCCATCCCGCCGGCGTCTCGGTCCCGTTCAGGATCGTCCCGGTGACCATCGCGTAGCCCTTCCCGTGGGCCGTGACCCGCGCCTGGAGGCTCCCCGGGGGCAGCTCGACGTGAGAGCCGGGGAACGAGACGTAGTCGCCCCTGGCGACCGCCAGCCCGGCGTTGCGGGCGGCCCCCGGCAGCGCCGGCGCCGGCAGCGCGACCAGGTTCACCTGCGGGAAGCGCTCGCGGACGATGTCGGCGGTCCGGTCCTCGCCGCTGACCACGACGATGACCTCGAAGGGCTCCTCGCACTCCTGCTCTACGACCGAGCGGACGCAGCGCTCGATCCGGTCCTCGTCGTCACGTGAGATCACGATCGCCGAGAGGATGGGCGCGTCGAAGTCGAGCTCGTGAAGGTCGATCCCGCCGCTGCCCTCGCGGCCGAGCGGGTCGGCCAGCACCGGCAGCCCGGCGGGCCGCGGCTGCCACTCACGGACCGCGGCGCCCTCCGCCAGGAGGTTCGAGTAGTCGCGCTGCCAGCGCCGCTCGGGGTCGGCCTCGGCGTACTTCTCGAACCGGCGGCGGCGGCGCGGCTCGTCGAGCCCCGCCAGGTGCTTGATCCGGATCGTGGTCTTCCGCCAGCGGTCGCGGGGGACGTCCACGGGCACCGGGACAAGGTGCAGCCGATTGCCGGGGAGGCGGGCTTCGCGGCGGTAGGAGAAGAGCCGGTAGACCCAGAGACCGGCCTGGTCGTAACGGCGCTCGTCCCCGGCCATCCGGAAGACCCGGAAGCCGTAGGCGGCGCCGGGGTCGGCCCGGGACTCGAGGAACTCGCGCAGCGCCGCGCCGTCGGCGGAGTCGATTCGCTCATCGGCGTCCAGGTAGAGGACCCAGCGCGGCCCGATCTCGGCGGCCGCGTCGAGCAGCGCCTGGCGGTTGGCGGCGTCGTCCCAGCCGGCGTAGCCGGGGCGAACCGGGTTGCGCAGCAGCCGGGCCACGAGGGGCGAGGCCGCGAGGATCGCCGCGGTGTCGTCGGTGCTGCCGTCGTCGAGGGCGACGACGGCATCGGCAAAGCGGCTGACCGTCTCGAGCCAGCCCGGGAGGTCGGCAGCGGCATCGCGGGCAGGCACCAGGACGGCGAGGAGCGGACGGTCGGCCGGCGGTGCACCCGCCTCGCCCCGCGTCCCGATTTCCAGCACGGGAAGACCCGGCGGACGCGGGGACCATGCCTCCAGGGAGGCCGGGTCCGGCTCATCGAGGAAGCGCGGCGTCAGCCGCTCGAAATCCCCCTGGGGGTCCGCCTCGGCGTACTTGCGCAACCGCGCCGCGAGACGCTCCGGCGAGTCGAGGTGGCGAGCCCGGACCGTGGTCGGCACCCAGGCGCCCCGCTGGACGTCGTCCGGCACGGGGTCGAAGTGAAGGCGGCGGCCGGGGAGACGCTGACCAGGACGCGGTGAGAACAGGCGGTAGACGACGGTGTGGCCGGCGACGTCGTGCTCGTCCCAGGCGCGGTGGAGGCGGAGGCCGTAGGCGCAGCCGGGCAGCGCGTCCTCGGACGCGAGGAACTTTCGCAGCGCGGCGCCGTCCTCGGGATCGACCCGTTCGTCGGCGTCGAGGTAGAGGACCCAGCGCGGCCCGATCTCGGCGGCCGCGTCGAGCAGCGCCTGGCGGTTCGCGGCGTCATCCCAGCCGGCGTAGCCGGGGCGAACCGGATTGCGCAGCAGCCGGGCCACGAGGGGCGAGGCCGCGAGGATCGCCGCGGTGTCGTCGGTGCTGCCGTCGTCGAGGGCCACGACCGCGTCGGCGAAGCGGCCGGCCGACTCGAGCCATCCGGGCAGATCGGCGGCGGTGTTGCGGGCGGGCACCAGGACGGCGAGGAGAGGATGCTCCTCACCGCCGCGGGCCTCATCGATCAGCCGGTCGACGTCGAGGTTCCCGGGGCAGTCCTTGCTCGGGTTCAGCTCGCGGTGGCCGATCACGTGCTCGCGGTCGAGCGGTATGCCCCACCGCTCGGCGGCCGATTCCACGATTCGGGCGCCCGCGGCATACTGCGCCGCCGGCCGCTGGATCGTCAGGGGCGCCCCGCCGTCCTCGAACTCGATGCCGATCGTGTGGAGGTTCGGGTCCGGGGTCGGGAACCGCGCCGCGAGCTCCTCCGGCCCGCCGCCGGCGTGGATGGCCCCGTCCTCCTCGTCGACGAACTGGACCACCCGGCCGTCCAGGCCGACCAGGTAGTGCGCGCTCACCCCGCTCAGGGGGTCGCCGAACCAGCTGCAGGCCGACTCGAACGTGCCATCCGTCGTGTGGACGACGGTCCAGCCCGGGCTCCACCCCGCCCTGCCGGGGAGCTGAGCACGGGCCGGCCGGCGCTCGATCGGCGGGCCGCCTCCGCTCATCGGCCGATCCTAGGGCGGCGCCGGCCCCGGCGGCCTAGACGCCCGGGGTGGGCGCGACCTCGACCGGCTCGCCGCCGCGCTGCCAGTGCGCTTCGGGCGAGGGAGGCGTGTCGCGCAGGTACCACTCGGCGTCGAGGGCGCCCATGCAGCCGGTGCCGGCGGCGGTGACCGCCTGACGATAGGTGTGGTCGACGAGGTCCCCGACCGCGAAGACGCCGCCCACGTTGGTCCGGGTCGAACCGCCCTGGGTCACGACATAGCCGTTCTCGTCGGTGTCCACCTGCCCGGCGACGATCTCGGACTTAGGGATGTGGCCGATGGCGACGAAGGCGCCGTCCGCCTCGACCTCCTCGATCTCGCCGCTCTCGGCGTTGCGGAGGCGGATCCGGGCCAGCTTGCCGTCGTCGCCGGCGATGAACTCCTCGGCGACGAACGGGGTCTTGAACTCGATGTTGCCCTGCTCGCGAGCGCGGTCTTGCATGATCTTCGAGGCTCGGTACTCCTCGCGGCGGTGGACGCTGGTCAGCTTCCCGGCGTACTTGGAGATGAAGATCGCGTCCTCCATCGCCGAGTCGCCGCCGCCGAAGACGAAGACGTTCTGGTCCTTGAAGAAGGCGCCGTCGCAGACGCCGCAGGTCGAAACGCCGCGGCCGGCCAGCTCCATCTCGCCCGGGATCCCGAGCCGGCGCGGCTCCGCTCCCATCGCGAGGATGACCGTCCGGGCGCGGTGCTCCTCCTCGCCGAGGAACACACGATGGACGCCGCCCTCGGAAAGCTCGACGCGGTCGACGTCATCGGTGACGAAACGGGTGCCGAAGCGCTCCGCCTGTTCGCGGAACTTGCCCATCATCTCCGGCCCGAGGATGCCCTCCGGGAAACCGGGATAGTTCTCGACGTCGGTCGTGTTCTGGAGCTGCCCGCCCCACTGGAAGCCCTCGAAGACCACCGGTTCGAGGTTCGCTCGGGAGGTGTAGAGGGCAGCGGCGTAGCCCGCCGGGCCGCCGCCGATGATGATCACGTTCTCGGTCTTCGGTTCGCTCATCTCAGGGGTCCTTCCGCCGCGGGACCTTACGCCCCCGCCTGGATAAATGATACTTCACTTTCTGAAGTATTAGGACGGTGCGGGCGCCGGTACCGCTGCCTCGTCGGTCTCGGCGGGCCGTCCCTCCGCCTCCCAGCGGTCGACCGTGCGGCGCAGCTGGAAGAAGGCGACGATGCCCGGTGGGATCGGCAGCCAGAAGGCGATGACGCGGAAGGCGAGGACGGCGGCGAAGACCTCCTCGTGCGGCAGCCCGAAGAGGAAGAACGCGCCGATCATCCCGGCGTCGACGGCCCCGACCCCGCCGGGCGCGAAGGGGAACAGGTTGGCGAGCATCCCCAGGAAGAACCCCTGCACGATGACGCCGAGCGGAACCGTCACGCCCACCGCCTTGAAGCTGCACCAGAGGATCGCGATCTGGGCCGCCCAGAAGCCGATCGCCCCGGTGATCGCGAGGCCGCCGCGCGACGGGTGGCTGACCAGGTCCAACGCCGTCCGCATCCCGGTCGCCATGGTCGCCGGCCCCGACGCCAGGCGCCGGGCCAGTCCGGCGCGGCGGTGGCCCTGCGCGAACCGGCCGATCCGGCGTTCGAAGTCGTGCGGGATCAGCGCCACCAGGATCCCGAGGACGAGGATGACCCCGGCGACCGCCGCCGGAATGATCGTCACCTCGACCGAGCTCTCGCCGGGCAGGACCCCGGTTCGCAGGAGGATGCCGCAGACGATCAGGGCGAGCGGGTACCAGATGTACTGGAGGGCCAGGAAGGCGACCATCCGGCAGGCGGACTGCCGGCGCGGCATGCCGGCCTTGCGCAGGGCCCAGTACGTGAGGGCGATGCCGCCCGCCCCGCCGGCGGCGAACAGGCGGGTTGCGGCGAGCCCGGCCATGTTGATCTCGTACGCCTCGCGCCAGGTCAGCGGCAGGACGTCTCCCCCGACCACCCCTCTGAACAGCGCCACGTAGGTCCCGAAGGCGACCGCCTCGCAGAGCACCGCAAGGAGCAGCCAGAGCGGATCTGCGTCGCCGACCAGGTCGAAGGCGCTGTCGAGGTCGGCGATCTTCGGGATGAAGACGTAGATCGCGACGATCAGAACCGTGACGATCAGCCCGGTTTGGAGCAGGCGGCGCTTGGTGAAGAAACCGAGCGCATCGGCAGACGAATCGACCTCCCCGGCGCTCTGCCCGTCGCCGCCAGTCGATTCCGCCGGCCGTTCGATGAAGGTCTTCTCAGCCGGGGTCAGGTGAACCTCCTCGTGCGGCGGAATGCTACGGGGTCAGCCCGCGGCGATCGTCTCGAGACGCCGGAGCCCTCGGTTGGTCGCCAGCACGACCGGCTCGACCACCGGCTCGCCGGCCCTGACCGCGGCGACGAGCGCGGCGCCGGCGAGAAGGTCGGTGACGTAGTGCTCGCCGAGGTAGACGAGCGCGAAGCCGAGGGCCGCCGCATAGCCCCAGCCGACCGCGCCCTCCACCGGTCCCGCCTCGGCGAGGAGGACCGCCGCCATCACGGAGGTCGCGAAATGGAGCGACGGCATCGCCGCCCACGGGTTGCCCCCGAGCGCGTCGTACATCGCCGGCCAGGCGCGCCCCCAGGTCTCCTCGCCGACCTCGACCATGATCCGGCGGACCCGGTCCTCGCCCGTCAGCCCCTCCTCGGAGGACCACCAGGGGGGGGCGGTCGGCACCGCGAAGTACGCGGCGCAGCCGAGGTCGAAGACCGCGGCGAGCTGACGGGCCGATCGCGGGAACCGGTCGTTGTGGCGGGCGAGGATCCAGACCAGGGCCGCGTAGGGCTCGATGAACCAGGCCCAATGCACCCAGGTGAGCGAGCGGTCTAGGGCGTTGCCCCGCCCCAGCGCCGATAGCGCCTCCTGGAGGCGCGCGTTCGGCAGGCGGCCGCCGCCCAGCGCCCGGTCGATCACGATCGGATAACGGCTGCGGAGTCGTGCCCGCAGCCGGTCCGGGTCGTCGTAGGGCAGCTCGTGAACCATGGTGAAGCCCCACATCTGCATCGCGTAGAGCGCGACGTCGCGCCGCTTGGTCCGCGGGCTGAGGACCGCGAGGGCCAGCGGCCCGGCGGTGCAGGCGGCAACCGTCACCGCCGGGCGGATCCTGCGGCGGCGCCGCAGCATGGGCACCGCTACGGCGGCTGCGACGCAGGCCGCGGCGCCGCCCCTGACCGCCGCCCGCAGCACGGGGCTGGCGCCGCTGTGCTTGCCGGGCCGGGACATGAGGGCGTAGAGAGTAGGTTCTCGGCGATGGCGGAGGAGACCGGGCTGGCGGGGCGCACGGCCGTCGTCACCGGCGCCGGCGGCTTCATCGGCGCGGCGCTCTGCCGCCGCCTCGCCAGGGCGGGAGCCGAGGTGAGCGGCCTCGACGCGAACCCGGCGGCGCAGCAGCGGATCCGCGAAGCGGGGGCGGAGCCGCGCCTGGCCGACGTGACCGATGCGGGGGCCGTGGCCCTCGCGCTCGACGGCGCCGACCTCGTCCTGCACGCCGCGGCGATCGTCAGCGACGCGGGCACGATGGAGACGCACGTGAAGGTGAACGTCGGAGGCACGGTCAACGTGCTCGCCGCGGCCGAGTCCGCCGGCGTCGACCGGGTTCTCCACGTGTCCTCCGTCGTCGTCTACGGCTACGACGACCCGGGGGTCCAGGACGAGAACGCCAACCTGCGGACCTGCGGGATCCCCTATATCGACACGAAGAGCGCGTCGGACCGGTTGGCTCGGCGGCAAGGTGCGATCGTCGTCCGGCCGGGCGACGTCTACGGCCCTGGGTCTGTGCCGTGGTCGATCCGGCCGGCCGAGATGGCCAAGGCGGGGCGGCTGGCGGTGCCGGGCGAAGGCGACGGGGTGATGCTGCCCGTGTACGTCGACGATCTGGTCGACGGCATCCTGGTCGCGCTGTCGCAGGGCGAGGCGGGCGAGGCCTACACCGCGTGGAAGGACGACGAGCCGGTGACCTTCGAGGAATACCTCAACCGTTACTCCGGGATGGCCGGGACCCGGCCGGCCCGGCACCTGCCGCGGCCGCTGCTCCGCGGGGTCGGCGTCGCGATGGAGACCGCGAGCCGGTTGACCGGCCGGCCGCCGGAGATGACCCGCCACGCGGTGACGCTGATCGACCGGCGCGGGAGCGTCAGCGCGGGCCGCCTACGTTCCCTGGGCTGGGAGCCGCGGGTGGGCCTCGATGAGGGACTGGCCCGGACCGAGCAGTGGCTCCGGGCGGAGGGTTTCCTCTAGGTGGCGCGTAGTCCGGACAGGCAGTAAGAGCGGCGGCGCGAGTCGCGGGTCTCCGATTGGCATGACCGCGCTTCTCCAGCCACGAGCGGCTCCCTCGTTCGTTTGAAGCGTTGCGGTGCCTCTGGCCACCGTTCCGCTTCAACGAAGCGAGCGGCGGGGCGGTGCGGCGGTCGCGGACGCATCGCTAGGCGGGGACGTCGATCGGCCGGGTCAGGACGTCGTCGAAGCCGGCGGCGTCGATCGGGCCCGGCATGAGCTGCTCGGGGGGCGGGATCTCGACCCCGATCACGTCCATGCGCCGTTTCAGCGCCGTGTAGGCGAAGCCGTAGATCTGCTGCGACGAGTAGTCGTAGGAGATGAACTCGGTCGGGTCGCTGACCTCGGGCGGGGAGAACACCCTCGCCGCCTCCGGGAGCAGCCGATCGAGGGTCGCCAGGATGACGTGGCGCATCTCCGGCCGCTCGCGGACGACGTCGCGCAGGAAGCGGACGCCGAACGCGATGTGGCGGTGCTCGTCCTGCTCGACCAGGGAGAAGCCGGTCTGGAAGCCGGGGTAGATCGAGTGGCGGTCCATGTAGCTGAGGATGCTCCGCTGGCCCGTCATCGCCAGCACCCCCTCGGTCACCATGTGGTAGGTGACGATGCCCTCGACGAACAGCTCGAGGTCGTCGGGCCGCTCCGCCAGACGGCTGGCGACGCCGCGGAGGCTGTCGTCGAAGAGGAAGTGCCAGGCGTCCAGCATCGGCGCCTCGGCCTCGGCGAGCCGGGAGCGCATGTCGTCGCCGTCGACCGCCATCACCTCGGCCACGTAGCGGTCGAAGAAGACCGCGTGCCTGGCCTCGTCGACGAGCTGGGTGGCCAGGAAGATCTCCGCCTCCCCGGTCGGCGCCGCGAGCACGAAGGGGGCGAGGTCGGCCGCGACCCGCTCCTCGCCAACGTAGAAGCTGGCCATCGACCAGAGCGTGTGCTGCTGGGCCTCGGTGGGAGCCGTCAGCCACTGCTCGCGGTCGACCGAGAAGTCGAGCTCGTGGGCCCGCCAGTTGCGCTTCTCCCAGAGCGCGTAGAGCTCCTCGTAGGTCATGAGGTTGTCGCGCCTCGCGGCGGCCCCGCCCTGGGCGGGGTCGATCGGCCGGGCGACGCCGCCGGAGGCCGAGCCCCAGGTCCCGACCCGGCGCTCCTGGACTTCCCGCTGGCGCGCCTCGCGCTCGACCTCCGGACCGTCGAGGCCGGCGCTGCGGTCGAGCCACCGGCCCATGAGCGTGACGGGATAGAGCTCGCCGAGCGCCCTCGTCAGGCCGCTCATCATCGCTGCGGCGGGCGGCAGCTCGCCGCCCAGCACCCGGCGCCACGTGTCGACCGACATGCGAACTGTGGAGCCGGCCTTAACGGGGACGCCGTTCTGACCGGGATGCACCCGCACCGCCCCGTCGTCGACCTCGACGACCCAGCGCCCGCCGCCGTCGCCGAGCAGCTCGTAGGCCACCGCGAACCGGTGGCCGCGGGTCCACTCGGGATCGATCGCGTAGGCGAGGGAACGGAAGAGCAGGTCCGGGTCGACCGGGACGCCGAAGCGGGCGAGCTCGCGGGGGCCGGCGGCCGCGTCCAGCCCGCGGAGGGCGCCGGCCTTGCGACGCCTGCCGGAGAGCCGGATCCGCCGGCGCAGGACGAGGCCGAGCGGACTCGCGCCGGCCGCGAGACGCGCAAGCCCGTCGGCGTCGGTGGCCAGGGCGAAGTCCTCGTCGCCGGCTCCGTTCGCAACCGCCACCGTGGCCGCGCCGCCATCGCCGCCGCCCGTCACCCGCCAGGAGCCGAGTCCGTCGACGTCGAGCCGCCAGGTCAGGTCCGGGGAAAGAGGCGCGGCGGCGGCCGGCAGGGACTGGACGATCAGCCGTGCCGCGAGCTCGGGATCCTCCCCGGCCATCCGCCCCAGAGCCGCCTCGACGGTCCCCCCGGAATCGACTCCGCTCCTGTCCCTCGGCATCGCTCTCCTCTCGACCTTGGCCGGCCAGCCAATTCTTCCACGGGACGGCGACGGAGCCAAACGGCGTGGGACGGAGCCAAAAGGCGTGCGATTAGAATGGCCGCGCCTTGGCGCCGCCCCGGACACGCCGTCTGAGCCTGCTCCTGGCAGCAAGCGTCGCGGCGTTCCTGACGGTCGCGCCCCCGGCGGCGGCGAATGTCGTCTCGCCCGAGACGCCGCACTCCCCGAACGCCGAGGACATCAACACCCTCTACTGGATCGCGTTGGTGGCGATCCTGGCGCTGATCGCGGCCGTGAACGTCGCCCTGCTGCTGACCCTCCGCCGCTACCGCTCCGAGCGCGGCCGCCGGCCGCGCCGCCTGCTCGGCGGCCGAGGGCTCCAGACAGGAGTCGCCGCGGCCTTCGGCCTGCTCGCCCTGGCCCTGCTGGTGGTCAGCCTGATCTTCACCGAAAGCGCCCGCAAGGCGCCGGAGTCGGGACCCGACGGGCTTCAGGCCTCGAACACCGTCTTCGCCCAGCGCAGCCTCAGCCCGCCGAGCGGCGACTCCGAGCCGCTGCACGTCAACGTCACCGGGCAGCAGTGGCTATGGCGCTACCAGTACCCGAACGGCGCCTTCTCGTACTACGAGCTCGTCGTCCCTGTCGACACCACCGTGATCCTCGACCTGGTCTCCACCGACGTCGTGCATTCCTGGTACGTCCCCGAGCTGAGCGGCAAGTTCGACGCCGTCCCGGGCAAGCTGAACCAGGCCTTCTTCCGCGCCGACGAGGAAGGGGTCTACAACGGCCGCTCGGCGACCTTCTCGGGCGCCGGGTACGCGGCGATGCGTACCGAGGTGCGGGTCGTATCCCCCGCCGAGTACGAGGCCTACGTCGCCCGGCTGAAGCGCGACATCGAGACCGCGCAGCAGACCGTCGCCGCCCAGATCGCCAGAGGTGAGACCCCGTGACGCCCCCCGCCGTCGCGCCCTCTCGCCCCGAGATCGTCACCGACGGCTTCGGCGGGCCGCGGTCGAGCTGGATCGAAGCGGTCACCAGCGCCGACCACAAGCGAATGGGCCGGATACTTATCGGCGGCTCGCTCGGCTTCCTGCTGCTGGCGGCGGTCGAGCTGGTCCTGATGCGGCTCCAGCTCGCGATCCCCGAGAACACCTTCCTGACCCCCGAGGTGTTCAACCGGATCCTCTCGGTCTACGGAGCGACGACGATCTTCCTTTTCGCGCTGCCGCTCGCGATGGGCCTCTACTACTACGTGGTCCCGCTCCAGATCGGCGCCCGGGCCACGGCGCTGCCGCGCCTCGGTCAGATGGGCACGTGGCTCTACGTCGCCGGGGCCGCGGTGCTCTATGCCACCTTCCTCTTCACGCCGCCCGAGGCGGGCGTCAACCCGCTTCCACCGCTCTCCGACGTGGTGTTCATCCCGAACGACGGCATCGACGCCTGGCTGACGTCGACCGGTCTCGCGACCCTGGGCCTGGTGATGATCTCGATCGACCTGCTGGCGACGCTGCGGGGGGTCCGGGCGCCGGGGATGGCCTGGCGGCGCCTGCCCGTGTTCTCGTGGGCCGGTGCCGTCTCCTCCTGGCTGCTGCTCGTGACGGCTCCGCTGATGCTCGGGGCGATCACGATGCTGATGATCGACCGCAACTTCGGCGGCGAGTTCTTCAGCGGCGCGAACGGCGCGCCGCTGCTCTGGCAGCACCTGAGCTGGATCTTCTACACCGGCGCCTACATGCTGGTGCTGATCACCGCCCTCGGCGCGCTCGCCGAGATCGTGCCGGCGTTCTCGCGCAAGCCGCTCTTCAACCGGGGCGCTGTGATCGCCTCGCTGGTCGCGATCGCGCTGATCGGGACGCTTGCCTGGATGCAGAACATGCTGACGGCGCCGATCGGCATCGGCTGGATGTACTTCGCGATGACGATGGCGCTGGCGCTGATCGTCCCGGTGGGCCTGGTGATCTTCAACCTGATCGCGACGATGTCGGGCGGGACGATCCGGATGCGGGCGCCGATGCTCTACGGGGCGGGCGCGCTCTCGGTCATGTCGGTGGGCCTCGCGTCGGAGATCGGGCACTCGATGGTCGCCGTCGCCTGGCAGCTCAGGAACACGACCGACGCCACCGCCGCGACCCACTTCGCGCTGATCGGCGGCGCCGTCTTCGGCGGCTTCGCGGCGCTGCACTACTGGTATCCGAAGATGACGGGCCGGACGCTGGGCGAGAGCCTCGGCCGAATCGCCTTCTGGACGATGTTCGCGGGGGTCAACCTGACCTTCCTGCCGCTCTTCCTCGCCGGCGTCCAGGGGCAGGCCGTCGACGCCTACAAGTTCTTCGACGGCTCCGGCGTCGACGGCTACAACCTCGTCGCGACGATCGGCTCCGTGGTGCTTTTCGTCGGGATTATCCTCGAGCTCGCAAACGCCGTCCTGAGCCTGCGCGCGGGCCGGCCGGCGATGCCCGACCACTGGGGCGGCGAATCCCTCGAGTGGTTCGCGCCCTCCCCCCCGCCACCGCACAACTTCGACGTCCTCCCCGACGTTCGCAGCCATCACCCGCTGCGCGACATCCGCGACGCGGTCGCCCGCCGGACCGGCTCCTCCGTCGCTGCCCGCGAGAAGCAGCCGCTAGCCTGATTGCCATGGAAGCCGGGGTCGGTGCGCAGTCGGCGCGCAGCGGAAGCAGTGGCCTCGCGCCGGCGGTCTCCGGGCCCCTGGCGCTGGCGGTCGTGCGCGACTACATCACGCTCACGAAGCCGCGCATCATCGCCCTTCTGCTGGTCACGACCGTGGCGACGATGCTGGTCGCCGACCCCGCCGGACCGGCGCTCACGACGGTGCTGTGGACGGTGGTCGGCGGCTACCTCGCGGCCGGTGGCGCCGGCGCGATCAACCACTACCTCGACCGCGAGCGCGACGCGCGGATGGCCCGCACGCGGAGCCGGCCCCTCGTCAGCGGCCGGATCGAGCCGTTCCACGGCCTCGTCTTCGGCATCGCGCTGGGCCTGCTCGCCTTCGTCCAGCTCTGGCTGACGGTCAACCTGCTGGCCGCGTCATTGGCGATGGCCGGTCTGCTCGGCTACGTCTTCGTCTACACGCTCTGGCTGAAGCCCCTCACGCCGCAGAACATCGTGATCGGCGGCGCCGCCGGCGCGATGCCGCCCCTGGTCGGCTGGGCGGCGGCGACGGGCGGCCTGTCGCTCGACGCCCTCTGGCCGTTCGCGATCGTCTTCCTCTGGACCCCCCCGCACTTCTGGGCGCTGTCGCTGCTGATCAAGGACGACTACGCCCGCACCGGCGTGCCGATGCTACCGGTCGTCAAGGGCGAGGAGGAGACAAGGCGCCAGATCCTCGCCTACTCGGTCGCCCTCTCCCTGTTCACGCTGCTGCCCGTGGCGACCGGCCTGTTCGGGGCGATCTACCTGGCCGCCGCGGCCCTCCTCGGAGGCGCCTTCTGCCTGCTCGCGGCGCGCCTGTGGACCGGGCGGGGCCGCCGCGAGGCGCTGCGCCTCTATCTGTTCTCGCTCAGCTACCTGGCGCTTCTGTTCGCGGCGATGGCCGTCGACCGCGTGGCCTGAGCGGCCCCGGCGCCGCCAGGCCACCCGCTCCGCCTCTGATAGAAGTCCGCCCCGTGGACCGCGAGCACGCCAGGCGGAATCTCGGGCAGGGACTCATCCTCGGAGTCGTCGCGGCCGGCATCTTCGCGCTCAGCTTCTTCGCCGCGATGATCTACATCGCGGCCTGACCGATGGCCGCGCACGACGTCCCCCAGCCGACCGAGCGGATCTACCTGCCCCGACCCTCGTGGGCCCCGGTGTTCTTCGCCTTCGGCATGGCGATCGCGATTGCCGGCATCTACGCCGAGGGATGGATCGTGCGCGGCTGGATCTACTCGATCATCGGCCTGATCTTCGTCCTCGCCGCCCTCGTCAGCATGGTCCGCGGCGCCGGGCGGGACTTCTACCGCCTGCCTCGCCGCCAGCGCGTGCGCGGAGCGGTCCTCCCTGCCGCCGCGCTGCGCCCCCCGAAGCGGGGGTAGCAGAGGCGCGTCACGCGCGCGGGCGCTCAGTCCGGCGTCATCCCGGACGTGGCGCCGTCCTGGGTCCAGCAGCGGACGATGTCGCGCATCGAGAGCACGCCGACCACCTGGGCGTTGTCGTAGACGACCAGATGGCGAATGCCGCGGCGCGACATCTCGACCGCCGCCCGTTCGAGGCTCCAACCCGGCTCGGCGGCGATCACGCTGTCGCTCATGTGGTCGGCGACGCGCTCGGCATCCGGGTCCTGCCCCTCGCCGACCGAGAGCAGGACGTCGCGCTCGGTGATGATCCGCGGCGCCGGGGACTCCTCGTCCATCACCAGCGCCGCGCCGGTCTTCTTCTCGGTCATCCGGCGGGCCGCCTCGCGCAGCGTGTGCGAAGGCCCGACCGCGAGCAGAACCTCTGACATCCCGTCTCTCACCTGCATCTACGCACTCCCGCGGGGTTCTTCGTGCCGAACGGCTCAAGCCTATAGGACGCCGCGGCGACGGCTGGGGCCCCCCGGCCGGGCCGGTTCCGATCTATAGAATGGCCGCCCGCCGGGGCCATGCCGAAGTCGCTTCCCTCCATCCGAATCGTCCTCGTCGCCGCCCTTGCGGGAGCTCTCGCGCTCGTCTCGGCCGGCTGTGGCACCGAGGATGCCGACGTCGACCGGGGCCGCGTCCTCTTCCTCCAGCGCTGCGGCACCTGCCACGTCCTCGCCCAGGCCGGCTCGAGCGCCCAGACGGGGCCGAACCTCGACGCCGCCTTCAGGGCCGCCCGCGCCGCCGGCATGGACTCCGACACGATCGAAGGCATCGTCGCCAAGCAGATCATGCACCCGCGCTACGGCACGGAGGTCCCGACGACCTATATGCCGCCGAACCTGGTCACCGGGCAAGGCGTCGTCGACGTGGCCGCATACGTCGCCACCTACGCGGGCGTGCCGGGAGCGGCCCCGCCGAGGGTGCCCGGCGGCCCCGGTGCCCAGGTCTTCGCGAACTTCGGCTGCGGCGGCTGCCACACCCTGGCCGCGGCGAACGCCGGCGGGACGGTCGGCCCGAACCTCGATGAAGCCCTGGCCAGCCAGACGGCGGCCTACATCCGCAAGTCGATCGCCGACCCGAACGCGCAGCAGACCCCCGGCTTCCCGCTCAACGTCATGCCGCAGGACTACGAAACCCAGATGACGCCGAAGGAGCTCGACGACCTGGTCCGGTACCTCCTGACCGAGGCGAGCGGCACCGGTGGCGGCACCAGCGGTGCCGGCAAGGACGTGCCGGCCGCCTCGAAGCCCTCGGTCTCGAGCCAGACCGGCGTCCAGAGGCAGGGAGGCAAGGAGAAGGGCGCCAAGCAGGGCTGACCCCGCCCCGCGCGTCCGCGACGGGCCGGCGGCGCTTGGCATCATCTCCCGACGATGCGGGAGCGCTTCGCGATCAGCCCCGGCCAGTACCGCCGTGTCGCCTTCGTGGCACTGGCGGCCCTCGCGGCGATCGTCCTGACGGGGGCCGCCGTGCGTCTCACCGGCTCGGGCCTCGGCTGCCCGGACTGGCCGAAGTGCTACGGCCGATCCGTTCCGCCGCTGGAGCTCCATGCGGTGATCGAGTACGCCAACCGGCTCCTGACCGGCTTCGTCGGCTTGGCGGTAATCGCCGCCAGCGGCCTCGCCTTCGTCCGCCGCCCCTTCCGCTGGCACCTCGCCCTGTTCGGGGCCTTCCTGCCGCTCGGCGTGATCGGCCAGGCGATTCTCGGCGCTCTCGTCGTCGAGCACCACCTCGCGCCCGAGCTGGTCATGGGCCACTTCGTCCTCTCGATGATCCTGCTCGACGCCGCCTTCGCGCTCGCCTGGTGCGCGACCTACGAGCCCGGGGAGCGCGGGTACTCGAGCGACCGGCTCGGGGTCTGGGCGGTCAGGGCGCTGATCCCGCTCGGCCAGCTGACGATCATCGCCGGCACCATGACCACTGGCTCGGGCCCGCACGCCGGCGACCACGAGGGTGAGCTGGTCCAGCGGTTCGACTTCCAGGGCGCCGGCACCCTCGAGTGGATGGTCCAGCGTCACTCGGCGATCGCCGCCCTGTTCGGGGTCGCGGCGATCGCGGTCTGGCTCCTGCTGCGGCGCCACGGCGGCGAGCGCCGCGCCCTGCTGCCGCTGGGCGCCGCGATCGGCCTGCTCGCCCTGCAGGGCGCCATCGGGGCCCTCCAGTGGGCGCTCGAGCTCCCGGCCGGGGTCGTCTGGCTCCACATCCTCGTCGCGACCCTGACCTGGCTCTCGATGCTGTGGACGGTCGCCGCGGCCGGGCGGCTCGAGCCACGGCGCGTGGCGGCACCGGCCACGCGCGTGCCGGAGGGGGTCGGAGCGGCCTAGAGGCGAACCCTCAGCGGGACGGCTCGGCGGCGGCGTCGGCACCGAGGTCGACGACGACGTGTGTGATCGGCAGGTCGATCCGGTCGCGGGCCCGCTCGACGACGCCTCCCTCGAGCCACCGGGAACGCTCCGGCGGATGGGTGGAGATGACGATCTCGTCGGCGGCGAACCCGCCCAGCGCGTCCTCGATCGCGACGTTGGGGTCGGAGTCTCCGACGACGCCGCGGGCCCGTACGCCCGCCTCGCGCAGGGCGAGTACCGAGAGCTCCATCCGCTGGCGCGCCCGCTCCAGGGCCTCGTCGATGTCCGAGGACCAGTGGGCGGCTCTCGAGCCGGCCAGGGCGGGGGTCACCACCAGGACCTCCCCGTCGCGACCGCTGCTCCGCGCCACCACCTCGTCGAGCAGCGCCCGGCCCCCGACCGTCTGATTGGCGACGACCAGCACGCGATGGCGCCCGTCGCCCCCGCGGGTCAGCTCGACGCCCGGGGAGATGCTGCCGCGCGAGTTGCGCCACGCGACACCCCCGCCGAAGCCGATCAGGGCAGCCGCCCAGACCGCGCCGACCGCCGGCCGGGTGAGGAGGGTGAGGACGATGACCGATACTGCTGCGCCGCCGATCACGACCACCCATCGGAAGGCGTCGGCCTCGGAGCGAAGCGGGTTGTGCATGCCTGCCTCCTTTCGCACCGATTATCGCGCCACGGCGCCGGCGGCGGCCACCGATCCCTCCGCCCGTCCTAGGCCTGGATTCCCTCTTCGGCGAGCCAGGCGGCGACGTGGTCCGGCGGGTTGTTCCCGAAGGCGAGCCGGGCCCCCTCGCGCAGCGCCCGCTCCCGGTCATCGGACTGGTCGAAGTTCGTCGCCAACCAGAACGCCGTGGCCGCGGTCATGTCGACCGCCGCGCTGTCCCCCTCGGAGTCGATGCCGCCGGCGGCGCTGCCGAGCTCGCCGGCCAGGTCCTCGACCGCCGTCGCCGGCCGGTCGTCGTCCTCGTAGCTCTCGAGGAACGCGATCACGCCGAGGTCGTGGCCGGCCGGGTCGCAGAGCGCCGCAGCCGAGGCGACCGCCTCCGAGACGGTCGGTATCTGCTTGCGGTCGGCGGGCTTCACGGTGCCCACCGCTACCCCGCTGAGGCGCCGGCGAACCGCGAGACGGCAGGGAGAGCGGCGGCGGGCGAGCGCCGCCCTCCCGCGACCCGGTAGGGCTACTGCTGGATCTCCTGGTCGCGGCCGGGCCCGCCGGAGATCTGGTCGACTCCCTTGCCGCCGTTCAGCCGGTCGTTCCCCGGGCCGCCGATCAGGACGTCGGCGCCGGCCGCGCCGATCAGGACGTCGTCCTGGGGACCGCCGTTCAGCCGATCGTCGCCGGCCGACCCGGTGAGCCGGTCCTGGCCCGCCTCGCCGAAGGCGCGGTCGTTGCCGGTGGCCCCGGCGAGCTTGTCGTTGCCGGCCCCGCCTCGCAGGGTGTCGTCGTCCTGGTCGCCGAACACGTTGTCGTTGCCCTCCTCACCGAGGACCTCGTCGTCACCGGGACCACCACGGAGGATGTCCTGGCCACCGCGCCCGCAGATGAGATCGTCGCCGCCGCGGCCGCGGATCTCGTTGGTGTTGCCATCGCCGACGATCACGTCGCGACCGGCGGTTCCGTAGGTGATCTCACCCGCCGGCTCGAGACCGACCGTGGCGGGCTCACCCTTGCAGGTGCCCTGCGGGGCGGGCGCCTGACGCTCGAAGGCGCCGATGTCGGCACCGTCGCCACCCGCCGCGGGGTTGTTCGGGTAGCTGCTGAGGTCGACCGGCCTGGTCAGACCGCGCTGGTCAGTGGTCTGCCCGGCCGGCGTCCGGCCGTTGTCCAGGGCAGGGCTGGCGTCGAGCAGGGCCATCGTCCTCGTCGGCCCGCCGTTGTCGGTCAGGGCGCCGAGCAACGGGTCGAGGCCGAAGATGTTCGACCCGGCGCCGGTGTCGTTGACGGTGGCGCCGTCCGGGCGCTGGATCAGCGAGAACGCCGCGTCGAAGGTCAGGTCGTTCGCGCTGCCCAGGTCGCGCCCGTTCTCCGGGTTGTCGGCGTCGTTGCCGGCGACGATCGAGTTCTCGAGCACGGTCGGCGAGAAACCGAGGTTCTCGTTGTACGTGTAGGTGTAGATCCCGCCGCCCGACCCCGCCGCGTTGCCGGAGATCGTCGCGCTGCGCACCGTCAGGGTCTGGGACCCGCTGTCCACGGCGCCGTACTTGTGCAGGATCCCGCCGCCCTGGCCGTTCGTCGTGTTCCCGGTGAAGGTCGAGTTGTCGATCGTCCCCACCCCGCGGATCGTGGCGCCGCCGCCGCCGTTGGCCCGCCGGGGGCTGCCCTCGGTGAGCGCCGCCGCGGCCGCCTCGACCCTCTCCAGGTTGCCGGGGCCGCCGCCGAACCCGTACTTGCCGCCGCCGGCATTGTTCGCGATCGTCGAGCCGCTGATGTGCGTCTCGCCGCCGGAGTACAGACCGCCCGAGGAGAACGAAGCCACGTTGCCGGAGATCGTGCTGTTCTCCACCGTCAGGTCGCCCCGGTTGTAGATGCCGGCGCCGAAGATCGCGCTGCCGCTCTTGACGCTCGAGCCCGAGATCGTCAGGTCGGCGTCGAGGTTGAGGATGTTGCCGCCCCGGTTGTACTTCTCGGCGCCCTGGACGACCCGCAGGCCCGAGATCGACACCGGCTCACCGTAGTTCTCGAGGTCGATGTAGAAGACGCGCGAGTCGGCGTCGCCGCTGACCGTGATCTGCCCATCGCCGGGGCCGACGATGTTGACGGCCTCATCGATCGCCAGGTCCCCGTAGCCGGGCCCGGGTGGCTGGTTCAGATGGATCGTGCCGGACAGGCCAGACTGGAAGAGGACGTTGTCGACCTCGGTGGCCGAGTTGTTGTTCGCGTTCGCCTGGCTGATCGCGTCCCGCAGGCTCCCGGGGCCGTCGCCGTCGGTGTTGACGACCGTGAAGTCCGCGGCCTGGGCCGCACCGGTCGCCGCCAGCGTCGCGCCGAGCGCTGCGCCTGCCCCGGCCGCGAGGCGCGCCGGCCTCGGCAGCCGCCTCTCCATCGACTCGGTCCGCTGATCCACCTTGCCCATCCACACTCCCGTCTTCGCTTGCTGGGACATTCGATCGTCACGGGCTGCCCGCCCGTGATCGCTGGGCCCCGAACCTACCCTCTGCGGCGGCGGCCCGAATACCCACTACTTGGTTTTCCGACGCCGGAGGACCGGGTTCGCAAGGATCTGCGCCCGTGTCCGTTCGAGTCCACTCGCCGGTCTTCCTGGTCGGTCCGCCAGCCTCGGGCACCGACCTCCTGTTCGACGCCCTCACCCGGGCCGAGGGCCTGATGTTCCCGAAGCCCACCAAGCAACCGTTCACCGACGCGCTCGCAGACCTCGAGCCGGTCGCCCCCGGCCGCGACAGCCACAGGCTGATCGCCGCCGACGCGACGGCGGAGGTCGCCGACGCCCTGCTGGAGGAGATCGCGTCATCGGTGGCGGACCGCGAGGGCCGCGAGCCGGAGCGTGAAGGACCCGCGATCCGGCTGCTCGACCGGACCCCGAGGAACTCGCTGCGGGTGCCGTTCCTCGACGCGCTCTTCCCCGACGCGATCTTCGCCTACATCCACCGCGACCCGCGCGAGAGCCTGCCCGAGGTGCTGAGCGCCTGGCAGTCCGGGCGCTTCGTCACCAACGCCAAGCTCCCCGGTTGGCCCGGCCCCGCCTGGACCCTGCCCCTGGTCCCCGGCTGGCGCGATCTGGCCGGCCGCGACCTGCCCGAGATCGTCGCCGCACAGTGGAGCACGGTGGCCGCGGTCCTGCTCGACGACCTGGAGGCGCTGCCACCGGAACGCTGGTGCGTCACCGACCACGCGCTGCTGCTCGACGACCCCCGTCCCGAGCTGGAGCGGCTCTGCGCGTTCCTGGGGCTGTCCTATGACCAGGCGCTGCTGACGCCGTTCGAGCTGGCCCGGCACGGTCGTGCAGTCGCCTCCGAGCACAAGCGGGCAAAGCCCCAGCCCGAGGTCGAGGCGGTGTTCGGCCGCACCGAGGCTGCCGCAGCCCGAGCACGCGACCTGCTCGGCGAAACCGGGGCTCGCCGCCGGCGCGCCGCCGCGACCGCGAAGGGCGAGTCGCCGCTGCGCAGCGTGCACACCGGTTCCTTCCCGGCCCTCCTCGAGCGGACGGGTGGCTCGCTGCTGGTCTCGACCTACCAGACCGGGAAGCTGGTCTGCGCCCGGACCGGAGGCGACGGTCTCAACACGCACTTCCGGGACTTCGAGAAACCGATGGGCCTGGCGGTCGCGAATGGCCGCTTCGCGCTGGGCACGCGGAGCGAGATCTGGGACTTCCGCGACATGCCCGAGGTCGCGAAGAAGATCGATCCGCCGGGGAGCCACGACGCCTGCTACGTGCCGCGCAACCGCCACGTGACCGGCGATATCTCGATACATGAGATCGGCTTCGGCCGCGACGGCCTCTGGATCGTCGCCACCGCATTCTCGTGCCTGGCCACGCTCGACGCCGACCACAGCTTCGTGCCCCGCTGGACGCCGCCGTTCGTCAGCGAGCTCGCGGCAGGCGACCGGTGCCATCTGAACGGGATGGCGATCGTCGACGGCGTACCAAGCTTCGTCTCGGCCCTCGGGGCCACCGACGAGCCCGGCGGCTGGCGGGAGAACAAGGCGACCGGCGGGGTGATCATCGACGTGGCCAGCGGCGAAACGGTCCTCTCGGGCCTCTGCATGCCGCACTCACCGCGGGTCGTCGACGGGCGCCTCGTCTTCCTCCAGTCGGGGAAGGGCGAGCTCTGCCGCGCCGACCTGGCGACGGGCGAGGTCGAGACGGTCGCCGAGCTGCCCGGTTTCACCCGGGGCCTCGAGATCGTCGGGCCGCTCGCCTTCGTCGGGCTGTCCCAGATCCGCGAGACGTCCACGTTCGGCAACCTGCCGCTGGTCGAGCGCGTGGACGAGCGCCTGTGCGGCGTCTGGGCGGTCGACCTCGAAAGCGGCCGCATCGTCGGGTTCCTCCGCTTCGAGGACCTGGTCCAGGAGATCTTCGACGTCGCGCTGCTTCCCGCCGTCCGGTTCCCCGAGGTCGCCGAGATGGGGAGCTCGGCGGTGACCCGGTCGTTCTCATTACCGTAGGCGCATGAGCGACGGGGCAGCCGGGCACACGATCGAGGTCGTCCGCGGGCGGCTCGGCGAGGACCGCGCCGCGCAGATCCTGCGGTTCTGGTCCGACGTGGGCGCGCTGGGGGAGGAGGAGGCGCGCCGGCGCCTGCCGGAGGTCGTCTGTGTCCTCCTCGACGGCGAGGGCGGGATCGCGGGGGTGAACTCCGTCTACCCGGGGAGTGTCGAGCTGATCGGCGGGCGCCTCTTCTGGCTCTACCGGAGCCTCCTGGCCCCCGGCGCCGAGGAGTCCTGGCGGGCAATGCACCGCGCCGCCTTCCAGGCGCTCGAATCCGAGTTCGATCCGGATCGCGGCGGGCCGATCGGCCTCTGCGCGGCGATCGGCGACCGGGCGACGATGAAGCGCTACCCGGAAGCCGAGTGGTCGGACCCGCGGACGCTCTACGCCGGCTACCTGCCCGACGGCGGCCAGGTGCGCGTCGCCTACTTCGCCGGCGCGAAGATCTCGTAGCCGATGGCCGAGGTACTCGAGGAACGCTGGCGGCTCGAGGACGGCTACCGGATCGAGCTGTTCGAGGAGCAGGACGCGGTCGGGGTCGCCGACGTGATCGAGCTCTGGGAACGCGAGGGGGTTGTCCCCCGCTTCGAGGGCGAGCGACGGGTCCACGAGATCCTGCTCGTCGGGATCCATGAAGCCGATGCCCTGGCCGGCGTCTCGACCGCCTACCTGCGGCGGAACGAGCAGCTGCGCATGGACCTCTGGCACTACCGCGCCTTCGTACCCGACGCCCACCGGATGAGCAACGTCGCCGTCAACCTCGCGGTCCGGGGCCGCCAACTGCTCGAGGATCGCTTCGTCGAGGGTCGCGACGCGCGTGCGGGCGGGCTCCTCTTCGTGGTCGAGAACGACGGCCTGAAGCGGGCCTTCAACGAAGCCCTCTGGTCCCCGTCCGACGTCACGTTCGTCGGCGAGGACGCGCGCGGGGCCCACGTCCGGGTCCGGTACTTCGAGGGCGCGCTGGCGCCTGAGCCGGAGACCTAGAGCCCCGATGACCCGGCTGGAGCGGGAGACGTCCCCCGACTACGCGATCGAGCCGTTCGCCGAGAGCCGATACGGCGAGCAGGACGTCCTGGACCTCTGGGAGCGCGAGCGCGTCCTGGTTCCAGAGGGCCCGGAGAAGAGGCTGCCGGAGGTGCTGATGGTCGGCTCCCACGCGGACGACGGCCTGGTCGGCATCTCGAGCGCGTACCTGCAGCGAAACCGGCAGCTCGGGATGACGCTTTGGCACTTTCGCGTGTTCGTGGCGGGGGAACATCGCTGGAGCAATCTCGCGGCGAGGCTCGCCAGCGCCGCGCGCGACCACGTGGGCGACCGGTTCACCTCCGGTGAGGACCGTCGCGGCCAGGGGATGATCTTCGAGGTCGAGAACGAGGGCCTGAAGCGGGCGAAGAACCTCGCGGTCTGGCGCCACACCGACTTCGTCTTCATCGGCGTACGCGAGGAGGACGGCGCTCACCTGCGGGTCTTCTACTTCCCGGGCGCGCTCGCGCCCGACCCGCCGGCGCCCTGACCGTCGGGGCTAGAGGAGTCGGGGCTAGAGGATGTAGACGGTCAGGTAGACGATGATCCACATCACGTCTACGAAGTGCCAGTAGATGCCCGGCGCCTCGACCCCCAGGTGTTCCTTCGGCTCGGGACCGAAATGGCCGCGCATCGCCCGGATGTTGGCCAGCGACAGGAGCAGCAGCCCGACGAAGACGTGGGCGCCGTGGAGGCCGGTGAGGCCGTAGAAGATCGAGCCGAAGGCGTGGTCGCGGGCGCTGAAGCCGATGTGGACGTACTCGTTGATCTGGATGAAGAGGAACGTCGCCCCGAGCAGCCAGGTCATCGCCAACCCGAGCTGGAGGGCGCGCCGGTTTTTGCGCTTGATGCCCTCGAGGGCGTAGTGCATCGTGAAGCTCGAGGACATGAGGATCGCGGTGTTGAAGCCCGCGACCACCTTCGGGAGCTCGACGTTCTCGGGCGGCCAGGAGGCCGGGTCGACGACGACCCGCAGGAAGAAGTACATCGCGAAGAACGCCCCGAACAGCATCACCTCGGAGACGATGAACAGGAGGATGCCGAGCATCTGGCGGTCGATCCGCGAGCTCTGATGCGCCTCCGGGGGGCCGTGGTGCTCGTGCCCGTGGCCGTGGCCGAGGACTGCGGTCGCGCTCTCCATCAGGCCCTCGCCGGCTGTTCAACGGGCGCGGCCGCCGGCCGCGCCGAGCCGCCCGACTCGACGTGCTCGATTGGCTTCTCGGTGATCTCGCGCACCCGGCCGATCAGGTCCTCCTCGAGCCAGCGCGACCGCTCACCCGACAGCGTCGAGATCAGGATCTCGTCGATCCGGTAGTGCTCGATCGCGTTCTGGACCGCGTTGAAGGGGTCCGGGCTCATCGGCTGACCGGTCGCGTCGATCTCGTCGCGGTAGAGGCTGGCGAGCGTCGCAGCGAGGTCGCTGCAGACCTGCTCCCTGGAGACCTGCTCGGAGCGCGGGCAGGCGATCGTGTAGCGCTGCGGGCGCTCGGCGGCGCGCTCGCCGAGGCGCTGCACGAGGTCGGGCGAGTTCACCGTCTGGGTGGCGACGACCAGGGTGTGGGTCACGTCCCAGCGGATCGAGTCGTCCTCGATCCGGACCGGGATGTGGATGATCCCCACCTCGGGCTGGTAGCGCGCCCGCGCCGCCTCGATCAGGTCCTTGCGGGCCAGCCCCGTGCGGACCTGGGGCAGCGCCGAGAGCAGCACCTCCCCCGGCTCGAAGGCGCGGATCGCGTCGTCGAGCGCGAGCGCCGGGTCGGGGTCCATGACGTCGCCGACCGCCTCGATCCCGAATTCCTGGAGGAGGGCGAGGGTGACGTCGACCCGGCTGCGGGCGGCGTCGTAGAGCTCATCGGTGTCGACGATCTGCCCGGCCGCCGGCTCGTTCTGCGGCGCCACCACCACGATCGACGACGCCTGGGAAACGCGGTCGCGGGTCGCCCGGAGGAGCTTGCGGCCGCCGGCGACCTCGGTCAGGAAGATCAGCAGCGGCCGTCCGTCGAGGTCGTGCTCGGCCTCCGGAGGCTCGGGGCTGGTGACGGTCTGGGGCTGGTCGGACTCGACCGCCTCCCCGGGGGCGGGCTCGGGACCTCCCTCACTGGTCTGCGCGACCTCCCGGGGAGCGTCCTGGGCGTCGGGCTGGCTGCCCGGCGAGTCGGCCTCGCGGCGCTCTTCGCCCTCGGTCATCGCGTCGCGGCCACCGTCGGCTCGGGTTCCCTGACCTCGGCGCCCTCACCGCCCATGATCGCGTGGCGGGCACCGGGGACCCCGAACTCGTAGGGGCCGCCCACGACCCTCGGGATCTCGTCGAAGTTGAACACCGGCGGCGGCGAGGAGACCTGCCACTCGATCGTCTTCGCCCGCCAGGGGTTCGGCTCGGCCCGCGGGCCGTAGCGCCACGAGACGATCATGTTGTAGAGGAAGATGAGCTGGGCGGCCCCGAGCATGAAGGCGAAGACCGAGATCAACAGGTTCCAGTTGCCGAACTGCGCCGCGTAGTCGGCGACCCGGCGGGGCATGCCGTCCATGCCGATCCAGTGCATCGGCACGAACGTGCCCCAGGTGCCGATCACGGTCCCCCAGAAGTGCACGCGGCCGAGCTTCTCGTCGTACATCCGTCCCGTCATCTTCGGGAACCAGTGGTAGATCCCGGCGAAGATCGTGAAGACGGACCCGCCGAACAGGACGAAGTGGATGTGGGCGACGACGAAGTAGGTGTCCGAGACGTGGATGTCGATCGGGACCATGCCCAGCATCACGCCCGAGATCCCGCCGATCGTGAACGTGACGATGAACGCGAGCGCGAACAGCATCGCCGTCGAGTAGGTGTGGATCTTGCCGAAGAAGAGGGTCCCCAGCCAGGAGAAGATCTTGATCCCGGTCGGCACGGCGATCAGCAGCGTCGTGATCATCATCGGCACCCGCAGCCAGCTGAACATGCCGGCGACGAACATGTGGTGGGCCCAGACCGAGTAGGAGAGGACGACGATCCCGATCAGCGCCAGGGCCATCAGCCGGTAGCCGAAGATCGGCTTGCGGGAGTGGGTCGAGATCACCTCGCTGATGATCCCGAAGCCGGGCAGCATCATGATGTAGACGGCGGGGTGGGAGTAGAACCAGAAGATGTGCTGGTAGGCGATGACGTCGCCGCCGGCCGTGTACTGGAAGAAGTTGGTGTGCAGGATCCGGTCGAACAGGACCATGAACTGGACGCCGGCGATGAACGGCGTCGCGGCGACGACCAGAAGCGAGGTCGAGAGGTTCGCCCAGACGAGCAGCGGCATGCGCCAGAAGTTCATCCCCGGCGCGCGCATCGTGATGATCGTGACCAGGAAGTTCAGGGCGGTCGCGATCGAAGACGCCCCGGCGAACTGGACGCCGACGTTGAAGAACGACTGCCCCAGCGGGGCCCCCGTCGACAGCGGCGCGTAGCCGGTCCAGCCGGTGTCGAAGGCGCCGCCAGGGCAGAAGTAGCTCGCCAGGAACATCAGGCCGGCGATCGGCAGGAGCCAGTAGGAGAGGGCGTTGAGCCGTGGGAACGCCATGTCCGGCGCCCCGATCATCAGCGGCAGGACGTAGTTCGCGATCCCGGCGAAGACCGGGATGACGAAGACGAAGATCATCAGGACCGCGTGGGTCGAGAACAGGCCGTTGTACGTCTGCGCGTCGACGATCTGCGTTCCCGGCTGGGCGAGCTCGGCCCGGATCAGCATCGCGATGAGGCCGCCGACGAAGAAGAAGAAGAAGGTCGTGACGATGTACTGGATGCCGATCACCTTGTGATCGGTGTTGAAGCGGAAGTAGTCGCGCCAGCTCGTCGCGCCGTGCTGGGAGTGGTCCTCGGGGACCGTCGGCCGGCCGGCGGCCCAGCGGAACCAGTAGTCGAAGGCGCCGAACCCGATCAGGAAGCCGAACGGCGCCGTGATCAGCGGGACGACCACGTGGGGATAACCCGTCTGCTCGGTCTGGAAGACGTCGAGGCCGGAGATCGCGCGCAGCGCGATGACCAGCGCGAAGCCGAAGGCACCCCCGAGCAGGAGGCCCAGCAGGCCCCTGTGCCACCCTGGGTTTCTGAGCGTTGCGGTCATCTGGACGAGTCCCCGGTGATTATGCCCCGCCGGAGGTGACGTTCCCCGGGGGGTCCCTCTTGGAGGGGCCCTCGGTCGGAGGATAGGCATCCGGCGGGGTCTGCAGTCCGCGCACCCACTTGTCGAAGTCGCGCTGGGACTCGACGACGACCTCGGCCCTCATCGTGGCGTGTCCGATCCCGCAGAGCTCCGTGCAGACCAGCTGGTAGGTGCCCTCCTCGTCGGGCGTGATCAGGGCCCGGGTCGTGATCCCGGGCACGTTGTCCTTCTTGATCCTCCACTCGGGGACCCAGAAGGAGTGAAGGACGTCCAGGGCGTGCATCTTGAACTCGATCTGGCGGTCGGCCGGGACGTGGAGCTCGCCCTGGGACCACTTGTTCTCGTCCGGATAGGTGAAGCTCCAGGCGTACTGCTGGGAGTACACGTCAACGACCATCCGGCCGTCCTGTCGCTTCTCGATGTCGTCGAGGACGTACCAGGACCAGCCGGCGCCGGCGAGGACGAGGATCGTCGGGATCAGCGTCCAGGCGATCTCGAGGCGGGTGTTGCCGTGGATCGGCTCCCCGTCGGACTCGTCGCCGGGCTTCGCGCGGAACTTCCACAGGGCGTACACGAGCATCACCATGACCAGCCAGAAGACGAACGACGAGGCGATGATCGCCCCCGTCAGCAGGTTGTCGATCTCGGGCCCTTCCGCGGAGGCGACCTGGCCGTTCCAGCGGATCGGGACCATGATCGCGGCCGTGAGCACGGTCAGGCCGACGACCGTCAGCAGCATCTTCAGTATCGGCAGCCGCTCGTACAAGCGGCGGGCATTCTATTCATCGGCCGGGCCCGGTCCCCGACCCGTGCGGGTGGCGATCGGCACTAGGGACGGGGCAGTGATGAGGGCTCGCCGCGGGCCGCGGCGACCACTCCCGAGGCGACCCCCTCCCAGCTCCAGAGCTGATCGACCCGGGCGGCCAGGCGGGCGCCGATCGCGCGGCGCTCCGCCGGGTCGCGGGCGAGCCAGGCGACGACCCGCTCGGCGATCCCCTCGACCGGCCGGCTCTCGACCTCGAAGGACAGGAGGCCGGCGACGTCCGCGGGGACGGCCTCGGCCAGGCGGGCGGAGACCTCGGCCATGCCGGAGTGGGCGGCCGATACCGGGAGCGCGCCGCAGGCGGCGGCCTCGGCGGCGACCATGCCGAAGGCCTCGGGGAAGGTGCTCGGCATGACCAGGGCGTCGGCGACCGGGGCGACGGCGGCGATCTCATCGTGCTCGAGCCGCCCGCTCACCGCGACCGACCCGGCAGCCGCGCGGGCCGCGGCGGCGTAGCCCGGCGGCGGGTCGCCAAGGAACTCGGCCAGCAGGCGCAGGGGGCGCGCGTCTTCGCCCCCCTCGAGCGCCCGGCCCCGGCGGGCGAGCTCGCGGGCCTCGTCGACGTCACCGCGCCCGAGCGCCGCCCAGAGGCGCTCGGCGCCGTCGCGGAAGGCGCCGAACCCCGTCAGGAGGAGTCGCGCGTCCGGGTGCTCGCGGACGACGAGCGGCCAGGCCGCGAGCAGGAGGTCGACGCCCTTGTTGACGAGGAACTTGCCGACGAAGAGGACGCGGGGGCCGCCGGCGCCGGCGAACCAGGCCGCCGCCCGCGCCGCCTCGGCGGTGTCGCGGCCGAAGGCGCCCCTCCCCTCCCCCCGCTCGAGCCCGGCCGCGAGCCGGCGGAGGCGGGTCGCCGCCTCGTCGGGAGGCAGCGGCCGGAAGGCGCGGACATCCACCCCCGGCGGCCCGAGCAGGGTGCGGTCCGGGAGCCCGTCGAGATCGACCGTCGCCCAAAGGTCCTCGGCGGTGTGACGGGAACCGACGAGGGCGGCGCCGGCCTGTTCAAGGCCCTCCCGCGAGGGCGGGACGAACCTCTCGGGGTTGGGCCGAACCGTGTAGGAAAGATCGGACCCGTGGACCTTGACCGCGTATCGCTCGAGGCCGGCGCGGGCGAAGACCGCCGGCGACATCACGAGGTGGTTCGCCAGCGCCGCGTCAACCCCGGGTTCGGCGACGTCGGCGACTGCCCGCACGTTCGACTCGACGTAGCGGTCGAGCTCCTCGTCGGTGAGGTCGGGATAGACCTTGACGTCGAACCCCTCGTAGGCGTCGTAGACGTAGACCGGGAGGAGCCCGCCGATCTCCGGAAGGTAGGCGCTTATCCGTCCTTCCGCCTTCCGCTCGCGGCCGGGCAGGGCTTCGACCCGCAGGCGCCCCTCCTCCCAGCGGCCGATCGCGTCGACCCAGGGGAGGTCGGGGGCCCGCCGGTCCTGGCAGAGCAGGTGGACGTCATGTCCGAGCCGGGCGAGCGCCTGGGCCAGCTCGGCGTTGTAGACGTTGCTCCCGGTGCCGCGCAGGAGGTATCCATGGAAGATGAGGACGCGCAGGGGCCGGACGCTAGAGCAGGGCTCAGTTGCTCGTTGGTCGTTGCTCGGGGTCGTTGGTTAGGGTTCGCCTGTGAACGCGAAGCAGATCTACCGGCTGCGCGCTCCGGCTTCGGGCCGCGAGGCGATCGCCGCGGCCGAGCCGGGCAAGGTCTACGTGGACCGCGAGACCGGCGAGGAGATGCGGCCGGTGGCCCGGGTACTACCCGCGGCCCCTTCGCCCTCCGCGCTCGTCCACTCGCCCGAGCATCTGCGCGCCTGCCGGCGCTGTGACCAGCTGATCGGCATCGACGTCAGCGATTGCCCGCACTGCGGCCTGCGCCAGCCGGCGCTCGACGGGAACGCTTGAACCAAGGTCCGGCAGTGCTCCAGCGCGCCGTCGCGCTGGCGGTCGCCGCTGCGCTCGCCCTCGGGGCGGGCTGCGGCGGCGACGATGAGCCCGTGACGCGGAGCGGGCCCGCGACGACCGAGGCGGCGACCCGGCCGACGACGGAGCCGACGACGACTTTCGAGCCGACCACCGCCGAGGAGACGACGCCGGAGGACGGCGGCGCCGTGATCACCCCCGAGCAGGAGAACGAGGGCCCGGACGACGACGGTGGCGGCAGCGGTCCCAGCCATGACCCCAGCAAGCCGGACTCCGAGGAGAACGACATCCCCGCCGAGCCCGGCACCCCGCAGGGCGAGTTCGAGAAGTTCTGCGACGAGCACCCCGACGACTGCGGCTAGCCGGGTGAAGCCGGGCTAGCCCGCGTTGCGGGGCTTCTTCACCAGCGTCGCCGTGTAGAGGAGACGGGCGGCGCTGTAGTAGCAGCCGTACTCCTTCTCGGAGCCGACCTTCTGCTGGGGGTAGCTCTTGCTGATCTGCGCCTCCAGCTCCTCGCCCTGCTTGTTGAAGACGCAGCGGCCGTCACGCCGGCTCGCCCGCCACGTGTTACGGGACGCGACGCGGTCGCACCCGGCCTGGTTGATCGCGACCCCGGGGCTCGACTCCTCACAGGAGCGGGCGTGCCAGAAGGCCGGGGCCCAGGTCGGAATCGTCAGGCCGATCATGTCGCCCTGCGCGGCCCCGAGCGGGTGGTCGAGCGCGAACTCCACGGTCTGCCCGAAGTAGGGGTTGAGGATCTGGGCCGGGCCCTGGCGGACGAGTCGGTACTTGGGCGGCTTCGCCCCCTCGACCCTGCGCAGGACGGCGACCCGCGCCTTCGAGGGCCGGTCGAAGTAGAAGTCGAAGTACGCCTGCTCGTCTCCGTGCTCACGGGTCTGCTGCGCGTAGGGCCTCCCGAGCGAGATCGACCAGGAGATGACCTTGCCCTCGAACGGCACCTGGAACGGCTTGACGAAGTCGCCGGCCAGGGACTGGAAGCCGGTCACCCGGCCCGCCACCTGACACTGCTTGCGCGCCCCGGGGCAGTCCGGCGGGACCGTGTCGACGCCGCGGCCGAGCACGACGACGCGCAACGGCGCCGAGTCGGCCCTCCCCGGCCAGCCGGCTATCGCAGTGAGCGCGAGCAGGCAGAG